>OHST01000355.1_pt1 | contig 28423 bp, 29 predicted proteins | sample 1578841 | NCBI WGS metagenome assembly OHST01 (sample SAMEA3879593, study PRJEB24766) | human gut metagenome | biome: human-associated habitat; feature: feces | place: USA | collected 1985/1987 | reverse complement strand
AGTCCGTGTGATGATGTAGCACCGCTGGCAAAGGGTACGGCTGGATGAGAACCATTCAGGGGTGAGATTCCCATGAGCTTTAGCGAAAGCTGTTCGGTTTGCTTCAAAGAAAATAACAGGAGGTTGTTATCTTATGGAAAACACAAAGAATCCTGCCCCTGAAATGATACGGGAATACCAGATAGGAAACACCTGTTATGTGGTAAAATCCCGCTCAAAAGAACAGGCACAGGAAGACGCAGTAACGAAAGTAAAAAGGCTTATCCGTAATGACTTGAAACAATAATTTTGCTATAAAACAGGGCAGACAGAAAACAGAAAATGCGGTACAATAAAGTTGCAAAAGCATTGTCTGTTTGACTGTCGGATAGGAGGTATTTATGTTACAGCAGTCAAACAACACTATCACTTCCATTTATCCGATTGGAAATCAAACAGAGGAATTAACCGCATTATACTGTCGGCTTTCACAAGATGATAAACAGGAGGGTGATTCAAACAGTATTATTAACCAGAAAAAAATCCTGAAGCGTTATGCAATCGAACATGGGTATCAGCCTTATGTGTTTTTTGTAGATGATGGATTTTCTGGTACAAATTTCAACAGACCAGATTTTCAAAGAATGATTGCAGAGGTCGAAGCAGGAAGAATCAAACGCGTTATAGTCAAAGATATGTCAAGACTTGGGCGTGATTATTTGCAGGTGGGAATGTACACAGAAATTATGTTCCCGAACATGGATGTCCATTTTATTGCTGTCAATGATGGCGTGGATAGCCATGTGGGGGAGAATGAGTTTACCCCATTTCGTAACATAATCAACGAATGGTACGCAAAGGATACCAGCAAAAAAATCCGTGCAGTCAAACGTTCTAAAGGAATGGCAGGCGAGCATATCGGTTCTCACGCTCCTTATGGCTACATGAAGAATCCTGACAATAAAAAGGAATGGCTTATAGATGAAGAAGCCGCCGAAGTGGTTCGGGAAATCTTCCGTTTATGTGTCAATGGTTATGGACCGACACGAATTGCCAATATTCTAACGGAAAGAAAAATTCTTTGCCCTACTTATTATGCGTTAGAGCATGGGGAAAAGCCACGAACCGTTCTTCCACCTGACAAGTATCTGTGGAGTGCAACTGTGGTATCTCACATCTTAGAAAGAATGGATTATTTAGGACATACTGTGAATTTTAAGACCCATGTTAAGTCTTATAAAAATCGCAAAAAAATTGATAACAGTCCTGAACAATGGAGGATTTTTGAGAATACCCATGAAGCAATCATTGACAAGGAAACCTTTGAGATTGTACAGAAAATCCGTTCCGGAAAACGCCGCCCTACCAAAATGGGGGATATGCCTATGTTCTCTGGTTTGCTCTACTGTGCAGATTGCGGAAGCAAAATGACATTTCATAGGCAAATGGCACAGAGCGCAGAGAAACATAATTTTGTATGCAGCAATTACCGGCACAATTCAAAATCATGTACTATGCACTATATTCGTAATGTAGTAGTCGAACAAATTGTGCTGGAAAACCTGAAAGAAGTTATCCGCTATGTATCAGATTATGAAGATGAATTTGTTCAGATGGTCATGGATACGGATATGCGGCAAAGAAATAAAGAACTGTCGCAAAAGAAAAAACGGCTTACAGAAATCCATTCCCGTATTCAAGAGTTGGACAAAATTTTTCAACGGATTTATGAAGACAATATTAGTGGAAAACTTTCAGATGAGCGCTTTATGAAACTTTCAAAAGGATATGAGGAAGAACAGCATACTTTGCAGGAAGAACAGACTTCCTTAGAGAAAGAATTACAGAAAGAAGAAAAACAATCTGTGGATGTAAAGCAATTTCTTTCAGTAGTCCGCAAGTACACTAACCTTACAGAACTAACACCAGAAATTGTACATGAGTTTATCGACAAAATTATTGTCCATGCTCCTGATAAGAGCAGCGGTAAACGCTTACAGGAAATTGAAATTATCTATAACCATATCGGAGTATTCGACCACTCAAAGGTCACTTTGTGGAAAGGGAAAGCGGTATAGTACGCAACATACTATACCGCAAAACCTAAATCTTAAAAACATCCTTACCAAACCCTCACATTTATGCGGGTTTCGGGACTTTTTCATTAAAGGAAGATAATATCAATGTGAGTAATGGTTATGGAAGAGGGGACAATTACAGACGCAATTCAGCATGCATTACAAAAAGTAGGAATTCCAAAAACATTTGCTGGAATAGGAGCAAGATTAATTGTATTTGTATTGTTTTAGGTAGGTGAAATGAATTGAAAAATAATAGATATTTAATTATAGGAATTGGTTATCTTATTTTATTTTTTATTGTTCTAACTCCAGACATTAATAATGCAGTAGGAAGAGGAATACAAGCATTATTATTTTGTGTTTTAGGATATAGATGTGAGGAAAATATTAGAAGGTTTATAAAAAATAGATAATAAAAGGATTTTAATCAAGCAGAGAATTTATTTGAGATATTTTCTGCTTGATAACATACGATTGGATATGAAAAAATCATGATAAAAGAAAATAAGATAAAAAAATATGTAGTTGTAATTATATGTTTATTAGGTATGTTGATATTAAGTGGAAAGACAGAAAATGTATTTGCGAATGATAAAAAATCAAAAGATATGGAAAATAGCTTATTATCCTTCTATATAAAAGATGTATCAAATGTTGAAAGCATTAAATATATTCCATTGGATAAAAAAATCATAGGAAATAAAAGAATAACGGATAAATCAAACGTTGTAGATATTGGATTTGGAGAATATTATATTAAAGCTAAAGATGAAAAAAAGGAACTACAAGAACCAAGTTATTCATCTTGGTATGAGGCACCGAAAGGTGGCATGCAATTTCGTGAAAAATTATCAATAGAATACCAAGTAAATAAAGATTATAATAATAAAAATCTGAGGATTTTAAAAAAAGTTGTTGAAGAAAATATTCATCCAAAAAATAAAGTACTTATTTCTGCCTCACAATATGTCAATGTGAAAAATGGATATAAGAAAAATATCAAAGCATGTATTTTTTATCAAAGCTATAGTATTCAACTTTATGAAAAAGATTTATTTTTTGATGATAAAATTACAACAGGAAAAGTGAAAATACCAATAGGGATTGTCTTTATTGTTAGTAAGGACATGAAACAATTACAGAATTATTGATAATTCTAAGAAAATTGATTATAATATACTTAACAAGGTAACTGGAAAGGATAGCTGAAACCTATCCGATTCGGGCAAAATTCGTTTAAATAGTCACTCGTTCCGCCAAGAATCAGGGTGACTATTTTTTATGCGTATAATTCAGAATAGCAATAATCAACAGTGTTGTATTTATGATAATCATAAATTCTTCATATGTACTCATAAAACTACCCCTTTCGTAAGGCTCCGAAATGGATGCACCCCAACCAGTTACTCAGTTAAGTATATTATGTTTTCAATTAATAAACTTTCTGGATTATAACACAAACAATAAGACGTGGACAATAAAAATATTAATTGCTATGATGTAAGTGTTAAAATAAACATTCAACTAAAGGAAGTGGCATGTGCGCTGTAATACAAAAGAACGACAGAAAAATAGAAATCTGAATAAAGTTATTATTGCAGGATTGGTGATCGTTGCAATAATATGCCGTATTTTAGGCAAGGTAAGTTCAAGATATATTTATATTGTCGCTGGGGTTTTACGAACATTGATCTATATTGGACTATATATTGGATGGGGGATCAGCATTAATAAGCGAGTCGTTCAAAAAGCCGCAAAAAATACACTGCTTTTTATATCAGGACTAATGATCTTCTGGTTTATTGTGCGTAGTATAAAGTACTTTTTCGCGATGGATGTAAATGTAGAGCGTTACTCATGGTACAGTTATTATCTGCCGATGTTGTTCATTCCCCAGGCGGCGGTACAGATGGCAGTTCTTCTTGGACAGCCAGAAGAGTATACTTTACCGAAATGGTCAAAGTTGTTATATATTCCTACAACGCTTTGCTCCTTGCTTGTTTTGACAAATGATTTTCATCAGCTTGTGTTTTCTTTTTCGGCAGGTGAAGTATGGACGGATAAAGGTTACAGTTATGCGTGGGGATATTATATCGTACTGTTGTGGGATGTTATTTGTGCAGTATCGGCATTTGTTTTAATGGTTTATAAGTGCAGGTCATCTCGGAGAAAGAAGTATTTGCCGATCATAGGGATTTGTATTTCTATTATTTATGCCATTATTTATGCAAGTGGTGCAGAGTGGATGCAGGTTATTGGTGGAGATATCACAGCGGCGTTATGTCTGATGTTTATGTGCATATTTGAGAGCTGCCTTCACTGCGGGTTGATTCAGACAAATACAGGATATGAACAGCTATTTGAAGTATGTACAATGGGAGCGCAGATCACAGACCAGGATTATCATGTCATATATACTTCTGCTAATGCAATGAAGCTTTCAGAAATGGTGATGAGGGAAGCGGAGAAGGAAGAAGTTAGGATTGATAAGAAAACAATGATCAAAAACAGGCCGATTCAGGGCGGACATATTTTATGGCAGGAAGATATTGAAGATATCATGATGTTGCTTGATCGATTGGAAGAAAATAGAAAGACGATCGAAGAGAGTAATTGTCTGGAACAGGAAAATTATCAGACAAAGGCAAAGATTTATATGTTGCGGGAAAAGAACCGCTTATATGACAAACTGCAGACACAGACTGCTGGACAGATTGGGCTGTTGAATGAATTGCTGATTCGATACGAAGAGGAAGAAGATCTGGCAGAGAGCCGCAGGCTGCTGGCTAAGATCAGTTTGATCGGAACATACATAAAAAGATATGGGAATTTGATCTTTATTGGAGAAAGAGAAGCCGTGTCAGATATTGCAGAGCTTGGAGCTTGTTTGGAGGAGTCTTTTAGCAGCTTGAGGCTGATGGGGATAGAATGTGCGCTTACAGCCCCAGCAGGGGAGCGTATTTATGTGAGGGATGCGGTTCGCATTTATAGCTTTTTTGAATCAATATTAGAAGCCTGTGTAGATTCTATTAAATTTATGTGGGTAAAGATTCGTCCGTGTGGAGAAGAGATGGTTTTTTGTATGGAAGTAGAAAGTGAAGATGATCTGAACTCATTCTTTGACAAGACGGATCAAGGTGAAAATGAAGACGGTATATGGAAATTTACATTTACCATAAAAAAGGCAGGTGAAAAGTAATGCAGACGTTGTTGATGACGATGGTGTTGCTCAGTCTGGCAGGTGCTTTATTTTTGCTTATTATATTTTATGATATGCGCCTGGAGAAATGGAATTGGAATGTTTTAGTTCTTTTACTTTTGTTTTTCCTGTTGAATCATCTGGTATATTCGTTCGGGCAGATCGATAAGGGAGCAAACTATTATGAAGTGTTGCCTGTTCCGATATGGGTTATCTGGTGTATTGTCGGTGCCATTGATTTTTTTCTTATTTGGGAAGGCATCAGATTAAAAAGGATATCAAAAGAAAAAGTTAATCGGAATTCGATCAAAGAAGCGATGAATCTTCTTCCGACAGGCATCTGCTATTTTAATTCTGATGGAACAGTGAAACTTGCCAATACGCAGATATATCAGCTTTTTAGGATTCTTGCGCATAAAGATCTGCAAGAATTCAGTGAGTTACGAGATGCACTTCATACAAGTATACAAAACGGTGTGATCAGGCTTGCAGGTAAAAAAGACACCTATATTTTCCCAGATGGGAAGGTATGGGATTATCGGGAAAATGAAGTCAGAGACAGAGATGGTAAGATTTATATAGAAGCTGTTTTTATGGATGTTACAAAGCAATATCATGAGAAAATAAATTTGACAAAGCAGACGGAGAAGCTGAAAGAAATATCAAGGGAACTTCGATATCTTTCTGACAATGTATTGATCTTGACAAGAGAAAGGGAAGTGCTTGCTGCCAAGACAAAACTGCATGATCAGATGGGTGCGGGATTGACAGCGATACGGCAGAATTTATTGCAGGGAAGTGAAGATTACAGCGATGCGGTCAGATTACTTTGTCAGGCGGTAAATGCAATCTGGAATGATAATCAGCAGCCTTTTGGGGAAGGAGAATTTGAACAATTTCTGCAGGATGCGAAAACTCTTGGTGTGAAGATAGAATGCCTTGGGTCTTTGCCGAAGAACGAAGATTATGCCAATATATATATACTTGCGATGAGAGAGTGCCTGACGAATGGTGTATGTCATGCTGGTGCGACAGAACTTTTTATAACGATGCAGGAAAATAATGATTTTTATCGTATTCGCATTACAAATAATGGGGTAGCACCAGAGAAAGAAGTTGTTCCAAAAGGGGGACTATATAATCTTTCCAGGCATATATTTGACCATGGCGGGGAAATGCAGATACAGTCTATTCCGTATTTTGCATTGACAATAACATTTCAGAAGAAGGAGAGGAAAAATGAAGAAAGTGTTGATCGTAGAGGATCAGAGGATGCCTCGTGAAAATATGGAAAGAATACTTTTAGATAGTGGCAAATACGCACTTTCTGCCAGCGTAAATGGCGCAGATGTTGCGCTGGCCGTTTGTAGACGGGAACAGATCGACTTGATTTTGATGGATGTATGCACAGCGGGGAATAAAGACGGCATAGAAGCGGCAACAGAAATTAAAGCAGAATTCCCAGACATAAAAATAATTATCGTAACTTCAATGGTAGAAGTCGGATATTTAAAGAGAGCCAAGGAAGCGAAAGTGGACAGTTTCTGGTATAAAGATATCAGCCCGGAGAACCTGATCGATGTAATAGAACGAACAATGGCAGGAGAAAGTATTTTCCCGGATAAGACACCGAGTGTAAAGCTGGGGCTTGCTGATAGTTCAGAGCTTACCGCAAAAGAGATTGAAGTGCTGCGCTTTGTATGTGAAGGACTTGAATATAGTGAAATTGCTGAACGCATGCACATATCCCAAAGAACGGTAAAGTTTCATATATCCAATATTTTATCCAAAACTGGATATGCCAATAAAACAAGGCTTGCGATTGCAGTCACGAATAAGAACTTTATTATTCCAAGCAGCCCAGAAAAATATATGTGATAATTCAGTCTATATATACAACAAAAACAAGAAACCTGTACTTAAGGACAGGGTAAAAATAGAACATATTTGTTATAATTTTCATAGAAAACTTAATGGTTTTAGAACGGAAACCCACCCAACTTCGTTGGAGAATAAACAGGAGGGCGAATTATGAAAAAAGAGAGAAAAAGACGAATATGTAACTATTTTATGAAGGCATTGCTGCTATGTGCTTTGGTGTTTGGATTCGGATTTATAGCAGGTGTTGATGTTAACGCAGGGGAACATAGTTTTTATGTTGATGAATCAGGAAGTATAAAACCATCATCATCTATTACCGTGTCTAAATCATCAGATTCTACGCATTCTTTTAAGATAACTAATAAAACAGCGAAACCAGTGAAAATAACATTGGATAATAATGTCACACCAAAGAGTAAGAATTATCGTATGCGGATAAAAGTGGGAGGTCATGAGTGTGTTAGCCGTGAAAATGCAGTGCCGGCTGATGCAAATATACTTTATCTGTATCCAGGGCAGACAATGGAGAATGCCTGTGAAGTTATTTTTGCTTCTTCAACTTCAAAGACTACTTCAGCTACAATTACTATGAAATCAGAGTATCTCAATAAAGAAGTAAAGAGTAAAGAGAAAGCCATTGGTCTTAATCAAGATACAGCAATAGAAATCCCATTATCTGGTATGCAGTACAGTCTCTTTGAAGGTGTTACAGCCCAGGTAGGAAAAGATGAGCGTTGGTATAAGTTTAATGTTAGTGATAGAGCAGTAATCAATCCAACGTTTGAGTTGGCTGAAAAAGAAAGAAGCGGTCATTTTGGTTTTAACAATACTTATATTCGAATGTATAATTCTCGTGGTGAAATGATATACAAAGAAGCTACAGCAAAAAGTGACTTGAGTAGTAAGGTAGAACAGTGGAATCCAGGTCCGATAACTTTAACAAAGGATACATATTATGTATGTATATCTGTTGATAAGTCAGCTTATTATCCGGCAACATTCATGTTCAACCTAAACGGTCACAACTGGATTTATGCTAATGGAGTTACTTGTTCACCAAGTGAGATCAATCTTGAGGATATAGGCAAGAAAAAAGTTATAGCACAGACGATGCCAGCGAATTCTGACGATAAGATCATCGAGGTATATGATCACCTTAGTGGAAAGACATGGGATTGGTATAATTCCAACACAGTTGATTATGATGGAATCCCATCAAAAGCTACGACACCAGGAAGCCATGCATGGATCACATTTAAGACAACAAATGGAAAGACCTTTACAACTTACGTGATCAGTCCGGCAGAGAAATTGAAGAAACCACGTGTGGCTACTGGTTATAATTCTGCGAAGTTCTGGATAGATTATCCGAATAAACGGAACACTTCCGTAAGGATTCAGGTCCTGAAAAAAGGTAAATGGACGACAGCAAAAACAATAGGATACAACTCTTGCGGTACCAGTAATCCAGTTACGATAAAAGGATTAAAGCCTTTGACAAATTACAAGTTCCGTTTACAGTCTTATGCAAATGGTATGACAGGAGATCCATCTGATGTAGTAACGATGAAAACTGGATCTAGCAAGAAACCAGCCGTGAAGTCAATAAAAGTTGTAAAGAGGAAAAAGGTAACAGTGAAAGGCTGGTGGCGAAAACACTGGATCGGTGGACGCGTTTCACGTTATGAATGGGTGCCACCTTATACTTATACCAGATATAAAGTAAAAGTAACTTTAAAGAAAAAAGTACCAAAAGTTGGCGGTATGTGGGTTGCTGGCAACTGGGTAAAAGGAAGCAAGAAAAGTTATACCGTATGGGTTCCTAATGGAGCAAGAAAAGGTAAAAAGCTGACGATCAGAATTAGTACAGCATTAGGAAAAGGATACGGAAACGGTCCAGAAGTGAAAAAAGTAATAAAAGTAAAATAATAAGGAAGAAGGCATTCAGGCTTAGCATAGAAATTCTAAGTTTGGATGCCTTTTTCTAGTGATAGATACATAAAAATGTCAAAGTTCTGTGAACAATTCCATTTCTCACAAATTCATAACATTTTCCATCTATAATAAATCAAAAATCAGAGAAGTATGCAAAAAAGGAGGAATTCCACAATGCGGTTATTACTTGCAGAAGATGAAAGATCATTATCAAGAGCGTTAGTTACGATTTTAAATAGAAATGGATTTGAGGCTGATGCTGTCTATGATGGAAAGGCGGCATTAGAAGCGATTGAAAGTGGCAATTATGACGGGGCAGTGCTTGATATTATGATGCCAAAGATGAATGGATTGGAAGTATTAAAAACCATCAGAGATAAGAAAAATCTGATTCCAATTCTGATGCTGACAGCGAAAGCAGAGATTGACGATAAAGTAGAAGGACTGGATCTTGGAGCGAATGATTATCTCACAAAACCATTTGCGGCAAAAGAATTGTTGGCAAGAATCCGTACCATGATCAGAACGCAGACAACACAAACAGAATCAATTTTGCATGTTGGAAATATCACATTAAACAGGGCGACTTTTGAACTGACATCACCAACAGGAAGTTTTCGTCTTGCGAATAAGGAATTTCAGATGATGGAGGTGTTTTTATGTAATCAGGGCCACAGTATCACACACAAACGTCTGTTGGAAAAAATCTGGGGAGATGAAAAACAGGTACAGACGAACGTTGTATGGATGTACATTTCTTATCTTAGAAAGAAATTAGAAGCACTCCACGCAAATCTTCAGATTACAGAGGCAAGTCACGCAGAATATATTTTGGAGGTGGGAGGATGATCCGAAAACTTCGAATAAAATTTATAGCGATTTCCATGACATCAACGATCATTGTATTATTTCTGATTCTTGGATCAATCAATTTGCTGAATTACCGGGAGATGAGTCATAATGCAGATACGATCTTAGATTTCCTGAAAGAGAATGATGGAGAATTGCCAGAAAATCTCTATAAATCTCAACATAAAAAGACAAATGGAATATCACCAGAAATTTCCTTTGAGTCCCGCTATTTTTCTGTATTTTTGAGCAATAACAGACAGAGATGTGAAGCGGATACTGATAATATCTCAGCGATCGATGAAGAAACAGCGATCAAATATGCACAAAAAATCAATAAAAGTAACAAGAACTGTGGATTCATTTCAAAATACAGATATATGAAAGAAAATACTTCAAACGGAGTAAAAATATATTTTCTGGATTGTACAAAATCCATGATGTCATTTCAGACTTTTCTTGTCACTAGCTTTTTTGTCTCTATTTTTGGTGTCAGCACCGTTTTTATTTTGGTGGTGTTGCTTTCAAAACGGGCAATCGAGCCAGTGGCAGAAAGCTATGAAAAACAAAAACGCTTTATCACAGATGCAGGACATGAGATCAAGACACCGCTTACGATCATTGATGCAGATACATCGATCTTAGAGATGGAATACGGAGAGAATGAATGGCTTGATGATATTCAGGTACAGACAAAGCGGCTTTCAGGTCTTACAAATGATCTGATCTATTTGTCACGGATGGAAGAAAAACAGACAAAAACAACGATGATCGAATTCCCATTTTCGGAAGTAATATCAGAAGAAGCTCAGTCATTTCAAGGACTTGCCAAGGTCAAAGGAAAAAGTTTTATGGTAGATATTGAACCGATGTTGTCACTTAAAGGAGATGAAAAAACAATCCGGCAGCTAATCTCCATTTTGCTAGACAATGCGGTCAAATATTGTACCGAGCAGGGACAGATCAGACTGACAGCTGCACATAAAGGGAAAAATATTATTTTATCTATATACAATACCTCACAGCCACTGACAAAAGAAAATATTGATCATTTATTTGACCGGTTTTACAGAACTGATGAATCAAGAAATTCCAAGACCGGCGGTTATGGCATTGGCTTATCGGTCGCAAAAGCTGTGGTTGAAGCACATCATGGGAAGATCGTGGCATCAAGTGAAGATGGGAACTCTCTTTTGATCACGGTTATCTTAAAGATATGAAAAACAGGAGGATTTATGACATACGAAGAGTTTTATAAAGAACAGTATCCGGTTTTATTAAAAGCAGAAGAACAATTGAAGAATCTGATCACCCAGTTTGAAACAAACGAAAATAAGAAAAAGATCGCATACTGCAGCTCTAGAATCAAAAGTCCGGAAAGCATGAAGCAGAAACTCTTGAAAAAGGGGGAAGAACCAAATGCTGAAAATGCGGTTTCAAAAGTAAATGATGCAGTAGGAATCCGTGTGATCACATCATTTGTAGATGATATTTACAAAGTATCAGATTGGATTACTTTACAGAATGATATAGAAGTGGTTAACATCAAAGATTACATTGCATATCCAAAGCCAAATGGATATCGAAGCTATCATATGATCATTCATCTGAATGACCTGAGCTTAAATGCAGAGATTCAGATCCGCACGATCGCGCTGGATTTCTGGGCAAATCTTGAACACCAGATGAAGTATAAGAAAAATATTAAGGACGAAATAATGATCCGCTCCGAATTAAAACGATGTGCGGACGAGATCGCATCGATTGACTTGTCCATGCAGACAATCAAAGATTTGATTCAAAACGATGAAAAATGTTGCAAATAGGTACATTTTTCATAAGAATTTATGAAAAAAATATTACGAAATGGTTTACATATGAAAAATGAGGTAGTAAACTAGAAGTAGTCGGTAAAAAATGGAACTAAAGGGAGGAAATATGAAGAGAAAGACTACTGGAATCCTCATTTCCTGTGTAGTAAGTATATGTTGTATGGTGGTCTTATCCATGAGTTCACATACACATGATGTATATGCTTCCTATTCAAGATATGTAACAGCCAATAACGTAGTGGTTCGTAAAAAAGCATCAAATAAGGGAAAGATCGTTGGATCATACAAGAAAGCAGCAAAGGTTCGCTGCTACAAGAAGAAAAGATCTTATACGAAGATCAAATATGGAAGATATTATCGATATATCGCAACAAGATATCTGTCAAAGAAGAAACCAGTTGTTGGATCATACAAGAAAGCAGCGAATATAACAACAGATACATATACAAGATATGTAACGGCAAGTTCTTTGACGATCCGTAAGAAAGCGTCGACAAGTGCAGCAAAGGCAGGATCATACAAGAAAGGTACGCAGATCACCTGTTATGGAGAACGGTCTGGATGGACAACGGTAAGATATAGTGGAGTTTATTGTTATGTAAGTTCACAGTATCTATCTGAGTCAAGACCGGAAGAAGATACATGGGAAACTTATGGAACGGCAACAGGACAAAGTGTTGTAGACTACGCAATGCAGTTTAGAGGCAATCCTTATGTATGGGGTGGAGTAAGCCTTACGAATGGAGTTGACTGTTCTGGATTCACGATGCAGGTATATAAACATTTTGGATATTCACTGCCACACAGTTCAACAGCACAGAGATATGAAGGAACAGCAGTATCATGGAATGAGAAGCAGCCAGGAGATCTGATCTGCTATCAGGTAATGAACGGTGTAGGACATGTAGCGATCTATATTGGAGATAACCAGATCATTCATGCAGGAAGCAAAGACACTGGAATCAGTGTTCGGAATGCTGATTACAGAGCTGTATGGGGTGTCAGAAGAATCGTTCAGTAGGACAAGCATTTTAATTTAATATGAGATAAGAATAAAACAGCCGTATCGATCATGATACGGCTGTTTTTCTATACTTATAAAACGGCATATTTCAGGATGAATAATACTGCAAGTACGTACATTAAAGGAGTGATCTTCTTTGCTTTACCACAAACTACATTCAAGATCACATAAGAGATGATCCCGATAGAGATTCCCTCAGAGATACTGTAGAATAATGGCATTGCAATGATGCAAAGGTAAGCAGGTACGGCTTCTGTCATATTATCATCTGTAAATTTGATATCAGAGATTGCTCCAAACATTAAGAATCCAACCATGATCAGCGCAGGGGCTGTCGCAAATGATGGGATTGCTGTAAAGAGCGGTGCAAATAATGTTGAGATCAGGAATAAGAATCCTGAAACAACAGCTGTTAAACCAGTACGTCCACCTGCAGCAACACCAGAAGAAGATTCAACGAATGTTGTAACAGTAGAAGTACCAAGAACCGCACCAGCTGTTGTAGCAACGGCGTCTGCCATTAATGCAGATTTGATTCCAGGAAGTTTACCTTCCTCGTCAAGCATTCCGGCTTTTGTGCTGACACCGACTAAAGTTCCGAGTGTATCAAACAGATCGACAAATAAGAAAGATAATACAACGGCGATAAAATTAAAGATTCCGACTTTGCCCAAGTCATACTGGAAACATTTACCGAAAGTCTCTCCTAATTTTGAAAAATCTGTCATTGCAAATGTAGGGAACAGGCTGTAATAACCTGTTTTGAAATCAGGAACATAGATTCCTGTTATCTGGCAGAGCATTCCGATCACCCATGTAGCAAGGATTCCGATCAGGATAGATCCAGGTACTTTTTTAATATAAAGAATGACTGTGATCAATAATCCAATAACTGCAAGTAAAGAACAGATTCCAGCAGTATGGAAATCTTTTGTAAAGTTTGTGATAGATACCAATGTAGATTTATTTCCAATAACAAGTTTTGCGTTCTGAAGACCGATAAAGGCAATAAAGATACCGATTCCGACAGAAACTCCCTTCTTAAGATTCAAAGGGATCGCATCAAAGATTGCTTCACGAACATTGGTCAAAGATAATACGATGAAGATGATACCTTCAACGAATACAGCAAGTAAAGCAACCTGCCAGTGATAACCCATCATACCAACAACGGTATAAGCAAGATAAGCATTTAATCCCATACCAGCGGAAAGTACGAATGGAAGGTTCGCAGTAAGTCCCATGCATATAGTTCCGATAAAGGAAGCGATACATGTAGCTAATAATACAGCAGTAGGGTCCATGCCAGCTGCAGAAAGCACACTTGGGTTTACCGCAAGGATGTAAGCCATTGTCATAAATGTAGTAATACCAGCAATGACTTCAGTTTTTACGGAGGTATGATTCTCCTTTAATTTAAATAAGTTTTCCAACATAGTTTTTTTCCGTATGTAAAAACATACGTTCCTCTCTTTCTTTATTGAAAATCTATAAAAAAGTAACAAACATCATTATATTATAGGCAAAAATGAAAAGCAAGGCGGGAAAATCTGACAAAAATAAAAGGAAACCATCTGGGGTGTGATGGTTTCCTTTTTGAAAAGAGAGGATTAAAAATATATATGAAAAAACTATACCTGTAGGATGTTTCCTGAAATTCTTTTATTGTCTTATCTTTTAGGTCTTTCCTTGAGGTATGGTTATAGTATAATCATTTCCATTTCGAGATTCAATATACAGAATATAAACAAATATAAACGATTTATAAATTGTCATTAAGAAATTCTTACGAATTGGTAAGAAAATCCAAAGTTGATATAGTTAAAAAAACTTCACAAAATGATTCCGATTTCACTGATTTTCTTATATAATAATAATAAAGTCTAAAGGAGGAATTATTTTTATGCCAAAAAGAACAGATATTAACAAAGTGTTGATCATTGGCTCTGGTCCGATCATCATCGGTCAGGCATGCGAATTCGACTATTCGGGGACACAGGCGTGTAAGGCGCTTCGTAAACTTGGATATGAGATCGTATTGGTCAACTCCAATCCAGCAACGATTATGACAGATCCAGAGACAGCTGACGAAACTTACATTGAACCACTGAACGCAGAACGTTTAGAGGAGATCATTGCAAAGGAACGTCCAGATGCTTTACTTCCAAACTTAGGTGGGCAGTCCGGATTAAATTTATGCGAAGAGTTATATAAAAAGGGTATTTTAGATAAGTATAATGTCAAAGTAATTGGTGTACAGGTAGATAGTATTGAACGTGGAGAAGACCGTATCGAGTTTAAGAAGACAATGGACGAACTTGGAATCGAGATGGCTCGAAGCGAGGTTGCTTACAGCGTAGAAGATGGGTTGAAGATCGCTGATAAGCTTGGTTATCCAGTGGTACTTCGTCCAGCTTACACAATGGGTGGAGCCGGTGGAGGACTGGTATATAACAAAGAAGAATTGAAGACCGTTATGGCAAGAGGACTTCAGGCAAGTTTAGTTGGACAGGTACTTGTAGAAGAATCCATTCTTGGATGGGAAGAATTAGAATTAGAAGTTGTCCGTGATGCAGAAGGAAATATGATCACAGTCTGCTTCATTGAGAATATCGATCCATTAGGAGTGCATACAGGAGACTCTTTCTGTTCCGCACCGATGCTCACGATCTCTGAAGAATGTCAGCAGAGATTACAGGAACAGGCATACAAGATCGTAGATTCTGTACAGGTGATCGGTGGAACAAACGTACAGTTTGCTCATGATCCAGTGACAGACCGTATTATTGTTATCGAGATCAATCCAAGAACATCAAGATCCTCAGCATTAGCATCCAAAGCGACAGGATTCCCGATCGCTTTAGTTTCTGCAATGCTTGCAGCAGGTTTAACATTAAAAGATATTCCATGTGGAAAATACGGAACATTAGATAAATATGTACCAGACGGTGACTATGTCGTTATCAAGTTTGCACGTTGGGCGTTTGAGAAATTCAAAGGTGTCGAAGACAAACTTGGAACACAGATGCGTGCCGTTGGTGAAGTTATGAGTATCGGTAAGACATACAAAGAAGCATTCCAGAAAGCGATCCGAAGCTTAGAGACAGGACGCTATGGACTTGGACATGCGAACAACTTTGATACTTTAACAAAAGAAGAATTATTAAAGAAATTAGTGACACCATCAAGCGAACGTCATTTCATCATGTACGAAGCATTAAGAAAAGGTGCAACTGTCGATGAGATCTTTGAACTGACAAAAGTAAAAACATACTTTATCGAGCAGATGAAAGAGTTAGTTGAAGAAGAAGAAAAGCTTCTTGCATGCAAAGGAAACATGCCATCTGATGAAATGTTAACATCAGCGAAGAAAGATGGTTTCTCTGACAAATATTTAAGTCAGTTATTAGAGATTCCAGAAGAAGATATCAGAAATAAACGTATTTCAATCGGTGTCGAAGAAGCATGGGAAGGGGTTCATGTAAGCGGAACGCCAGATAGTGCATATTATTATTCAACATATAATGCAGAAGACAAGAACCCAGTATCTACAGATAAACAAAAGATCATGATCTTAGGTGGAGGTCCAAACAGAATTGGTCAAGGAATTGAATTTGACTATTGCTGTGTACATGCTGCCTTAGCATTAAAGAAATTAGGATTTGAAACAATTATTGTTAACTGTAATCCAGAAACAGTTTCAACAGACTACGATACATCTGATAAATTATACTTTGAACCATTAACATTAGAAGATGTATTAAGTATTCATGATAAAGAAAAACCAGTTGGGGTTATTGCTCAATTTGGTGGACAAACACCATTAAACTTAGCTTCTCAATTAAAAGAAAATGGTGTCAATATCTTAGGAACAACTCCTGAAACAATGGGATTGATACAAGCATTACAAACTATGCAAGCTGGACTTGATAAAGTAGATGCTTCAGTAAATGGTGGAAGTTTTACAACATTAAATCAAAATAATAAGCCTATTAAAATAACTATTGATAAAAAAGATAGTTTAGTTGGTGGAGTAACAGCTTATTTAGCTGGAACAAATCAAGTAAATGAAGGTTTAAAAACAATTACTGCTAATAATTCAACTTTAATAAATGGAGCTAGTCAGTTAGCCAATGGAACTGCTGAAATCCAAAAACAAACTCCAACATTAATTAGTGGTGTAAAAGCATTAGATTCTGGGGCAAGTCAATTGTATATGGGAACTTCTCAGTTAGTATCTAACAATCGAACTTTAGTTGGTGGCTCTGCACAACTTAGTGGTGGGGCAGGACAAATTAGTAGTGGAGCTGGTCAATTAGCAGATGGTTCTTCTACATTAGGATCAGGATTAAATGAAGTTAAAAATGGTGTAACAACATTAAATACAAGCTTAAAAGATGGAGCTGAACAAAGTAAGATTTCAACAAATGATGATACATTTGAAATGATGGCATCACCAGTTGACACATCTCATAAAGAAATATCTGTTGTAGAAAACAACGGGCATGCAATGGCACCATATATGATGAGTGTTGCATTATATGTTTGTGGATTAGCCTTTACATTGATGTATCCAATTAGATATGGGATTAAAGAAGCTAAGTCTAGTGTTAAATATTGGGCTTCTAAAGCAACAGTTATGTATACTGTTTCTACTTTAGCTGCAGTTGTTATGATTAGTTGCTTGAGGTTTATTAATGGATTTGAACCACAACAATTATTGATGACTTATCTATTTGCGATTATTGTATCAGCTGCCTTTATGTCAATTATCGTTTTATTGAACTTAACAACAGGATTTATTGGTGAATTCTTATTGTTAGTGTTTATGATTATTAACTTAGGTGGTTCTGCTGGAACTTATCCATTAGAAACATCTGCTTCATTCTTTAAATCTATTCACTATTTTGTTCCATATACTTATAGTGTAGATGGATTTAGAAAAGTGATTAGTATGGCAAATGCATCATTAACAACAGAAATATGGGTATTTGTAGGAATCTTTGTTGTATGTTCTATCTTAACTATTTGTTATTATCAATTTAAACATAAAGAAGATAAACATATCATTCCTCAAGCCTTTGAAAAAGTAAATGAAGAATAACATGGAGATAATTCCATGTTATTTTTTGAATACAAAAATTGCTTAAGGCAATTGATAAATGTTTGCTTTGTGCTATAATAAGAGTGTATCAAAAACTTTTTCAACTTTTTTGCCTTAAAAAGAAGAAAAATGAGACTTTGCAAGCGTATATATAAGTATAGGGGTTATATTTCCTTAGAGTTTCTCAACTATAAAAAGGAGGAAAATCTATATGATAAATACGCTTACATATCAAGAACCACAACAACAGTCCAAACAGGATAAGATTTTAAGAGGATTCTTTAAGGTCAAGGCCCATTTTGCCGATATCATCAATGCCATGCTTTTTGAAGGGAAAGATGTTATCCATGCGGATGAGCTGCTTCTATGCGACAGTGACGAAACAATTTATTTTGTCTATGAGAATAGAATCAATGTCATGGAAAGACGGCGTGATATATTGATGCATGCAACAGTCAATGGGATTCCTGTTTACATCGGACTTGAGATTCAGTCAACGATTAACTATTCCATGCCTTATAGGCTGCTTCTCTATGATACAATGACCTATCATTTGCAGTACAAGCTGATTGATAAGGACCATAGGGAGCATTTCAGACCTACGGGAGTCATGAGTACAGTTCTATATAGTGGAGACAGGACATGGCATCAACCCCATTCACTCCTGGATCGTATTCTGGTTCCAGAACCGCTGAAGGGACTGATGAACACCTGGAAAGGGAATATCCGTGATATCAAGGAAATCAATGTAGAGTTGCTCAGAAATGAGAAGGTGAAATCACTGGTCAGTGCAGTTCAGACAATCTATAGATGGAACAAGGATACGAGCACAATCAAGGAACTGGTGTTAAGCAAAGAGGTTGCGATAGTCGTAGCAGTCATGACAAACAGTGAAGAACTAGTCATAAGGATAGAGAAAGAAGAAAGGGAGGAAGTAGACATGTGTCAGGTACTAGAGGAATTTAAATTAGAAAGTGAAATGAGAGGACTTGAAAAAGGCCGCAGTCTTGGATTGAAACAAGGACTCAAACAAGGGAAGATACAAACCATTGTAAATCAACTAAAAAGCAAATTTGGATTTGTATCAAAGGAACTGATTATGAAGATAGAAGAAAGTTCAGATGATAAGATAGATGCTTTAACAATCAAGATTATTGATGCAAGAAGTGAAGAAGAACTGATGAAAGTATTGTCATAAATAATTATAGGTTAAGAATAAAGCAAAAATAGTTACTAGTTAATTATTTTTTGCTTTATTATTTTTTCATATTTATTGATACATAACATATATTGTAATGGTGATACAATGGAAATAAAACCTACTTCAATGACAACAAATATTTTGATGACTGTAATTAATGAAAAACCAGAAGCTTTTGCCTATGTTCAAGGTAATAAGATATCTGGTACTGTTTGTTTTTATCCTTATTTGTCAGGAATGGTTATGATTTATGAAATAAAAGATTTACCAAAAAATGATAGTGGATTTTATGGATTTCATATTCATGAAGGAAATACGTGTATAAATGATACAAAAATTCCTTTTGAAAAAACAAAAGATCATTATAATCCAACAAATAAGAAACATCCTGCACATTTAGGAGATTTACCAGCTTTATTTGCTTCTAAAGGTAGAGCATGGGGAATGATTTATTTAGATAAGGTAAAACCAAAAGATATTATTAATAGAACAATAGTTGTTCATCAAAATGCAGATGATTTTCATACCCAACCTTCAGGAAACTCTGGAGAAAAGATTGCTTGTGGAGAAATTCAGAGTTTTCAGTAAAAAAGTAAATAAATATTTATTTAGAGAGTTGCTATAAAGTGATTTATAGTGACTCGTTTTTTTAGTTTGTTTATAACAAATTTGATTTTATATGATGAAGAATGAAATAATATGAAAAATAGTGAAAAAAGAAAAAACTACAGATATAGCTGCTAATCTTATTAAAGATGGAGATACAATCTATTTATATTCAGGTTCAACATGTTCAATATTGTTTAAAAAGATTTTAGGTAAAAAAATTACTATCTATACTTCTAATACTGATATATTTTCTGTTAGTGGTGAAATTCTTGCTGAAGTTATTATTCTTGGTGGTAAATTTAATCCAATGAACTCATCTTTAAGTGGTTCTCTTACTGAAAATTTACTGAAAAACTTGTATTTTAATAAATCATTTTTAGGAGCTAATGGCATTGATGAGAAATTAGGAGTTACAACTCCTACAATTGAAGAAGCTAATAAAAAACGTTTAGTTGAAGAACATTCTGATCAGGTTTATCTTGTATGTGATAGTTCAAAATTTCATAACTTATCTAATGTTAAAGCGTTTGATTTAAAAGATGTTGCCATTGTATCAGATAAAACTGATGATAAAATTAGTGAAAAAGTTTCATTGATTGTTAAGTAATAATGATAATTAAAAAGTGAGTTTTACTCACTTTTTTGAAATATGTATAAATGATAATGATTGAGAGGATAAGAAATGGGATTATTTAATAGGAATAAAAAACAATTAGAAACACAACCTTATAGTATTGGTGCACCAGTTAAAGGAGAAGTTATTGATATAAAAGAAACAAAAGATATGGTATTTAATACTGAATCATTAGGAAAAGGAGTTGGAATTATTCCAAAAAGTAATAAAATAATTGCACCTATTGGTGGAGTTATTACAACTTTTTTTCCAACAAAACATGCTGTAGGTATTACAACTGATGAAGGTGTAGAAGTTCTTATTCATATAGGAATAGATACAGTGGAATTAAATGGTAAGTTTTTTACTGATAAGAAAAAACAAGGAGATCGAATTAATAGAGGTGAAGAATTGTTAAATGTTGAGTTTGAGGAAATAATGAAATCTGGATATGACACAACTGTTTTGATGGTTATTGTTAATACAGCAAACTACAAAGAAGTAAAAACAATCTTGGGAAATAAGGAACAAGGAGAAATTGTTATTGAAATTGAAGCATAAATGAATTTAAAATGTATATTCTTTGAGGTAATGTGCATGCTAAATATATGGAGGTAATGAAAATGAAAAAAATATTAGCATGTATGTTATGTCTAGCTTTATTCACAGGATGTGGTAATGATGATGCAAAGAATAACAAAACAAATAGCTCATCTGATAACAATGTCACTGAAAACAATACGAATAAACAAGCAACAAATGATCAAACTGATGATTGGTATTCACGTTTTGAGAATGGATTAAAAGGAAGAAACATTGCTTATTCTTCTAAGAATGCTTTAGATGCTTCATCTGTAGGTGGAGCTGAAGGATATCGTTATACAACTGATAATGGTAATATTGATGTTTATCGTTTTGATGATGGTGATGATTATGATCGTATTGTTAAAGAAAAGAAGATTGGTGAAGATGGACGTAAAGTTGAAGTCAATGATCATATGATTATTGTTTCAGATGGTTTATCAGAAGATGTATTAGATGTTTTTAGAGGTTTAAAATAAGATCTATGCCAAAAGCATAGATTTTTTTGTATAGGAGAGGTTATTTAGTGAATTTACATTGTATCTATTCATTTCAAGTGATTTTTACTATATAATAGCTTTGGTGATGAGAATGGAAAAAATAAAAGAAGTTATTGTTGTTGAAGGAAAAACAGATACAGCTATTATAAAAAAGCTATTTGATGCAGATACAATAGAAACACATGGATTAGCTATAAATGATGAAATACTTGATTTAATTGAACAAGCCAATCAATCTAGGGGAGTTATTGTTTTAACGGATCCAGATTATCCAGGAATGCAAATAAAATTATGGAAAGAGTTCCTAGTATTAAACATGCTTTTGTTGATAAAAAAGATGCAATAGGAGAGAAAAAATTAGGAATTGCTGAAGCAAGAGAAGAAGCAATTATCGAAGCTTTAGAGAATGTTGTGACTTTTTCTAAGGATATACAAACATTATCTTGGGAAGAATTTATTTCTTTAGATATTATTGGAAGTAAAGAAAGAAGATTAAAGATTTATGATTTGTTTCATTTAGGATATGGAAATGCTAAAACTTTATTTAAAAGATTAAATATGGCGCATATTAGTAAACAAGATATTTTAAAAAAACTAGGTGAAAAATAATGAATTATGTAAAATTAGGAAAAGAAATATCATATGCTTTACGACATCATCCTGAAAAATATCACTTAGATATGGATGATGAAGGATGGGTTGTAGTGAATCAATTGTTAGATGCTTTAAAAGATAAATATGGAATATTAGATGAGGAAGATATTATTGATTTAATGAATCATTCAGATAAACAAAGATATGAATTAAAGAATCATAGGATAAGAGCTTATTATGGTCATTCATTTAAGAAAAAAATAAAAAAGGAATCTCAGATTCCTCCACAAATTTTATATCATGGTACAGCCAAACGTTTTCTATCTTCAATCATGAAAGAAGGATTAAAACCAATGAATAGACAATATGTACATCTTTCTCAAGATAAAGAGACAGCATATCTTGTTGGTTCACGTCATGATCAAAATCCGGTTATTTTACAAATAGATGCATATAAAGCTTATCAAGATGGTATTGCTTTTTATTTAGGAAATGAAACAGTATGGCTAAGTGAAGCATTACCGTCTCAATATATAAAAATGCTTAATCATCTTGATTAAGCATTTTTAATAAGATAAACTTTTTTAACGTTTGCAATTTTAGCAATACTTGCATTTTGGCTTAAAGCTTTCCATACAACTAAAGTAATGACAAAATCAACAGCACTATGAACAAGAGTTCCTAATCCGACTAATCCAAATACCATATAACTAAATGTTTGTACATCCATTCCAGCTCCAAAATAGAAAGGAACAACGACAATCATTTCTCCAATAGCATGCAATAAAGCAATAGCTAAATTAAATCTAATAGCTTTAAGTGGAGTTTCAAATATATCAGGATTCTTCTTAATATACATTGCTCCAGCAAGAGCCCAAATGACATGACTTAAAGCACGCATAACAACAACGAATGGGAATCCAGCAATCATAAAACCTAAAGTTGTTCCTAAAGAAACAGCAATCGCAACAGCTGGTGAAATAAATAATGCAATCATTACAGCAACGTGAGATGCTAAAGTAAATGACATTGGTCCAATAATAATCTTAGGCATAAATAATGGAATAACAGTTCCTACTGCAATTAATAAAGCAGCAATTGATAATGTTTGTATTCTTTTATGTGTATTCATAATATCTCCTCTTTTATATGTATTTTACATGTGTCATGACACATGTTATGACCTATTATATACAGAAAACCCATTGTGTCAAGAGAAAAAAATCACAAATAAACATATTTTAAAAGACAATCATCTCTGATTTATCAGAAATCATTGTCTTTATTTTGTAAATAAATATCCCTTATCATCTAAAGCTTGCATAATTCTTTTAAAAACATCTTCATTTTGACATTGAATTGTATGTAAATGTAATCCATCAGTCAATTGGCTTAAAGGTTTTGCTTGTTCATTATTCACTTTCTTTAAAAACTGTTCAACATCATATCTAGAAGAAATATGTAACTTCCCAGTTAATTGACCATATATAGGATGTTCCACAATAACATCAATAATAGAACCACCTAAATCAACAATCGTATATAATTCATCTGCTAAAGTATCTTTTCCATGCTTCACAGCAATCGTATAAACACATTCACTATTTTGGTCATCTAATATATAACCTCTAGGAGTTGCAATAATATCATAGCCACTAGCCCTTAACAAGGCTACATCTCCAACAATAATCTGACGACTTACACCAAATTGAGCAGCAAGCTTACTTGCTGAAATAGGTTTATCACTTTTTTTAATTGTCTTTATAATCTTTTCTTTTCTATCCATATGCAATCCCTCTTTGCTTCATTATATATGATTTTTATTTTTTTTCAATGCAGAAGATGTTGTTGAAGTCAATATGATGGTGTTTATGGAAGGAGTATTTTCTTTTTAGATAGAACTCATATAATAAAAGTGTAAGAAAAAAGAAAGGAGAACATTATGAGTTTATTAAATTCTTTCATTAAGTTATCAGTTAAAGAAAAAAAGAGCTACATGAATTTTGCTGTTACGTATTTTATTATGATTGCTTTATCATTTGTTTTTTATGAATTAGCAGGGAATCAGTTATTGAAAAACAATTTATTTGCTGGAAAGGTTTTATTTACATCAGTAAGCTTATTTACATCTTTCAATGATATTATTTCATTTATAGTTGTTTTTCTAAGTGGTATTATGCTTATTCAAATATATATGGACTATCTTAAAAAAAGCTTTGATAAGTTAGCTGTGTATAAAATTTCAGGATGTAGTTCTTTGAGGTTGGCTTCTTTATATATGATTGGCTGCATTATTTTATGTATGCTTCTCACTCCATTCTCAATGATCTTAGGCTATGGAATGACAATTATTGTGCATATATTTCTGTTTCCTCTTTTAAACATTCATTCTTCAGTATTTGCTATTTCTGATAGAGTCATTTTATCAATCATAGCAACTGTGGTTATATTGATAATCATTATTATCATGTATATAACAGGCTTTTTCTATAGACATACTTTTTTAGAAATTTTACAGAATCTCAAAGAGAAAAAAAGTGAGAAAAAACGATTGATTATGATAACTCCAAAAATTTATATTATTCTATTGGTATTATCGTTTTTATCACTTATTAATTATTTAGGTCATGCATCACAATTGATAACAATAGCTCTTACTATTTGTATCTCGTTATATGGAATTGATCGATATTGGTATAGTGCATTTGTTGATAAGGTGTTTTCTAAAGATTCAGCTACAGAAGTATTAGCGAAGGGTCAGGCAAAGAAATTTATAGGTGATGCTTATTCGATTATATTATTGTTACAGATAGTTATTATAGCATTTACAGCACTTATTCTTTCTCGTAATGCAATGCAGTCTGATCTGTTCGTTACACTCTTGGCTTTTACAGTATGTATTATTGTTTTGTTGAGTACTTTTCAATATAAACTCAATCTGTTTACTTATAATAACAATACAGTTTATCAATATGCAAGATTATTAGGTTTTTCAAAAACAGATATACGAGAAACCTTATCAAAGATGTTTCAGACTATTTATGTATTTGTTTTATTTATCCCTCTCATCTTTCAAGTTATCTGTATGATTATGCAGATTGTGATATATGACTATCCATTATGGATCGTATCATATGTCGTAAGTGTTGAAATTATTATATATTTGATAATTTATCTGAAAATAAGAAACCAGTTAAATAAACAAAAAGGAGGAGAATCATTATGAGTGAAAAAATTATAGAAGTGAAACATATGACAAAAATATATAATCCTGAAACAAGGCATGCAACAACAGCCCTTCATGATATATCCCTAGTTGTCAAAAAAGGTGAATTTGTTTGTATTATGGGAACATCAGGTTCTGGAAAAACGACTTTACTTAATAATTTATCTACGATTGATACGCCAACGAAAGGTGAAGTCTATATCAATGGAAAGAACGTTAATCATATGAGTGAATCTGATCTATGCAAGTTTAGAACAAATGTTTTAGGTTTTATATTTCAAAACTATAATGTTATTGATACATTAACGATCTATGAAAACATACGCATACCATTACTCATAAAAAAAGAAACAGATTTTGATGAGAAGATAGATAGAATTTTAAAACAGCTGGATATAGAAGAAATCAAAAATAAGTATCCTTACGAATGTTCTGGAGGACAGGTCCAAAGAGTTGCGATAGCAAGAGCTTTAGTTTCTGAACCAAGTATTATAGTTGCTGATGAACCAACAGGAAATCTTGATAGTCATAATTCATTTGAATTATTAGAACTTTTGAAGAAATTAAACCAAGAAGGTATTTCAATTTTAATGGTGACTCATGACTCATTTGTTGCAAGTTATTCAAGTAAACTTTTATTTTTAAAAGATGGTGAAATTAGTGATATTATTGAAAGAGAAAATATGAGTCAGAATGAATATTATGATACAATAGAAAGTATGAATTTGCTAGAAATAAAGAAAATCTATTTTGACAAGAAAAATGAGGTGAATTAGTTATGGAAAAACATGTTGGTAAAGCCAAACTCAAATCAGCAGTTTTGTATTCAAGCATTGTGCTTATGTGGGCATATTTCTTGTTTGCTGCGGATTTATGGAAAGGAATGAGAGTTTTTTGTATTGTATTAGTTGTTATTGTGATTGGAATTGTGATACCAGGAATATCTTATTGTCAATTGATGTGGAGAGTTGATCATGAAAGATTATACTATACGTATCATCGGACTTTCTTAGATAAAGTTACAGCATTTTACTCATATGTTTTCAATCGAAAACATATCTATCAGATTGCTATTAATTTAAATCAGATTGATTATATTGATGTTTCTTATGCAAAAGTTCCACGTATGCCTTTTGGTGGATATGGTTATGATTTGTTGTTTATTGTGCATATGTATGATGGTTCAATTTATCAATTTGATGCTTTAATCACAAGAAATCGTCAGGAATTTAATGAAGCTGTAGATTTTCTTCAAGCTCAAGGCATTCAAATACATGATCCATTAAAAATCTTAGATTATCTTAAAACAGGAAGTTATTTATCATACTATTTAGAGAAATTAGAGGAACAATCACATGATTAGAATAACTATAATTTCTTCGCATGATGATATATATAAATTTATTGATAGTTTTATTCAAAAACATCATCTTCATGCTGAAATCTTAGATTTTAAAACAAATAAATATTATGATATCTATTTTATTGAAGTTCAAAATAAAGATGATTATCTTAAATATCAAAATATTAAACGGACTCATGAAACTCTTATTTATTTTATTGGACCACATGATTTTGATACAATCCAGACAAGTTTTCATTTTAATATTCAGTTTTATTTTAGAATAGAACATTTTAAACAAGAATTATTAGAATATGAAAATCAAATTATACAAAAGATTCAAGAACATTTTCATTATTATACTTATCAAAATGGACATATGATTGTAAAATTAAGATTATCAGAAATCTATTACATTGAATCATTAAGACATCAGATAATTATTCATTCTTTAAATGGTGAATTACATGAAAGAAAAAATTTAAAAGATATAATAAATGAACTTGATTCACCAGCGTTTATTCAAGTCCATAAATCATTTATTATCAATAGAAATATGATTCAAAAATATAATTCCAAAGAAGTTTACTTAAAAGATCATACAGTTATACCACTAGGTAGAGCCTACAAGAATCAATTAAAAGAATATGAGACCTCATGATAATGATGAGGTTTCATTTTGTATTTGAAAGTTTTATGTTATAATAGTGACAGGTGATTTGATGAAAGATATAGCAAAGAAGTCTCATACAATGTACTTATTAGATAAATATCAATTACAAGCTTCAAAGAAATTTGGTCAAAACTTCTTGATTGATTTAAATACAATCAAGAAAATTGTAGAAACAACACATATTAATCAATCAACATGTGTGATTGAAATTGGTCCTGGAATTGGAGCGTTAAGTGAACAGCTAAGTTATCATGCTGGACATGTTGTTTGTTATGAAATAGATACACGTTTGAAAGATGTTTTAAATGAATCGTTAGGTGAGTTTGAAAATATTGAAATTATCTTTCAAGATTTTTTAACTGTGGATTTGAAAAAGGTTGAAAAATATAAACAAGATTATCAAGATGTGTGTATTGTTGCGAATCTTCCTTATTATATTACTTCGGATATATTAGAACATATTATTTCTTCAGGAGCACAATTAACGAGTATTCATGCAATGGTCCAAAAAGAAGTGGCTCAAAAGCTTACTGATACAAATTATAAAAGTCCATTAATCTTAATGATCGAAAGTGTTGGTGATATCTCATTAGATATGTTGGTATCTAAAAATGTATTTTCACCAGCTCCACGAGTTGATAGTGCAATTATTTCAATTCGTATTCATAAACCATATGAACCATTATTAACCCCTATCTTAAAGACTTCTTTTACTCAAAAAAGAAAAACAATCTATAATAATCTTAAGGGATTATTTAATGAACAAACGAAAAATATATTAGAGGAATGTCATATTCTAGAAAATAAAAGACCAGAGGAATTAGCGATTGAGGATTATTTGAATCTCACAAAATATTTATAAAATCATATATTAATATGGTGAGAAAATATGAATATTGGAGATTATGTTGTCAGGAAGAAATATCATGGAGATATTCTTTTTGAAATTATAGATATTAAGGATGGAATTTATTATTTAAGAGGGGTTGAACTAAGACTGATTGCCGATAGTGAAAGTGATGATTTGCAGTTAAGTGATGTTCAGCCACATGAAGAAGAAAATTTTACGATTGTTAGACAACCAGTCATACGTGGAAAAGTATTGCATTTAGATGGTGATGAAAAGTATTTGAAATTATGTCAGCAAAAATATGATGAATTAAAAATTAGAGCTGATTGTTATTATATGCACGAAAGTC
>OHST01000338.1_pt1 | contig 29501 bp, 20 predicted proteins | sample 1578841 | NCBI WGS metagenome assembly OHST01 (sample SAMEA3879593, study PRJEB24766) | human gut metagenome | biome: human-associated habitat; feature: feces | place: USA | collected 1985/1987 | reverse complement strand
GCCACGCCGGAAGGAAAGTCCCTTTCGGCGGAGGCTTGCCGTCAAGATCATATCCTTCACCGGAGATTCCGTGACATCGGCTATCATTTCTACATCACCCGGGACGGAGAAATCTGTCAGGGCCGTCCTCTGGAAAAGGTCGGGGCACACTGCCGTGACCATAACACCCATTCGATAGGTATTTGTTACGAAGGAGGACTGGATATGGCGGGACGTCCCAAAGACACGCGCACATTGGCACAACGGGCTTCTTTGCTCGGTCTGCTCCGCGAATTGAGGAAAATATTTCCTAAGACGTTGATTGTAGGCCATCATGATTTGAATCCGATGAAGGAGTGTCCGTGTTTTAATTGTACGGAGGAGTACCGGGAATTAGATGGTATTATCTAAGTATATTGACCAGCAAACTGGCAATAGATACCAGGATGGAAAATCCCGAAACCCACATCGTCGTACTTGTTCCGATGTCTGCGCTCTGCGCTTTGGTTTTATTAGGAGTGACATACAGGATGTCATTCTGTTGCAACTGATAGTAAGGAGACAATAACAAATCCGCGTCGTTCAGATTGAGTGTAACAAACTGTTTATGCCCATTCCTGTCTTCGCGGATTAGTTTTACATTATCACGAACACCATAAATAGTCAAATCTCCTGCCATGGCAAGGGCCTCGAGCACATTGATCTGTTCATTCACCACCGGATAAACACCGGGAGAGGCCACTTCACCCAAAACTGAAACTTTAAAGCCGGACATACGAACTACTACCGTAGGTCTTTCTTTCACGTAAGATTTCAATCGCTCCGTTATCAGGTTTTCAGCTTCACGGCTTGTTAAACCGTTCAAAGGAAGTTTACCTAAAACCGGATAATTGATATTTCCCTGATCGTCCAATAGAAACGTACTGCCTTGCGCATTGAAAGGCTGCGAAACAACCGGATCGGAAGTGGAAACAAGAATGGAAACTTCATCACCTGGTATCAGCCTTGCGTCCTGAACAGGCGCAACTTGCGTATTCGCCTGTTTCAAAATCTCCGCATCCTGCAAGTAAGGCACTTTCTTATAGGACTGGCAAGCCGAGAGAAAGAAGAAAAAGAATATCAGTGCAAAAGCACCGGATAATTTCGTATTCATGTAAATGGTGGATAAATGATGACGGGATTAGTTTTTCTCGCAGACAGCCTCGACATAACCAATAGGCATATTAACGCAAGCGCATCCCAGCATATTCAGCCGGACGGCAATCTTGCTTTTACCATCGACATTGACCAGTTCACCAACCAGCCCGGTCAGAGGTCCTTTCACAACACGGACTTTCTCACCACGTGCCAAAGGAGAGCTGTTCATACAAATAGCTTCCTCGGAATAGTCGAGCATGAAACGGAAACGAGCCATCTGCTCATCTGGAATCACCGCCGGAGAGCTCTCACCACGCATCACCATATAACGGCTAACTGTAGAAAAACCCAGAACTTCTTTGCGTTCTTTCGGATTTACGTGTACAAACACCATCATTGGAAGAAGGACAGACTCAACTACCTTGCGCCGGTCACTCCACTGATGAATTTCTTGTTGGACAGGAACGAAATTCTCGATCCCCATTTTGTCTAAACGTTCGGCTACTTTCTTCTCGTGGTGCATACGAACCAGAGCAACATACCAGCGTTTAGAGTGTGCTACGCCTTCCCCTGTCCCATCGCTAGGCCCAGCACTAATTGATTTTGGTTTTGTTAAAATCATGTTTTTTTACCCCATGTTATTCCGTTACTTCTTAGGTAACGGACAATACACACACAAGGCGCGCGTCTCTATAAAAATGGAAATCACATATAGGAATAGGGCACAAGAAAGGAACTGCCTAATACTCAACAGGAAAAATCCAGAGATTAGGCAATAAAAAGTTTAGAGCATGAAAATAAAGTTATTTCATGTTCGGATAGTTTTTTTCCTATATTTCAGATAAAACGAAAAAAAGTGGAAGAATATTTGCTTACTATTTATGTTTTTGTCTATCTTTGCGTCAAATTTAAGTTCCGTTACCTAAGAAGTAACACACATACTTTAGTTCTGAATACTAATACTTTGCACTTTTCACCCTGCCTACACAACAGTTTTTAATGTAAGATAAATTCCCTTTATTTACCTCTGTACGTTCTTTAAGTCCAAAGCCTTTCAAATAGATTTGTGTGGTTTTTATAGATTTATGGCCCAATGATTCACTAATCATTTCAATAGGTACTCCCCGATACTTCGCTGTCGTTGCCCAAGAATGGCGAAGTGTGTAGGAAGTGACGGGAGATTGCAAATGCAAGGCTCTTGCCAAGTCCTTCAAACGATTATTGAATTGGCGGAGAGCGGACTGATATTCCCGGTACCCTCTTTCATCCAGACGCTTTTGATCGCCGCTAAGAATGTCAAACAGATAATCCGGACAATCGGGTTGTGCATCTTCCCTATTGCGAAGCTGGTTAATCATTTCCCTGGCTGTATCAAGTACTTCCACACTCATCGGGGTTTTAGTTTTGATACGGTTGTATCGCAACACATTCTGTTCCAAAGCTGATTTCTCCAGATGAGCTAAATCAGCAAACGACATTCCACAGAACTGAAACATCAGGGCAGCAATAGCTTGCGTACGACGCAAACGCTCCGACTTGGGATCCTCATACAGAAGCTTATGCAATTCGACAGCAGGCAGGGCCTTCTTCTGGCGAACATCGACACCCGTATAAACATCATGAAACAGTCGCGGCACATAAAGCGCAATGCCCGCTTCCACTCCCCGATTATAAATACTACGAAGCATACGCATATACGTAGAAATCGTGTTGGGCTTCAAGCCACACTCGTAAAGATACTGCCCGTAGCGTCGTAAACTTCCCCGGGTGACTTGCCTGAACGACACATTGAGCGTGCCGCAAAACTTGCTGAAAGAGAAGAGAGCATTCTTGTAGACATGCGCCGTAGAATAGCGTCCCTCCTTTCGCAAACGGCCGATGTAGAACTCTGCACACCGGCTAAATCCATTTTTGTTCCTCATTACATCACTAGTTATTTTATATATTATGCCATTTGGCTAGCGGCAAAAGAACGAATCTTTTTGTGTGTTCCAGATAAACTTTTTAATAAATATAGTTAAAGAGTTTTTTGCCGTTTTTATTCTATTAGTAATAAAAAAAGTCATCCGCCTTTGCCCATCATGAGGATGAAACAAAGTCGGATGACCTTCATTTTGTACGCTATTATCTTATACGTATGTTTCCAGCAATTTCACATTTCCTCCTTCGGGAGTGATAGTGACATCTTGCGTGGTAGCAGGCAACAGGATAGATTCTCCTGCACTAACAGTCAGTTCATTACCTTCATTGTCTCTCATTGTACATGATCCTTCCATACAGATAAAGATCACGAATGAATCGAGTTCGGAATAGTCGCAACTGATTTCTTCAGTCATGTCATACAGAGAAGTCGTGAAGTAGGTGCAGGCAACCAGTTCTACCGGTTCGTCCTTCAGTGGTTCGTATTTAGTACGATAGTCATCCAACACTTCGTAGTTGATGGCTTCACGGGCTAAATCGGTGTGAAGTTCACGGGTTTTACCATTCGCATCTTTACGGTTGAAATCGTAGATACGATAAGTTATATCAGAAGTTTGCTGAATCTCGGCGATGAAAGAACCTGCCCCGATGCTGTGCACGCGTCCGGCAGGAAGGAAGAATACATCACCCGGATGAATTTCATATTCCTGCAATACGTCGGTAATCGTATTGTTCAACACGCGTTCTTTATATTCTTTCGGGGTAATCTGTTCAGAGAATCCTGAACGCAATTTAGCTCCTTTGTCGGCATCTACCACATACCACATCTCGGTTTTTCCCATTGAATTGTGGCGTTTCTTCGCCAACTCATCTGTTGGGTGTACCTGGATTGACAAATCCTGTTTGGCGTCGATGAACTTAATGAGCAGTGGGAATTTATTGCCGAAACGGGCATAATTCGCTTCACCAACCAGTTCCTCACGATACTTTCTTACCATATCGGCCAAGGTTAAACCTTTATCCGGGCCATTAGCCACTACGGATTCATTGTTCTCAACACCGGAAATCTCCCAGCTTTCTCCTACTCCTTTCAAGTCTGAATTCAAATGCTTGAACGGAATAATTTTGTCGCCCCCCCAAAGCGTCTGCTTCAGAATAGGTTCGAATTTTAATGGATACATTTTTGTTTTTCTTGTTATAAACTTAGATTAAATTCGCTCGGATTGTTACAATCCGGGAACAAACATACAAAAAATAGTTCAGTTTTTAAGAAAAGGAGGATGAAAATTCATTTAAGAAATCATCTTTTGTCCTTGCATCCAAAGAAGATGAAATAATAAAGCTAAACTTTCCTAAAGCACCTGTCATATTTAGTCGGAATAATTTGTGAGTAAGAAAGAATTTCCCTTTATTTGCAGGAAATTTTTAATAATACCAGACATGAATAACACATTCCCAACAGAAGGGAATCTATCAGGGCTCAGCCGGAAAGATTTCCAAAAGGATATAAATGATAAGAAAACTGATTTATTTATCCTCAAAAACACAAAGGGAATGGAAGTAGCTGTAACCAATTACGGATGCGCCATTCTTTCTATCATGGTACCGGACAAAAACGGTAAGTATGCTAATGTAATCCTCGGACACGACAGCATCGACCACGTCATCAACAGCCCGGAACCTTTCCTAAGCACTACTATCGGACGCTACGGCAACCGTATCGCGAAAGGAAAATTCACCTTGTTCGGCGAAGAACATGAACTCACGATTAACAACGGACCTAACTCTCTGCATGGTGGACCTACCGGTTTCCACGCCCGTGTTTGGGATGCTGTCCAGATTGATGAGAGCACAGTGCAATTCAACTATGTTTCTGCTGACGGCGAAGAGGGATTCCCCGGCAATCTGGAAGTGGAAATGACTTACCGCCTGGAAAATGAAGTAAATGCACTGACTATCGAATACCGCGCTACCACCGACAAAGCTACAGTCGTTAACTTGACTAACCACGGTTTCTTCAACCTCGCCGGTATTTCCAACCCTACTCCTACCGTTAACAACCACATCGTTACGATCAACGCTGATTTCTATACGCCTATCGACGAAGTTTCTATCCCTACCGGTGAAATTGCCAAAGTAGAGGGTACTCCGATGGATTTCCGTGCTCCACACACTGTAGGCGAACGTATCGACGACAAATTCCAGCAACTGATTTTCGGTGCAGGATATGACCACTGTTATGTACTGAACAAGATGGAAAGCGGTTCGCTCGACCTGGCTGCCACTTGCAAGGATCCGGAAAGCGGACGTATCATGGAAGTATATACCACCGAAGCGGGTGTACAACTCTATACGGGCAACTGGCTCAACGGATTTGAAGGTGCACACGGAGCTACATTCCCTGCCAGAAGCGCTATCTGCTTTGAAGCACAGTGTTTCCCGGATACTCCGAACAAACCGCATTTCCCATCGGTCACTTTGCTGCCGGGTGATGAATACCAACAGATCACTGTCTACAAATTTACGGTAGAAGAATAAGACTTGAAAAATAACTAACCTAATTTTATAAACTAACATTTTTTTTGAACCATGACACAAGAAAAAAAGAACGGTAAAATCATTGCAATCATTACGATGATTTTCCTTTTCGGTATGATTTCATTTGTTACCAACCTCGCTGCTCCTATGGGTATCGTGTTGAAAAACCAGTTTGACGTATCAAACGCGTTAGGTATGCTGGGAAACTTCGGAAACTTTATTGCTTATGCAGTAATGGGTATTCCGAGCGGTATCCTGTTGCAACGCGTGGGCTATAAGAAAACAGCACTTATCGCAGTAGCTATCGGTTTCATTGGCGTAGGTATCCAATTCTTATCCGGTCATTCCAGCCCGGAAATGGCATTTGCCGTTTATTTGATTGGTGCATTCGTAGCTGGTTTTTCTATGTGTTTGCTTAACACAGTTGTAAACCCAATGTTGAACAAACTGGGTGGTGAAGGTAACAAAGGTAACCAGCTTATCCAAGTAGGTGGATCTTTCAACTCTGTAATGGCTACCATTACTCCGATGTTTGTAGGTATCCTGATCGCCGGTTCTATCGAAAAAGCAACGATTTCACAGATATTCCCTGTGATGTACACTGCTATGGCTGTGTTCGCTTTTGCTTTCTTCGTACTTCTGTTTGTACAAATCCCCGAACCTAACGCCAATGCCGCAACAGAACCTATCGGCAAATTGATGAAAGGTGCTTTAAAGTTCCGTCATTTCATCTTGGGGGCTATCGCAATTTTTGTATATGTAGGTATTGAAGTAGGTGTACCGGGTACTTTGAATCTATTCCTGACAGATCCGGTAGAAAAAGGCGGAGCAGGTATCGCTTCTACTATCTCCGGCTTTGTGGTAGGAACTTATTGGTTCTTAATGTTGATCGGTCGTCTGGCCGGCGCATCACTTGGTGCTAAAATTTCCAGTAAAGCGATGCTTACATTTACCTCTGCACTGGGACTGATTTTAGTATTCCTTGCTATCTTCTCTTCTACAGGAACATTGGTTAACTTGCCTGTACTTCAGCAAAGTGCTACCGGTGGCTTGTCATTCGGTTTTGCAGAAGTACCTATCAACGCTATGTATTTGGTATTAGTAGGTCTTTGTACTTCTATCATGTGGGGTGGTATTTTCAACCTTGCAGTAGAAGGATTAGGAAAATATTTGGCTGCTGCTTCCGGTCTGTTTATGGTATTGGTTTGTGGTGGAGGTATCCTGCCTGTTATCCAGGGTTGGGTGGCTGACATCGCTGGTTTCATGCCTAGCTACTGGGTTATCATCGCAGCACTTGCTTACCTGTTGTTCTACGGTCTGGTAGGTTGCAAGAATGTAAATAAGGATATTCCTGTGGAATAATCACATAATTTATTCACCTTTAAAATATAAATATCATGGATACAGAATACGTAAGAAGTCGATTCATTAAACACTTTGACGGAACTACTGGATTTTTATATGCTTCTCCGGGCCGTATCAACCTGATCGGTGAACACACTGACTACAACGGTGGATTCGTTTTTCCGGGAGCGGTAGACAAAGGGATGATTGCTGAAATCAAACCTAATGGTACTGACAAAGTAAAGGCTTACTCTATCGACTTGAAGGATTATGTAGAATTTGGTTTGAATGAAGAAGATGCTCCACGCGCCAGCTGGGCAAGATATATTTTCGGTGTATGCCGTGAAATGATTAAACGTGGCGTTGATGTGAAGGGATTCAATACTGCTTTCGCAGGTGATGTGCCTCTGGGTGCAGGTATGTCTTCTTCTGCTGCTTTGGAAAGTACGTATGCTTTCGCACTGAACGAACTGTTTGGTGAAAACAAGATAGATAAGTTCGAATTGGCTAAAGTTGGGCAGGCTACAGAACATAACTATTGTGGTGTGAACTGCGGTATTATGGACCAGTTTGCTTCCGTATTCGGTAAAGCAGGTAGTTTGATCCGTCTGGATTGCCGTTCACTGGAGTATCAGTATTTCCCATTCCATCCGGAAGGTTATCGTCTGGTTCTGATGGATTCAGTGGTTAAGCACGAATTGGCTTCTTCTGCTTATAACAAGCGTCGCCAAAGCTGTGAAGCTGCTGTTGCCGCTATCCAGAAAAAACATCCGCACGTAGAATTCCTGCGCGACTGTACAATGGCTATGCTAGAAGAAGCGAAAGCTGATATCAGCGCTGAAGACTATATGCGTGCAGAATATGTAATCGAAGAAATCCAACGTGTACTCGATGTTTGCGAGGCATTGGAAAAGGATGATTACGAAACTGTAGGTAAGAAGATGTACGAAACTCATCACGGCATGAGCAAGTTGTACGAAGTAAGCTGCGAAGAACTCGACTTCCTGAATGACTGCGCTAAAGAATACGGTGTAACCGGTTCACGCGTAATGGGTGGTGGCTTCGGAGGTTGTACTATCAACCTTGTTAAGGATGAATTGTACGATAACTTCGTTGAAAAAACAAAAGCTGCTTTCAAAGCTAAATTCGGCAGAAGCCCGAAAGTGTATGACGTAGTAATCGGTGACGGTTCTCGTAGACTGGAATAAGAATTTATTCGTTATTAAATAAGCAAGAAGGGCGGCTTCCGTGATGGGAGCCGCCCTTACTTTTTACACGGCATAATAACACACAACCTCAACTCTACTCTCTTAAAATGAGAATTTCTCTCATTTTAAGAGAATTATCTAAAACTATTCGTATCTTTGTCATGTTCTATAGAATAGACAACTTAATATAAAAACAATATGATAATCAATTTTACAGTAGGCAACTATCGTTCGTTCAAAGACAAAAAGGTTTTGAGCATGGAAGCTACCGCTATTAAGGAATTGAATGAATCTGTTATAGAGAAAGAAGGATATAGACTACTTCCATCAGCTGTTATTTATGGAGCTAACTCAAGTGGAAAAAGTAATTCATTGAAGGCAATTGGTAAGTTTAAAGACATCGTAAATTCTTCTTCTAAATTGAATTCGACAGATAAATTAGGTATTACTCCTTTTTTATTAAACCAAGAAACAGCTAAAGAACCATCATTTTTTGAAATGGAATTACTGATAGATAACCAAACATATACGTATGGTTTTACTGCAGACAATCTGAAGGTTTATGAAGAATGGTTATATACAAAAGAGGGAAAAGCAAAAAAGGAAAAATGCTTATTTGTTCGTACAGAAGAAGGAATCGGAATAGCTGACGAGTATAATGAAGGTAAAGGTTTAGAAGAAAAGGTACGTGATAATGGATTATTCTTATCTACAGTAGATTCATTCAATGGCGAAACAGCTAAACAAATTGTTTCCCAAATTAATAACCTTTCTGTTATATCAGGTATTAATCATGAATTCTGGTCAGAATTCACAAATAAATTATGCACCCAAACAGCATCAAATCTGAGTTTTCAACAAAAGGTGCAAGACTTTTTAAATTCAATGAATGTAGGATTTAACAGGTTTGAGATTCCAAAAGATGAACAGCTAGCTAGAGAAATTAAAGCATATACCATACATAACTTATATAACAATCAAGGAAATATCATTGGAGAAACTCGCTTCTCCATGAAAGAACATGAATCATCAGGTACTAATAAATTATTTGACTTGGCAGCTTTAGTTATCGGATATTTAAATTTTGGTGGTATACTCATTGTGGATGAATTAGATTCAAAGCTTCATCCATTACTAACTCAACATATTATTAAACTGTTTAATAACCCTGAAACAAATCCCCAAGGTGCACAACTGATTTTTGCCACTCATGATACAAACTTACTGAATGTAAAAACATTCCGTAGGGATCAGATTTGGTTTACGGAAAAAGATCATTCGGAAGCTACAGACCTCTATTCATTAGCAGAATTCAGAGAACCGGAAGGAAATAAGATTCGGAAAGACCGTAGTTTTGAAAAAGATTATATCAACGGACGTTATGGCGCAATTCCATATATTAAAGACTAACATACTATGAGTAAACTGCTGCCGAAACATCGGTTTGAGGAAATAAAAAAAGAACAAAGACAGGCAAAACTGAATAAAAAAAGAAAAGTAGCAGTACGCAATGTATCTGTTAGTTTCCTTATCGTATGTGAAGGTGAAAGAACTGAACCTAACTATTTCAGGGCTTTAATCAAAGACCGTTATTCGGATATTCGTGAGGTCACAATTGAAGGTAAGGGTCAGGGGACAGTCAGTCTTATCAAAGAGACCATGGTTATTCGTGATAAATCCAATAAAGAGTTTGACAGGGTATGGGCTGTTTTTGATAAAGATGACTTTAATGATTTCAATGACGCCATACAGCTTGCAAAAAAGAATCATATTCTTTGCGCATGGTCTAATGAGTCATTCGAACTTTGGTATTATCTACATTTTCAATATTTGGATACCGGCATATCCCGTTCTCAATACATCGAGAAAATAGAAAGGGAAATCCAAAATAGAACAAATGATTCAAACTACCGATATAAAAAGAAATCACCGGAAACTTTCGACATATTACAACGTATAGGAGATGAATCATTAGCTATCAAACACGCTCAACGCTTAAGAGAATCATTTTCGGGAACAGATTATGCAGTTCACAAGCCTTGTACTACTGTATATGAGCTAGTAGAAGAGCTAACTCATCCTGAAAAGTTATTATGATCATAACGTAACTATATATTAAGAAGGGCGGCTTCCGTAATGGGAGCCGCCCTTACTTTTTACAATTAACAAAAATCTAAAACCTATTGATCCAATAACATCTAATTAGTTCTACTTATTTCTTCGTGAATTTATATACCGCGAACGTAGTGGGTTCCAGTTCGGTAGTAAACACGTTGCCTTCAATAGATACCGGAGTTTCCTGCGGAACGATGGCAAAAGGTTGTTCAAGTGTATTATCCTTATCCAAATCAAGCGAACGAAGTTTGATACAACGGCCATTAGACAGTACATCTTGTTTTTTCAATCCTTCAAAAATCAAGGAAATTGGCTGTGCTGTGGCGGAAGTATTGGCAACCTTTACAATCAGTTCATTCTTATCCTTATCGTAAACAGCACTGGCAAAGAGTCCGTTCTGCCCTTCGGCTCCCGTTACATTTTTCTTATTCATGGTAAGGGGAAGCACATTTGTTCCTTTATTCTGCGCATACAGTTGTTGTACATAATAGCTAGTGGTACGCACAGAGTTCAGGTTATCGAACCAAATCATATCAGGACGCCATTGCCATCCTTCCACATGAGCGAAAAGCGGAGCATAGGTAGCCATGTGGACGATGTCAGCATTACGTTCCAATCCGGTCATGAAAGCAGCTTCGAGCAAAGCAGCATGGTAATGATTCCATTTCTTTCCTTTTCCATGGCAGGCATATTCACCGGCAAATACTTTCGGACCTTTACGGTCGTAGTTGTCATAGCGGGCGCCTTGAGCCAGAAACCAGCTTTCAGGACGATAGAAATGTTCGTCCACCAAATCAACTTTCAGGCGTTTCATTTCAGGCCACAGATAATCAAAATCTTTTCCTTCGGAATTCGGACCGGAGCTACCTACTATTTTAATTTCCGGGTGAGCTTTACGAATGGCTTTGATAAACGGTTCGAGACGTTCGGGATATTCTTTCCCCCATTGTTCGTTACCGATACCGATAAACTTCAGGTTAAACGGAGCAGGATGTCCCATATCGGCACGTACCTTTCCCCATGTGGTATTCACGTTTCCATTAGCAAACTCAATCAGGTCGAGTGCATCCTGAATATAGTTATCCAAATCACAAACGGCTACGTGAGCTTTCGGATCATTATTCTGATATTGGCAGGAAAGTCCGCAATTCAGAATCGGCAGAGGTGCCGCACCCATTTCTTCAGACAGCAGGAAATATTCGTAGAATCCCAATCCATAGCTTTGGTAATAATCAGGGAAAAATCGGTGAGTAAAAGTATATTGCCAACGATTTTCATTTAAGGGACGGTTTTCTACCGGACCAACTGATTTTTTCCAGTCGTAACGAGTTTCCAAGTCGGTACCTTCTACGATGCAACCACCGGGAAAGCGGAAGACTCCGGGATGAATATCCGCCAATGCTTGTGCCAAATCTTTACGAAGCCCATTTTCATGTCCTTTCCAGGTATCAACCGGAAAAAGGGAGACGTGCTCCAAATCTACTGTTCCTTTGGAGGTAAGGAAAATACGGAGTACGGATTTCGGATGAGTACTGCCGGGCTTCAATATTATCTGGTATTTTTTCCAGTCCTTAGAATCAATCGTAAGATTCCCTGCGACAAGTGCCTGACGTTCGCCCATTGATTGGGTATCTACAAGTTCGATTCTCAATGTTTCTTTTGTACTTCCTTGCGGCAAACGCGCCCAAACAGAGAAACGATACTCCTCTCCCTTCTTGACACCGATGCCGAAGAAACCTTCGTTATCCAATCCGGTATGCTTATGTGCGTGTCCGGGGTCGGAAAGGCGCACATAATGCGGATTACGCTCAAAAGGACCATCGTTCATTAATGACACTTTTCCATACGTTTTCCATCCCATCAGGTGTTGTGGAAATTCAAAGGAACGATTCTTCACCAGTTCGGCATAAAGTCCGCCGTCGGCAGCGTAGTTGATGTCCTCAAAAAAGAGTCCATACATAGTAGGTTGGATTTCTGCACCCAGCTTCTTCGTCTGTATCACCAACTCATTGGTTTGCGCATGAAGGGCAAGGTTAGTAGACAAGGCTAATACTGCCAATAAATTTGCGTATCTTCTCATGGTTCTCAATAAAAAATTATATATAGTTAAAATGCAAAGATAATCAGATTCTCTATTTTCTCCGTACCCAAATTTATCATTAATAGGTGTTTATCGGTCAAAAAGGATCAAATTCCATTCATTTGCACAATTTTCCATCCGCATCTGATATTTATAATACGAAACTAGATTAAAAAGCACCTATTTGCACGCTCTATTATATGAAAAACAAACGGATGGAAAGCGTACATTTATATATATAATAAGGTGTATGGAAAATCATAAAATACACCATTTATGCTGCACAACATATAAGAGTGTATTTGATACACCAAACGAAAGTGTTACTTTTACACCCAAAATAAGATAAGCATCTCATTTACATTAAAAATAAAACCATGAAAAAACATTTTCTACTTGCAGGATTTGCCGCGCTGATGCTGGCTGCGTGCAATAACAAGCCGGCTTCCGAGCTGACCTTGTCCGGTCTCGACCCGGTAAAATTTCAAACAGAAGTGAACAATGCCCAAACAGCTCTTTATACCTTAAAGAACAAGGCAGGTATGGAAGTATGCATCACTAACTTCGGAGGACGTATCGTGTCTGTCATGGTACCCGATAAGAACGGTAAGATGCAGGATGTAGTTTTAGGTTTTGACAGCATTGCTGACTATATTAATGTACCCAGCGACTTTGGTGCTTCTATCGGACGCTATGCAAACCGTATCAACCAGGGACGTTTCGCATTGGACGGTGATACCATCCAACTGCCGCAAAACAATTTCGGCCACTGCCTGCATGGAGGTCCGAAAGGTTGGCAATACAAAGTTTATGAAGCTAATCTGATTGATCCGACAACGTTGGAACTGACACTTGTCTCACCGGACGGAGACGAAAACTTCCCGGGAAATGTAACAGCTAAAGTGACCTATAAACTAACTGAAGACAACGCTATCGACATTAAATATAGCGCAACTACCGATAAAAAGACGATCATCAATATGACCAACCATTCTTACTTCAACCTGGCTGGTGATCCGTCAAAAGCTTCAACTGACAACATACTGTATGTGAACGCAGACTATTATACTCCGGTAGACAGTACTTTTATGACTACAGGCGAAATCGCTCCGGTAAAAGACACTCCGATGGACTTCACCACTCCGAAAGCGGTAGGTAAAGAGATCAACAATTATGATTTCGTTCAACTGAAGAACGGAAAAGGATATGACCACAACTGGATACTCAACACAAAGGGAGATCTTTCGCAAGTAGCAGCCAAACTAACTTCACCTGAAAGCGGCATCACTCTGGAGGTATATACCAACGAACCGGGTGTACAGGTTTACACAGGAAACTTCCTTGATGGAACCGTAACCGGAAAGAAAGGTATCGTTTACAACCAACGTGCTTCTGTCTGCCTGGAAACACAACACTATCCAGATAGCCCCAACAAGGCAGACTGGCCTTCTGTTGTACTGGAACCGGGACAAACTTATAATAGCGAATGTATTTTCAAATTCGGTATAGAGAAATAATTTAATATCAAAAGAACAAAAGCAGAATAAGATGAACTGGAATTCACACGAGTTTATATGGATCGACTGGGTAATCATCGTAGTCGGTATTTTAGCAGTCACATGGGCGGTATGGCGTTCGATACAGAAAGACAAGCGTTTGCAACAAGGCGCTAACAGTGAAGATTATTTGTTTGGTAAAGGGGAACCCTGGTATATCATTGGGGCAGCTATCTTCGCTGCCAATATCGGTTCGGAACACCTTGTAGGACTTGCCGGCACAGGAGCTAAATCCGGAGTAGGTATGGCACACTGGGAAATGCAGGGATGGATGATCCTTATTTTAGGTTGGCTTTTCGTACCGTTCTATCAGCTGATGAACGTGAAGTTAGGAAAAATCATCACGATGCCCGACTTCCTGAAATATAGATATACTCCTGCTACAGGTTCATGGTTGTCTATCATTACCCTCATAGCATACGTATTAACCAAAGTTAGCGTAACAGCATTTACCGGAGGTATCTTCATGGAAAGTCTTCTCGGATTGCCATTCTGGTTTGGTGCTATCGGCCTGATCGTTCTTACGGGAATCTTCACGGTTCTGGGTGGTATGAAAGGAGTAATGACATTGTCTGCTATCCAGACTCCGATACTTATTATAGGTTCGTTCCTTGTACTTTTCTTAGGATTGTCGACACTTGGAGCCGGTAGTATCAGCGACGGTTGGACTCACATGATAGAGTATGCCAAGACACTTAATATAGGAACAGACGGAGTTGCTCACGGCACAAACCACATGTTCCACTTTGAGACAGGCGACCCGATGTATGATGACTATCCAGGTTTCTGGGTATTTATCGGAGCATCCATCATCGGATTCTGGTACTGGTGTACTGACCAGCATATCGTTCAACGTGTGCTTGGACAACGTAAAGGTGAATCCAGCGAAGAGGTAATGAGACGTGCACGTAGAGGTACTATCGCTGCCGGTTATTTCAAGATTTTGCCTGTGTTCATGTTCTTGATACCGGGTATGATAGCTGCTGCATTGTCGGCACGTCCGGAAAGCGGTTTCGTACTGGATAATCCTGATACAGCTTTTGGTTCAATGGTTAAGTTCGTATTGCCTGCCGGTGTAAAAGGTATTGTTACTATTGGCTTTATTTCGGCATTGGTGGCTTCATTGGCAGCATTCTTCAACTCTTGCGCTACCTTGTTTACTGAAGACTTCTACAAGCCGATGTTCAAGGACAAAAGCGAAGCAACTTATGTGTTGGTAGGTCGTATCGCTACTATTGTTGTAGTAATTTTGGGTATTGTATGGATACCTATCATGCAGAGCCTGGGTAGTCTTTATGATTATCTGCAAGGCATCCAGTCATTGCTTGCTCCTGCGATGGTGGCTGTATTTGCCCTCGGTATATTCTCTAAAAAGATTACGCCTAAGGCAGGTGAAACAGCCATGATAGTAGGTTTTATCATCGGTATGGTACGTTTGCTGACCAATATCCTCACGAATACAGGTAAAGATGTGATGTCCGGATGGTACTGGGAATGTACTGCCTGGTTCTGGCAGACAAACTGGCTGATCTTCGAAATATGGCTGCTCGTATTCCTGATCGTACTGATGGTTGTTGTTTCATTCTTCACTCCTGCACCTACTGCCAAGCAGATAGAAGCTATCACCTTTACTGATGACTATAAGACACTCATCAAGCAAAGCTGGAACAAGTGGGATGTTATCACCTCTATCGGTGTAGTAGTTCTTTGCGCATTATTTTATATATACTTCTGGTAATACCCTGATATGAATAAGTATTATAGTACCAATCCTACTTTCTATGTCGGCATCGACTGTATTATTTTTGGTTTCTCCGAAGGAGAAATCAGCCTGCTCCTGTTGAAGAGAAACTTTGAGCCGGCAATGGGTGAATGGTCACTGATGGGAGGATTCGTGCAGAAAGATGAAAGTGTGGACGATGCCGCCAAACGTGTATTGCATGAGCTTACCGGACTGGAAAACGTTTATATGGAGCAGGTAGGAGCTTTTGGAGCTGTCGAACGTGATCCGGGTGAACGGGTAATCTCCGTAGCTTACTATGCATTAATCAATATTAATGAATACGACCGGAAACTAGTTCAGAAGCACAACGCTTACTGGGTGAATATGAACGAACTTCCCCCACTCATTTTCGACCATCCTGAAATGGTGGAAAAAGCACGGGAACTGATGAAGCAAAAAGCATCCGTGGAACCTATCGGATTCAATCTGCTTCCGAAACTCTTTACGTTGTCTCAACTGCAAAGTCTATATGAAGCTATTTACGACGAACCGATGGATAAACGGAATTTCCGTAAAAGAGTAGCTGAAATGGATTATATAGAAAAGACTGATAAAATTGATAAACTGGGTTCCAAACGAGGGGCTGCCTTGTATAAGTTCAACGGCAAGGCTTACCGCAAAGACCCGAAATTTAAAATATAATCATTATGCTGGAAGAACTAAAAGAAAAAGTATTTCATGCCAATCTTGAATTGGTAAAGCATGGATTAGTCATCTTTACCTGGGGCAATGTCTCTGCTATCGACCGTGAAAGCGGATTGGTAGTAATCAAACCCAGTGGTGTAAGTTATGATGATATGAAGGCCGAAGATATGGTAGTAGTGGATTTGGATGGCAAGGTCGTTGAAGGACGACTGAAGCCATCCTCGGATACTCCTACTCACGTAGTACTTTACAAAGCATTTCCGGAGATTGGCGGAGTGGTTCATACTCACTCTACTTATGCTACTGCCTGGGCACAGGCGGGATGCGACATTCCGAACATCGGAACGACTCATGCGGATTATTTCCATGATGCCATTCCCTGCACAGCGGATATGACAGAAGCGGAAGTGAAAGGTGCTTACGAGCTGGAAACCGGTAATGTGATAGTGAAACGTTTTGAAGGATTGAATCCTGTACATACACCGGGAGTATTGGTAAAAAATCACGGTCCTTTCTCTTGGGGAAAAGACGCGCATGATGCCGTACACAATGCTGTGGTTATGGAACAGGTGGCTAAAATGGCAAGTATCGCTTATGCGGTAAATCCCAATTTAACAATGAATCCGTTGCTGATAGAGAAACATTTCAGCCGCAAGCATGGTCCGAATGCTTATTATGGACAATAATCAATTAAAAAGTAACAATTAAAAATTAAAGCAATAACATTATGAACGCATTTGATCAATATGAAGTATGGTTCGTAACAGGAGCACAGCTTTTGTACGGAGGTGACGCAGTAATCGCAGTAGACGCACACTCTAATGAAATGGTTAACGGATTGAACGAATCCGGTAAACTCCCTGTAAAGGTGGTATACAAAGGAACAGCTAATTCTTCTAAAGAAGTGGAAGCTGTTTTCAAAGCAGCCAATAATGACGAAAAGTGTGTCGGTGTTATCACTTGGATGCATACGTTCTCTCCTGCTAAAATGTGGATTCACGGCTTGCAACAGTTGAAGAAGCCTTTGTTGCACCTGCATACTCAATTCAACAAGGAAATTCCTTGGGATACAATGGACATGGATTTCATGAACCTGAACCAGTCTGCTCACGGTGACCGCGAATTCGGACATATCTGTACCCGTATGCGTATCCGTCGTAAAGTAGTGGTAGGTTACTGGAAAGAGGAAGAGACTTTGCATAAGATTGCCGTTTGGATGCGTGTTTGTGCCGGTTGGGCAGATTCACAGGATATGCTGATTATCCGTTTCGGCGACCAGATGAACAACGTAGCTGTAACCGATGGTGATAAAGTGGAAGCTGAACAACGTATGGGTTACCACGTAGATTACTGTCCGGTAAGCGAATTGATGGAATATCACAAGGATATCAAAAATGAAGAGGTAGATGCATTGGTAGCTACTTACTTCAAGGAATACGATCACGATGCTTCTCTGGAAGATAAATCAACTGAAGCTTACCAGAAAGTATGGAATGCTGCTAAGGCTGAACTAGCTATACGTGCTATCCTGAAAGCCAAAGGTGCCAAAGGATTTACTACCAACTTCGACGATTTGGGCGACATTGAATACAATGGTTTCGATCAAATCCCGGGTCTTGCTTCACAACGTCTGATGGCGGAAGGTTACGGATTCGGTGCTGAAGGTGACTGGAAATCGGCTGCTCTGTACCGCACTGTATGGGTAATGAATCAGGGTCTTCCAAAAGGCTGTTCATTCCTGGAAGATTACACACTGAATTTCGACGGTGCTCACAGCTCTATCCTTCAGTCACACATGTTGGAAGTCTGCCCGCTTATCGCCGCCAACAAACCTCGCCTGGAAGTACACTTCCTCGGTATAGGTATCCGCAAGAGTCAGACTGCACGTTTGGTCTTCACTTCAAAAGTAGGTACAGGCTGCACTGCTACTATTGTAGATATGGGTAACCGTTTCCGTCTGATCGTGAACGACGTAGAATGTATCGAGCCGAAACCGCTGCCTAAGTTGCCGGTTGCTTCTGCTCTCTGGATTCCGATGCCAAACCTTGAAGTAGGTGCAGGTGCATGGATTCTGGCTGGTGGAACTCACCACTCTTGCTTCTCTTACGACCTGACAGCAGAATATTGGGAAGATTATGCTGAAATCGCAGGTATCGAAATGGTGCATATTAACAAGGATACTACGATCAGCTGCTTCAAGAAAGAACTGCGCATGAACGAAGTGTATTACATGTTGAATAAAGCACTTTGCTAAAAACAATTATTCAAGTTTCGCATGGCTTAATTATTTCGTTAGGTTTTTGCGAAACTTGTTTTTTTTAGAATGATCGTTATACCTTAAAATATTGATTTCAACATGAAATTAGATGCAAAATCAACCATCGAGGCAGGTAAAGCTATTCTTGGTATAGAACTCGGTTCTACACGAATAAAAGCTGTCTTGATCGACCAGGAAAACAAGCCTATTGCTCAAGGTAGCCACACTTGGGAAAACCAGCTAGTTGACGGACTTTGGACTTATAATATTGAAGCTATCTGGTCGGGACTGCAAGATTGCTATGCTGATCTTCGCGCTAACGTAAAGAACTTATATGGCATAGAGATTGAGACGCTGGCTGCTATCGGCGTCAGCGCCATGATGCATGGTTATATGCCATTCAACAAAAAAGAAGAAATCCTCGTGCCTTTCCGCACTTGGAGAAACACTAATACTGGTCGCGCAGCGGCTGCTTTATCCGAACTATTTGTCTATAATATCCCTCTGCGTTGGAGCATTTCCCACTTGTATCAGGCTATTTTAGACAATGAATCACACGTTAATGAAATCGACTTCCTGACCACTCTGGCAGGTTATGTGCATTGGCAGATCACAGGCGAAAAGGTGCTGGGAATAGGTGATGCATCAGGTATGCTTCCTATTGATCCGACTACCCATAACTATTCGGCTGAAATGGTGGCTAAGTTCGACAAACTGATTGCTCCGAAAGAATATAACTGGAAACTGGAAGATATTCTGCCTAAAGTATTGTCAGCTGGTGAAAAAGCCGGTGTCCTCACTCCGGAAGGAAGTAAAAAGCTCGATGCATCGGGCCATTTGAAGGCAGGAATACCGGTTTGTCCGCCGGAAGGAGACGCAGGTACCGGAATGGTTGCGACTAACGCAGTCAAACAACGTACCGGAAATGTATCCGCAGGTACCTCTTCATTCTCAATGATTGTATTGGAGAAAGAACTGTCGAAGCCATACGAAATGATTGACATGGTGACAACTCCTGACGGAAGTCTGGTAGCCATGGTGCATTGCAACAACTGCACTTCTGATCTCAACGCATGGGTTAACTTGTTCAAGGAATACCAGGAGCTTCTGGGCATACCTGTAGATATGGATGAAATCTATAGTAAACTCTACAATATTGCGCTCACTGGTGATACTGATTGTGGAGGTTTGCTTTCATACAATTATATTTCAGGCGAGCCTGTAACAGGACTTGCTGACGGAAGACCTTTGTTTGTACGTTCGGCAAATGACAAGTTCAACCTGGCAAACTTTATGCGGACTCACTTGTATGCTTCGGTAGGAGTACTCAAGATTGGTAACGACATCCTGTTCAACGAAGAAAAAATCAAAGTGGACAGAATTACTGGTCACGGAGGATTATTCAGAACAAAGGGAGTAGGCCAAAGAATACTTGCTGCAGCCATCAACTCGCCTATTTCCGTGATGGAAACAGCCGGTGAAGGTGGTGCCTGGGGTATTGCCCTGTTAGGTTCTTACCTCGTGAACAATGAAAAGAAACAATCTCTTGCCGATTTTCTGGATGAAAGCGTATTTGTCGGTGACGCGGGTATCGAGGTATCACCTACGCCCGAAGATGTAGCCGGCTTCAATGCATACATCGAAAATTACAAGGCAGGATTGCCTATCGAAGAGGCAGCAGTCAAATTTAAATAATTGACAGTCGGCAATCCATTGTTGTTCATCAGAGATTGCCGATAAATCGCTGTTTATCAAGAGCCAATTCTAACTAAGTATTAACATTAATTATCTCCACCCCTCTCCTCTTTTGGAGAGGGAGATGGGGAGACTATTATCATGAAAACCACCTCGTTCATACTTGCACTTGTCCTGTCCACCTCACTGGCCAAAGCTCAAAACGCTCCACAGGTGTCTTACTTCCCTTTACAAAATGTGAAACTATTGGATAGTCCGTTTCTGCAAGCTCAACAGACTGATCTACATTACATACTTGCATTAGACCCCGACCGTCTGCTCGCTCCTTTTCTCCGCGAAGCAGGGTTACAGCCTAAAGCCCCCAGCTACACCAATTGGGAAAATACCGGATTGGACGGACATATCGGCGGACATTATTTATCCGCACTTTCCATGATGTATGCCGCCACCGGAGATACCGCAGTCTATAATCGCCTCAACTACATGCTGAATGAGTTGAATCGGGCACAGCAAACTGTCGGCACAGGATTTATCGGAGGAACTCCGGGAAGCCTTCAACTTTGGAAAGATATAAAAGCAGGGAAGATCCGTGCTGGAGGTTTCGACCTTAACGGCAAATGGGTACCTCTATACAATATACATAAGACTTACGCCGGATTGCGGGATGCTTATCTCTATGCAGGAAGCGACCTTGCACGCCAAATGCTTATCGCTTTTACAGACTGGATGATTGACATTACTTCCGGCTTGAGTGACGAACAAATGCAGGACATGCTTCGCAGTGAGCATGGCGGATTAAACGAGACTTTCGCTGATGTGGCCGAAATCACAGGCGACAAGAAGTATTTGGAACTGGCTCGCCGTTTCTCTCACAAGCTGATTCTCGACCCGCTTATCAAAGATGAAGATAAGTTGACGGGAATGCACGCCAACACACAGATTCCGAAAGTGATCGGCTACAAGCGAATAGCCGAACTGTCACAAGACGACAAGAATTGGAATCATGCTGCAGAATGGGATCACGCCGCCCGTTTTTTCTGGAACACGGTAGTCAATCACCGTTCCGTCTGCATCGGAGGAAATAGCGTTCGCGAACATTTCCACCCATCTGACAATTTTACGTCCATGCTGAACGACGTTCAAGGACCGGAGACCTGTAATACTTACAACATGCTCCGCCTTACTAAAATGCTTTATCAGAATTCTCACAATCCCAACAATACGCAGGAACCTGATCCCAACTACGTAAACTATTACGAGCGTGCACTTTACAATCATATCCTAGCGTCGCAGGAACCGGATAAAGGGGGATTTGTCTACTTCACTCCCATGCGTCCGGGACACTATCGTGTGTACTCACAACCGGAAACATCGATGTGGTGCTGTGTAGGTTCAGGTTTGGAGAATCATACAAAATACGGTGAATTTATCTATGCACATCAGAAAGATACACTCTATGTCAATCTCTTCATCCCTTCACAACTAACTTGGAAAGAACAAGGCATAACCTTGACGCAGGAAACCCGTTTTCCCGATGACGGCAAGGTAACTTTGCGAATAGATGAAGCGTATAAGAAAAAACGTACTTTAATGATACGTATCCCGGAATGGGCTAACCAATCCAAAGGTTACAGCGTCAGCATCAATGGAAAAAGAAAAATATTCGTTATGGGAAAAGGAAATCAGTACCTTTCTCTTTCCCGGAAATGGAAGAAAGGAGATGTCGTTACTTTCAACTTGCCGATGAAAGTCACCATGGAACAGATTCCCGACAAGAAAGATTATTATGCTTTCTTATACGGTCCTATCGTTCTTGCAGCTTCCACAGGCACTGAACATCTTGATGGTTTATATGCCGATGACAGTCGTGGCGGACATATCGCCCATGGCAAACAAATTCCTTTGCAAGAAGTTCCGATGCTGATAGGGAATCCAGATTCAATCTGCAAGTCTCTTCTGAAAGAACAGAATAGCCGGATTACTTTCAGCTATAACGGGAAGGTTTATCCTGCACAAGGCAAAGCATTGGAACTCGTTCCATTCTTCCGCCTGCATAATTCCCGTTATGCCGTTTATTTCCGGCAGGCAAGCGAAGAGCAGTTTAAAGCGATTCAGGAAGAGATGGCAACGGCTGAACGAAAAGCAACGGAATTAGCTAATCAAACCATTGACCTGATCTTCCCCGGCGAACAGCAGCCGGAGTCTGACCATGGCATCCAGTATGAGCAGGCAGAAACAGGGACGAATAAAGACCGCCATTTCCGACGTGCCAAAGGTTGGTTCGGCTATCAGCTGAAAGTGAAAGAGGAAGCAAGCCGCATACTGATTACAATACGGAAAGATGACCGTAACAAAGCGGCTATTCTACTGAATAACGAAAAGTTGGCTGTTAATCCGACAATCAGTGAAGCAGATAAAGATGGGTTTATCACTCTTTCTTATGTCCTGCCTCAAAAACTGAATACGGGCAACTGTCCGATACGTTTCATCCCTGACGGAACGGAATGGACATCTGCCATTTATGAAGTGCGTTTACTAAAATAGAAGTCACCACAGATTACACGGATTAACACAGATTATTTATGGGTTATAACATGATAGCAGTCAGAATAAAATCAATCTGTGATAATCTGCGTAATCTGTGGTAAAAAATAATCATTAAACAAATACCATTTATGAAAGCAAAACTATTAGTCAGCACGGCTTTTCTGGCAGCATCTGTATCTCTTTCTGCACAAAAGAGTGCTACCATAACCGTACATGCCGACCAAGGCAAAGAAATCATACCGAAGGAAATTTACGGCCAGTTTGCCGAACACCTGGGTTCATGTATCTACGGCGGTCTTTGGGTAGGCGAAAACTCGGATATTCCTAATATCAAGGGATATCGCACAGACGTATTCAATGCACTGAAAGACTTGTCCGTTCCCGTTCTTCGCTGGCCGGGCGGATGCTTTGCCGATGAATACCACTGGATGGATGGCATTGGTCCGAAAGAGAACCGTCCGAAGATGGTGAACAACAACTGGGGCGGAACCATTGAAGATAATAGTTTCGGAACCCACGAGTTTTTGAATCTTTGCGAGATGCTGGGTTGCGAACCATACGTGAGTGGAAATGTAGGTAGCGGCACAGTGGAAGAGCTTGCCAAATGGGTGGAATATATGACTTCTGACGGAGACTCGCCTATGGCCAACCTTCGCCGTAAGAATGGTCGCGACAAAGCATGGAAATTGAAATATCTCGGCGTAGGAAATGAAAGCTGGGGGTGCGGTGGCAGCATGCGTCCGGAATATTACGCAGACTTATATCGTCGTTATTCTACTTATTGCCGCAATTATGACGGCAACCGTCTGTTCAAGATTGCCAGTGGCGCAAGTGACTATGATTACAAATGGACAGATGTATTGATGAATCGTGTAGGACACCGGATGGACGGTCTTTCTCTGCACTATTATACCGTAACCGGATGGAGTGGCAGCAAAGGATCAGCCACTCAATTCAACAAGGATGATTATTACTGGACGATGGGCAAATGTCTGGAAGTGGAAGATGTACTCAAGAAACATTGTACCATCATGGACAAATATGACAAGGACAAGAAAATCGCTCTCTTACTGGACGAATGGGGAACCTGGTGGGATGAGGAACCCGGAACCATCAAAGGACATCTGTATCAGCAAAACACGTTGCGTGATGCTTTCGTGGCTTCTTTAAGTCTTGATGTATTCCATAAATATACAGACCGCCTGAAAATGGCAAATATCGCGCAGATTGTCAATGTACTTCAATCGATGATTCTGACGAAAGACAAAGAAATGGTGTTGACGCCTACTTATTATGTCTTCAAGATGTATAAAGTACACCAGGATGCCACTTATCTTCCTATCGACCTGACTTGCGAAAAGATGAGTGTACGTGATAACCGCACCGTTCCGATGGTAAGCGCCACAGCTTCCAAAAATAAAGATGGGGTGATCCATATTTCTCTTTCCAATGTAGATGCTGATGAAGCGCAGGAAATCACCATCAATCTGGGTGATACGAAAGCCAAGAAAGCTATCGGAGAGATTCTGACCGCTTCCAAACTGACCGATTACAATTCTTTTGAAAAACCTAATATTGTAAAACCGGCACCTTTCAAAGAGGTAAAAATCAATAAAGGTACAATGAAGGTAAAACTTCCTGCTAAGTCCATTGTTACTTTAGAGTTACAGTAATTTTAGAGTAATTACTTATTGTATCACAAACAAGAAGACCGTAAAATTGTCGATAAAAAAGATAGCTCTTTTGGATTGTTAAATCCACATAAAGAGTTATCTTTGCGAACAATCTGACAGAAATCAATTAAATTTTAATGATATGAACGATAACAAACTTATGAATCGTGCAGCGGATAACATCCGTATTCTTGCTGCTTCAATGGTTGAGAAAGCCAATTCCGGTCACCCGGGTGGCGCCATGGGTGGTGCTGATTTTGTAAATGTACTCTTCTCTGAGTTTCTAGTATACGATCCTGAAAATCCCCGTTGGGAAGGACGTGACCGCTTCTTCCTCGACCCGGGCCACATGTCTCCGATGCTTTATTCTACGTTGGCATTGACAGGAAAATTCACGCTGGACGAGCTGAAAGAATTCCGTCAATGGGGAAGCCCTACTCCGGGACATCCTGAAGTGGACATCATGCGTGGCATCGAAAATACTTCTGGTCCGTTGGGACAGGGACATACTTTTGCAGTAGGTGCTGCTATCGCTGCCAAATTCTTGAAAGCCCGTTTCGACGAGGTGATGAATCAGACCATTTACGCTTACATCTCTGACGGTGGTATCCAGGAAGAAATCTCTCAAGGTTCCGGACGTATTGCCGGTGCATTGGGATTGGACAACCTGATTATGTTCTATGACTCCAACGATATTCAGCTTTCTACAGAAACGAAAGATGTAACCGTTGAAGATACTGCCATGAAATATGAAGCATGGGGATGGAACGTACTTAGTATCAACGGTAATGATCCTGACGAAATCCGTGCGGCAATCAAAGAAGCACAGGCTGAAAAAGAACGCCCGACGCTGATTATCGGTAAAACCGTAATGGGTAAAGGTGCACGCAAGGCAGACGGCAGCAGCTATGAAGCTAACTGCGCTACACACGGTGCTCCTCTCGGCGGCGACGCATACGTAAATACAATCAAGAATCTGGGTGGTGATCCTACTAACCCGTTCGTTATATTCCCGGAAGTAGCCGAACTGTATGCAAAACGTGCAGAAGAACTGAAGAAAATTGTAGCTGAAAAATATGCTGCAAAAGCTGCATGGGCGAAAGCAAACCCGGAACTGGCTGCAAAACTGGAACTCTTCTTCTCGGGCAAAGCTCCGAAAGTTGACTGGGCTGCTATCGAACAGAAAGCAGGTAGCGCTACTCGTGCTGCATCTGCAACCGTATTGGGCGCACTTGCTACACAGGTAGAAAACATGATCGTTGCTTCGGCCGACCTTTCTAACTCTGACAAGACTGACGGTTTCCTGAAAAAGACTCATTCTTTCAAGAAAGGTGATTTCAGCGGAGCATTCTTCCAGGCAGGTGTATCTGAACTGTCAATGGCTTGTATCTGTATCGGTATGTCTCTCCACGGTGGTGTGATCGCTGCTTGCGGTACCTTCTTCGTATTCTCCGACTACATGAAACCTGCCGTACGTATGGCTGCTTTGATGGAACAACCAGTGAAATTCATCTGGACACACGACGCATTCCGTGTAGGTGAAGACGGTCCTACTCACGAACCGGTAGAACAGGAAGCTCAAATCCGCCTGATGGAAAAACTGAAAAATCATAAGGGACACAACTCTATGTTGGTACTTCGTCCGGCTGATGCAGAAGAGACAACCATCGCTTGGAAACTTGCTATGGAAAATATGTCTACTCCGACAGGATTGATCTTTTCTCGTCAGAATATTGCCAATTTACCGACAGGAACAGATTACGAACAGGCAGCCAAGGGTGCTTATATCGTAGCAGGTTCCGACGAAAATCCGGATGTTATCCTAGTGGCTTCAGGTTCTGAAGTAGCTACATTGGTAGCCGGCACAGAGTTGCTTCGCAAAGAGGACGTGAAGGTACGCATTGTATCTGCTCCGTCTGAAGGTCTGTTCCGCAACCAACCGAAAGAATATCAGGAAGCTATTCTTCCGGCAGATGCGAAGATTTTCGGTATGACTGCCGGTCTGCCTGTCACTCTTCAAGGTCTGGTAGGTTGCCACGGTAAAGTTTGGGGATTGGAATCTTTCGGTTTCTCTGCTCCTTACACAGTGTTGGATGAGAAACTTGGATTTACTGCCGAGAACGTATATAACCAAGTAAAAGCAATGCTCTAATGAAAACAATCGGATTAGCATGCGACCATGCCGGTTTTGAACTGAAAGAATATGTTCGCGGCTGGCTGGAAGCAAAAGGCTGGGCTTACAAGGATTTCGGAACTAACTCTACCGCAAGCGTAGACTATCCGGATTATGCTCATCCGCTGGCTCTTGCAGTGGAATCGGGAGAATGTTATCCCGGTATCGCTATCTGTGGCAGTGGAAACGGAATCAATATGACGCTGAACAAGCACCAAGGGGTTCGTGCTGCTCTCTGCTGGAATGCAGAAATCGCACACCTGGCTCGTCAGCACAATGACGCTAATGTACTGGTTATGCCGGGACGCTTCATCAGCACTGAAGAAGCGGACATGATTTTGACAGAGTTCTTCTCTACCAAATTTGACGGCGGACGCCATCAGAACCGTATTGATAAGATTCCGGTAAAATAAAGCCTCAAAAGATAAAAACAAATAAGGCAGCTATTATTATTCGGGGGATAACCTCAAATAAAATAGCTGCCTTTATTTTCCTGAATAACTGAATCGTACATCCAGGAAATATGTATCCAATATTTACCATTCAAACATTCTAAAACCATTCACTCGTATTCTCACCTTCGCAATCCATTGAAAATAGTTTATCCTTTTTACACAAACTCTTTTTAAGTTTATAATAAAAACGTTTATAGTTTATTATAAACGGGTCTACAGTTTATTATAAACTCTTATTGGACATTTCAGTAGTTTATATTTGAATTTATACAACAAAAAAGGCTACAAAACCCGTAAGAGTTTGCAGCCTTAAGCTTTTAAATGGATTAGTTATGCCCTAAATTACACAAGTATCATCCATGGAATTTGTTATAATATTACACTTTATCGTAGCTGAATATAGACGCTTATATGGATTACTTTCTTTCATTTTCAAATTTTAATTTATAGTTTTACTGCACGTTTCGTCTACAAATATACAACATAAAAATGCGTTTGTCAAGTCCTTCGGGGTAGTTAAGCGTTCATTTCCGTACATTTATGAATTAACTCCGCCAATGGATATTTTTAAGTGAATTCCAAGATTACAAAAAAGCGGTTGGTTCGTCTTTATAGAAGACGAAATAATAAAAACTGAAATTATGGGCAAACTGAATATGAAAGAATGGATCAGCCAAACGATCCAACGTAAGGAAACGATAGCAATTCCGATCATGACACATCCGGGTATCGAGTTTATAGGGAAAACGGTGCATGATGCAGTGACAAACGGGCAGGTTCATTATGAGGCTATCAAAGCTCTTTGTGACAAGTATCCGGCTGCGGCAGCAACCGTTATCATGGATCTGACGGTAGAAGCGGAAGCTTTCGGGGCAGAGATTATCTTTCCGAAAAATGAGGTGCCCAGTGTGTCCGGCCGTTTACTGGCGGATGAAGCTGCTATTGAAAAGCTGGAAGTTCCGGCGTTGAATAAAGGAAGAATCCCGGAATATCTTAAAGCAAATATGCTGACAGCCAGAAATGTTACAGACCGTCCGGTTTTTGCCGGTTGCATCGGTCCTTATTCGCTGGCCGGACGTTTGTATGATATGTCGGAAATCATGATGCTGATTTATATTAATCCCGATGCAGCCAATACGTTATTAAGAAAATGCAGTGACTTCATCACCCGCTATTGCATGGCATTGAAAGCAACCGGTGTGAACGGTGTAATCATGGCTGAACCTGCTGCAGGACTGTTATCCAACGAAGATTGCCTGCAATATTCTTCTTTATTTGTGAAAGAAATAATAGAGAAGGTACAGGATGAGCACTTTGCCGTAGTGCTTCATAATTGCGGAAACACAGGGAATTGCACGCAAGCGATGGTTTATACCGGTGCAGCCGCTTACCACTTCGGGAATAAAATTAAGATGGAGGAAGCGTTGAAAGAGGTTCCGACCGATGCACTGGCAATGGGAAATCTGGACCCGGTGAGCCTTTTCAAGATGGCAGGCCCGGAGACTATGAAGGAAGCGACTTTGCAACTATTGGAGACTACCCGTGCATATCCTAATTTCGTATTGTCAAGTGGTTGTGATATTCCGCCACATACGTCTTCTATTAATATAGACGCATTTTATACCGCATTGGAAGAGTTCAATAATGGTTGAACAGGAGCTTACTTATCAAAAACTGCAAATCCCATCATCTGATATTTACGAGGCGATGGGATATAAAGATTCTATGCCGGATGGAATGGTTATAGAAGAAATAAATACGTTACTTGACCGTATCACTCCCCTTCTTCGTCCCCGTTTTTTCTTTTTCCTCACTGACGGACTGCTTGACACTGAAAAAGCAACACTGACTGTAAAAGATACGGTTCTCTCAATCGGTAAAACCATTGCCCGCCAATTACGGGGTTCGGAAGCTTTTGCCTTTTTTACCGCAACTGCCGGAGTTGAATTTGAGGAGTTCCAACATCTCCTCCAGCAAGAGGACGACATGGTGAAAGTATATATAGCAGACTCATTGGGGAGCATCATTGCAGAAAAGGCTGCTGATTGCATGGAAGAGGAGTTGGCTGCATTTATCGAAAAGAGAGGTTGGAAGCACACTAACAGATACAGCCCCGGTTATTGCGGATGGCACGTATCGGAACAACAAAAACTATTCTCCTTATTTCCGGTCGCTTCGCCCTGTGGTATTCAGTTGACAGATTCCAGTCTAATGATTCCCATCAAATCTGTAAGTGGTATTATCGGAGTGGGTTCTCATGTGCGTAAGCTGGAATATACTTGCGGGCTGTGTACGTACGAAAATTGTTTTCGTAGAAAATAGTTTCACCACAGAGGACGCAGAGGACACAGAGTCTTTTATTATTAGATAATAATCTCTGCGTCCTCTGTGGTGAA
>OHST01000282.1_pt1 | contig 34023 bp, 33 predicted proteins | sample 1578841 | NCBI WGS metagenome assembly OHST01 (sample SAMEA3879593, study PRJEB24766) | human gut metagenome | biome: human-associated habitat; feature: feces | place: USA | collected 1985/1987 | reverse complement strand
TTAACGCTACACGTCCGCAGGTTAGTACATATATCTCAGGTTAGTGGCGTTTTTTAAAAGGGTCAATGTCAGTGCAGTTGCACTGATAAGGTCACGGAAATATTAATGCCTTGTCGGTACGGAAAATGTTTTAACCGATGTTGGCGATATATTTCGCTGTACAGCTTTAATAACAATGGTTTTTTCGGCAGTCACACAAGAACTCCCCCGACTTTTCATCGGGGGAGTTCCTGCTTATTGATCGAGGGGATGTATATAAACTTTCGTTGTACTTAGCCGGAGCGGTATCGCATCTGCGGTAACTGCGCCCCTATAATAGTACCGCCTGAGCGGTTATCAAGGCACTCGCCTTATCGCCGTCGGAAATCCTTTTCCTTCGACTATGGCTAAATTATAACGCCTGTTTGTTAATTGAATAATAACTGAGGGTGAAAAAATTATGAAAAGAAGAAATTTCCCGACTTTTTTCATTTTCCCTATTGACAAATCGCCCGTATCAGTATATACTGTATATATAACACATAAACAGTTTAATCGTCTGTTATGTGACGTAAGCTTACTAATCTGAAAAGGAGGAAATATGAAAATTCTTCTTAATTCCGATATTCCAATATACAAGCAGATTTCAGCCGATTTCAAGGAACGTATTATGAACGGCACGATTTCTGCCGGGGAATATCTTCCCTCGATAAGAGGACTTGCAAAAGAGCTTAAAATCAGCGTAATAACCACTATGAAAGCATATGAGGAACTTTGCTCGGAGGGGCTTGTCAGCGCAGTTCAGGGCAAGGGCTATATAGTCAACGCTCAGGACACGGGTATGATAAAGGAACAGTATATGCGCCTTCTCGAACAGCATCTGCAGGACGCACTCGACTGTGCAAGGCTTGCGGGGCTATCCGTTGACGAGGTATGCGAGGTGCTGAAAACACTCGGCAGTATTGAATGATTCATCTAAAAGGAGATAATATGGAAGAGGTAATCAAGGTAAGTAATCTTACCAGAAAATATAAAGATTTTTCGCTGGGTCCTGTTGACCTTTCATTCCCGAAAGGCTTCGCAACGGCGCTTATCGGTGCTAACGGCGCAGGAAAAACAACACTTATGGATATAATCTGCGGAATTACCGCAAAGACAGACGGCACAGTAACATATTTCGGAGAAACCGACAATGCCGACAAGGGTAATGTAAAGGAGCGCATCGGCTACTGCGCATCACAGGCAATGTTCCCGGCTAACTGGAAGGTGAGGGATATTGCACTTTCCATGAGCCTTGCGTTTGATAAATTCAGCAAGGACAGGTTTTATTCGCTTCTCGGTGAGCTTGGCGTTACCGATGACAAAAACAGCAAAAAGCCTTTATCAAGTATGTCGGACGGTATGAAAATGAGAGTGTTCTTGGCATCAGCCTTTGCAAGAGATACCGATTTACTGGTGCTTGACGAGCCTGGCTCATCGCTCGACCCGCTTATGCGTGACAGGCTGTGTGACCGCTTCCGTGACTATATAGACAGCGGTAACGGCGAAAGGAGTATAATCTTCTCAACCCACAACATAGCTGATATGGAAAATGCCGCAGACTATGTAATATTTATGGATAACGGCAAGGTAGTCGAGCAGGGCTTCACAGAGGACTTAAAGGACAAGTATATTGCCCTCAGTGCCGAGCCTGAAAGCCTTGATAAAATATCGCCGCTTCTGCTCTGCTCTTCTCATTCATCGTCCACAGCAACAGGTCTTGCCTTAGCCGAAAACAAGCTGAAACTCGAAGCACTGGGTGCTGTTACGGAACGTCCTACATTAAGCCAGCTTAGCATTGACCTTATGAAGATTGCGGAAGAAAAACGCCTTGCTCTTAAAAAGGAGGCATAAGTATGATGAAATCGGTACGCTTATTCAATGCTAACACGCTGTTCAAGGTTTCCCTCATTATGATCGTTATGGTTGCGGCAATTTATGTTATAGGCTTCTTAGTCGGCTCTGCCGCAGGAAAAAGCGACAGAGAAAACACAGACGACAGCACAACGGTCGCAGAGGAAAATGACGATATTGCATATTCCGCCCTTAACACAGTGTGCTGTGTTATCGGCTTTGCAGGTGCGCTATTAATAAACGGCAACGCCATAAACCTTTACTATAAGGTTGACGGCAGTAAGTACGCAAGAACGATAAAGCACGGCGGAGAAAAGTTTGGCAAGTCGCTTGCAGGCTCTGTTATAATCTCGTCTGTTACTGCGGTGGCAGTATCGCTCGTACTCGGAATTTTCACGCTTGCAGGCGGTGACCTTGAGCTTAAAGATCTGCCGCCTATGGTGCTGTTTTCACTCGGTGCATCGCTTCTGTCAGGCATTCTGATACGTCCGCTCGTATCTACAAAAACCGCTAACGCAAGAAGCATTCTTCTTATGATAACGTTGCTTGTCGCTATGTTTATTCTGTCAGCAACAACAACGGCGGCGAGCCATATAAGCTACATTGCCGCACTTACTATGAGCATTATATTAACAGTAGTCGGGGCGGTCGGAACGGCAGTATCAACAGTATCCGCCTGCCGCTATATCAAGGAAAACTGGCAGTTCTGAGGAGGTATATGGAGATATGAAGAATTTTCTTTTATCGCTGAAGTTTATTATAAAGCGTGTTTTCAGGCTTACTGCCGTCAATATTGTGTGGCTCATATGCTTTGCCGCTGTCATTGTGGCGATAACCGTTGGGATGGCGGTTGCGCCTGAAATAAGAGGCAGTGAAGATTATCCGTTTTATCTGGCGACTGAACCGTTTCTGACAGTGTTCTTATCTTTCGGCTTGTCATCGTTTTATTCAGACATTTATGCAAGCGTCTATATTCGTACAAGCGGGCTTTACAAGTGTCTGCGGACAAGGGCTGTGCAGGTATTTTTGCTGATGATAAGCGTTGCGGCTCAGATACCGGCGGTTATTGTTACCGCTGTTGTGAACCCCTCCGCTCTGCCCGACTTTTTGCTTGTATCGGCAATAATAATCGGCGTCAGTCTGCCGCTTGCATCGACTTATTTTCTTATGTGGATCGTCTTCTTCGGATATTCGATATTCAACCTGATAACGGGCTTTTTCGGGGATCATTTTATGGTGAATGGATTTAAGTTTCTGCCGACCGAGCTTACCGACAGTCTGCCTGTTGCGGCATTGCTTGCAGTGGCGATACTGCTTGCAGGGCTTATAGTTTCTTTTATCATATCGGATATTATTTTCCGCATAAGAAAGCGGCCTCGTGACAGACAAATGCTGAAGGGAACGATGCAGGCGTGAGGGCGTCAGCGCTCACCTTTCAGCATACGGTCTATAGATGAAGATGAGATTTTTATCGTTGTTACAAAAGACGCTGTAAGTACACAAGCAAACATAAACATACAGGATACCGCACCTGCGATAAGCTGAACAGTGCTTATAATCTGCACAGATAAATCAAAATAGCTTTCAAGCCATATGTTATACACGGCATTTACACCGACCGACAGCAGAAATCCGACTATACCCGAAACAAAAACAGCAAGAACCGTTTCTGCAAGAGTTATTCCGTACACATCCGTTTTTGTGGCTCCGAGCGCTCTCATCACAGCTATTCTCTGTGCGGTGTCCGAATAATACAGCAAAAGTGCGGATGCCGCCGACAGCAGCATTGAAACACATATAAGCGGAAGTATAACAATCAGAATCTTTTCGATAAAGGCACTTACTCTGTCTATTCTTGAATATATCATAAGATTGAGTCCGGCAGTTGCGTGAATACCGTTTTTTTCGGCTTGCTCACACGCTTCAAGCGCTTTCTGAAAGCTGTCATAATACAGATTTACTGTGGCATCGCTGTAGCAGAGTTTTGTTTTTTCGGCGGCGCTTTTTGTAATCATCATCGAGCTTTGTTCGAACACGCTTGCGGCAGCCTCACTGCTTGCTATTCCGCAAACGGTAAACCCGTCAAGATATATTTCACCGTTGTCGGTACGTTTCAGTGAAACACGATTGCCTGTCAGCCTTTCCATTTCCTCACGGGTAAATCCCAGTTCGGACAGAAAATCTTCCGAAATAACGACCTCGTCATCGCCGCTTATGTTTCTGCCGTACAAAAAGATCTGTTTGTCGGGATAGTTGTGTTCAAAGCTGATGCGCTGATTTTCCGAAATCACATCATACCGCATATCTACCGCAAGAATATGCTTGTACTGCCGCATCATATCCACAGACGCAGTTTTTTTCATATCGTCACCGCAGATAAGCGTTATATCCTTCACCAGATGGTCTTCACTGTAATTTGACTGTGATATGGAATTCAGATATTCGCTTGTCGTATATATATCGTATTGATAACCGACGTTGCAGGAGATTACTTCTGACACGGCGGTTATTTTTGATATAATATCGTCCGCAGTATCCTCTGCCTGCTTTGCGGTATCGGAATATGCAGACACCATCGCACACGCCTGATCTATATGCTTGTACTGTATATCCGATAATTCATCGGTAACTGCCGACACAAAAACAGCCGCAGAGCAACACAGCAGCACAACAGTCAAAACGCTTACAGCCACCCTCAGCATAATACGCTTGTGTCCGGTCAGATTCTTCATTGCCAGCTTTAATATATCGGTTATTTTCATCTTACGCCTTTCTGTTATCTGTCATATTCTCTTACCGTATCAGAGAGGTTTATTCCGCTCAGCGTTCGGAATTTGCAATAAAGCATAACCGCAAGTACGGCTATAAACAAGAGAGCGAATGCCGATATGCCCACAATGCCGCTTGCTGTTTCCAAAGCCACCTCAAAACAAAGCAGGCTTTTTGTCAGGGATGAAACATAGGAAAACAGCAGGTGCATCAGCAAAAATCCGATTGCAGCGCCGAGCAGCAGTGATGAAAAATAAGGGATAAAATATATTGCGTATACGTTGTTTTTTTTCGCCCCCAACAGTATGAAATTTGTCATTATATGCGAGCGTTTCGCTATTGTTACCGAAAATGTATTTAAAACAGAAAAGAAAGCTATCCCTGCAAACAAAACAGCCAGCCCGATAAAAAGTATGTACGCATAGTTAATAGCGGTTATACCCATTTCAAACGCACTTGCATCTATATCAAACCCGTTTTGCCTTGCCGCCGTGACCGTTTTGTCATATTGGTGCATGCTGTTTATCGTGCATGAAAAAACGCTGTCAATCTGTCGGTTATTTGCAACCGCACTGTCGTAATATGAATTAAACGGAACGATAACGGGATACGCAAAAAATGTGTTCTCTCCGCTGTATATTCCTGCTATCGTGTATTCCTTTATCGTTTTTTCTTTACTTTTAACACTCAGCTTATCACCGACGGCAAGCGATTCCGAAAGGGCTATATATTCATCTATCCACATACTGTCAGATCCCGGAGTATCGAAACACGGTTTTATATCCTCTCCGCCGATCATTTCACAGTCGAAGCCGGAGGACTCGCTAAGCAGCTCATCAATGAAGTACAGCGGAAGATTTTGCAGAAGCCCGATTTTCTTTCCGCTGTCAGACACATATATACCGGCATCATAATCCGCCGACGACAGATGTACAGCTTTATCAAAGCCGCACTCCGACAGCTTGTCCTTAACACCGGCAGTATAACCGCAGGTTACAATGAATTCGTGTCCTCCCTGCGTCTGTTTATCAAGATAATCGTAATAATCCCGCCGTAAATTCACTGCTGTCAGAAACAGACAGGACGCAACCGCAGAAACTATCGCAAACATAAGTGCGGTAATAATAAGATAAGGCAGACACTTTTTTCCTTCTCTTACAGCTAGCCTTATTTCATCGTATAATTTCATCGCTTACCACCATACCGTCACTGAGCGTAATTATTCTGTCGCACAACCGTGCGTCTGTCTTGCTGTGAGTGACCATCACCACAAGAGTATCTTCATCGACAAGCCCACGCAACAGTTCCATTATGCTTTCACTGTTACGGCTGTCCAGATTTCCGCAAGGCTCATCCGCAAGTATTACATCAGGCGAATGAACAAGCGCCCTTGCAATAGCCACCCTCTGCTTTTCTCCGCCCGACAGCTTGTTGCACTTGGTTCTCAGCTTATCATCAAGCCCCACCCGTGCGACCGCTTTCCTGATCATATCGTCACGCTGTGATCCCGGCACTTTGTTTATTATAAGCGGAAGCTCGATATTGTCATATACCGTGTAGCAATCAATGATATGAAACGCCTGAAAAACAAATCCCACAGTTTTACTGCGGTAAGTGCTAAGCTGTTCTTCGGACAGACCTGCTATATTTTTTCCGTTCGCTATGACCTTTCCGTCGGTTGCGCTGTCTATCGCTCCGAGTATATTTAAAAGCGTTGATTTTCCGCTCCCCGACTCGCCGACAATCGCCACCATCTGCCCCTTGCTTATATCAAGATTTACATCCCTCAGAGCATAGCACACTCCGTCACCGTCAGCATAGCTTTTATTAAGATTTTCCGTCCGGTACATTATACCGCCCATAAGTTGTCCCTCCGATACCCAAAACGGCACACCGTGTATATTAAGTGTGCCGTAATTGTTACTGTGCAATTTTATATGTTTTATTCAGAAACGTCACGCTCTGTTTGTCGCCTCCGAGCTGCATCGGAATCACAAATTCAGCGGAATCGGAGCTATCGGACTGCAGAACGTTAAACCAAAGCTCATTCGTATCCTTATCAAAATGATATGTATAAGCATCGTCAAGCCTTTCGGCAAGAGCCGTCTTATCTTCTATCATATCACCGACAAGGTCTTTTGCGAGCACTTCAAAATCATATCCGACAAATCTGAAGCTGTTGTCCTCGTTAAAGCTGATGTATTGCTTTGATTTGTCTGCGTCAAGATAGTAGTTTCCCTGCACCGCACCAGGCTCGCCTGACTTGTCAGATCCGCTCTTATCGGCACAGGCGCATACGGAAATTGAGGTCATTGTGACAAGCATCAGTACCGCCACAGCTTTTTTAAAACGGTTTTTAATTTTCATCGGTCGAATTGCTCCTTTTAATAGTATCGTTAATAGTATCGCATTCGGCTTTCAAGTAAATACAGGCAAAATATCCCTGTAAAATAAATTATAGCATATCAGTTATTTTTTGTCAACTCGTCTGAATTTTGCCGTAAATCGCTCAAATACCCAAATTGAATTTTCGGTCTGCCTCTTGACAAATAAAGTAAGCTGTGTTATAATCCGCTTGTATCGGAAGTTCCGATATTCTAAATTCAAAATGAAAGGACCGAATGCAATGCGTACAAATTCCTGATAAGAGCAGAACGAAATACCCTTATAGCCCCTGCCGCCCTATATGATAATACGGGTGATGAAACGGGCTTGGTTTCGTGTCTGCAATGCAGGAATGTATTGCTGTCGGTCTTGTATTATGCCCTTTTTCGCCGTGTGTTTATGCGAAAATCGGGATAAAAAGCCGTGGGAGCGTATGTTCCTGCGGCTTTTTTGATACAGAAAGGGGTATGATATTATGTCTATAATCAGTGTAAACAATTTAACCTATTATTATGACGGCTGTGATGAAGCCGTGTATGAGAATGTGTCATTCACGCTTGACACAACGTGGAAAACGGGGCTTATCGGCAGGAACGGACGTGGCAAGACCACACTTCTGAAGCTGTTGACGGGCGAACTTGAAAACGGCGGTGTGGTAAACACAAAGGCAGAGTTCCTGTACTTTCCGTTTGACGTAGAGGACAAGAATATGAGCGGCAGTGAACTTATCGGAATAATCTGTCCTGATGTGCAGGAGTGGGAGGTAATCCGTGAGCTGTCTTATATGGATACGGACTGCGACATTCTGTACAGACCGTTCAGTACGCTGTCGGGCGGCGAACAGACAAGGCTTCTGCTGTGCCTGCTGTTTTTGCGTGACAATGCTTTCCTGCTGATAGACGAGCCTACCAACTGCCTTGACCTTGACGCAAGAGAAGCGATAGGCGATTATCTTAAAGCAAAGAGCGGATTTATACTCGTGTCGCACGATCGTGACCTGCTCGACAAATGCACCGACCACATACTGTCATTAAACCGCAGTGATACCGAAATAATAAACGGTAACTACAGCGTGTGGAAAGAAAATTTTGACAGAAAAGAAGCAAACGAACTTATGCGTGACAAGAAGCTGAAAAGTGAGATAGGGCATCTCAAAGCCGCCGCAGAGCGCAGTAAAAAGTGGGCTGACACAGCGGAGGGGAGAAAGATAGGGATTGACCCGACGAAAACGGAAAAATTGCCTGACAGGAGAGCCGTTGAGGGCGCTAAGGCAAAAGCTATGATGAAACGTATGAAGGCGGTGGAAAGCCGCAGGCAGACAGCTATAGATGAAAAATCGGAGCTTCTGAAAAACCGTGAATACATTGATACGCTGAAAATACCGTCAATAAAGGCAAAATCGGCAACGGTGCTTTCGGTGCAGAATCTTGTGCCGTACTATTGTGACTATTACGATAACGATAACGGCAACGCTTTATGCGAGCCTGTTTCATTTACACTGTCTGACGGGGAAAGGCTGTGTCTGTCGGGCAAAAACGGCTGTGGAAAATCTACAATCCTTAAAATCATCGCAGGGGTGGATATAAGCTACAGCGGAAGTATAGCAAAAGCGCCCGGGCTTAAAATATCGGTATTACCGCAGGATACAAATGGGCTTTGCGGAACGCTTGACGAATTTTCGGAGCGGCTCGGTGTTGACTCAGAGCTTGTCCGTGCGATACTCGCAAAGCTTGGATTTTCACGCAGGGAGCTTATCGGCCGAACGGAAAATCTCAGTGCCGGGCAGAAAAAGAAGGTGCTTATAGCGGGCAGTCTTGCTACGCCTGCTAATCTCTATATATGGGATGAACCGCTGAACTTCGTTGATATTATTTCAAGGATACAGCTTGAGCGGCTGCTCGGTGCAAATACGCCGACAATGCTTCTTGCGGAGCATGACAGATATTTCTGCGAGAATACGGGGACTGAGAGGCTGTATATAACAAAAGGATAGGTATATAAGTAACGGCTTGTAAACGCAAGCCGTTCAGGCTGTCGAAAAACCTTTATATTTTTGAAAATGAGGGTTAGCGTTGCTTGCTCTGCCGGTTTTGCATCTCTGCAAAGTCAACAGAGCGTCCTGAGGGGGACGGAGATTGAGAACAAGCACTTTTTTGAAAAAACTTTTTCTACAAACTAAAAGCCACAGGGAATAATCTCTGTGGCTTTGATTTATTTATGGACGTTTACGCTTTTTTCTCGCTTGTCTGTCTGAACATCATATTTATAACTCCCGTCTTTGCGAGGGCGAACATGAGGACGGACGCTATCAGCGCACCGCCTACCGTGCTAACACCGAAGGGGATAACGTAGGTGAATAAAGCCGCCTCTTTGCCCATTACAAATGTGGCAATAGGGAAAGCCGCCATAGCGCCGAGGATACCTGTGCCGATGATCTCGCCGAGGAAAGCTATCGGAACACGCTTAGCAAACGACCATTTCGGGAAAATGTATCTGAAAGCAAGTCCGCAGCAGAGTGCGCCTACCATACTTCCGGGGAAAGCGAGCAGTGTGCCTGTACCCATTATAAGTCTTATAAGCGATGTGACAAATGCCATTCCCACAGCGTACCACGGTCCGAGCAGTGTGCCTGCTATCACGTTTACCATATGCTGAACGGGGAAACACTTTGACGCTCCTATCGGGATTGAAAATCCGCTCAGCACTACCGCCAATGCGATGAGAACGCCTGAAATTGCGAGTTTCTGAATACTTACCTTTTTATTCATACAAAAATACCTCTTTTCTTTTGTCCGTCAAAAAAGCTCCCACACTGTCTGCGGGAGCCGATTTATCTTTTCATCTGTCTGTGTATGGGGTTTGGGGCAAAGCCCCAAGACGGGTGCAGGGGCGTCAGCCCCCGATTTATCCCCTCCCTTGAGGGAGGGGCGGGGGTGGGTGCGAAAAACTCCTACGGTTATACTTACACAATTAAAATCAAAGACAAAATCAGCTCCCACACTGTCTGCGGGAGCCGATGTTTTTATGCGCACTAAAACAACCGTTCCCTACGTTGGCATTATCCAAATCAGGTTCAAAGGTCGGAATTGCAATTCCCTCTCAGCCCGTTCACGAGCTCCCTTGCTTTATAGATGTTAAAATCGTATAGGATCTGTCTGACAGACACAGTATATAACACATTTGCGGCGGTGTCAATGCTGTTTTTGAGATACCATTGTTATGTATATGTCAAAATATCCCATTTGTAACATACAGGTGCAAATACGCATAAAATGTACTGTAAAGCCGAAAAAACACGAATGAAAGGAGCAAAACGAATATGAATAAGGACGGATTTTTCTGCTGCACGGAAAGTGACGGCAGTATTCCTGTAAAAAAGAAGGCAGGATATGCTTACGCACCGTTCCAGCGGCTCGGAAAGCTGTACGATCCGGAAACGGCAATGAGAGCGGGAACTGTCTTCCCCGAACTTAACATTACGTTGGACGAATATGAAAGGGGGCTTTACAATGGCGTATAATCTGCCGTCAAGAGCTTCTCAGCTGTTAAGACAGCTGTCAGCCGCTGACTTCTATGCACAGGACTTAAAGCTGTTCCTCGACACCCACCCGGACGATGAAAAGGCTCTCGAGCTGTACCGTGAGGCAGTGAAGCAGACCGAAGCGTGCCGTTGTGCGTTTGAGAACGAATTCTATCCGCTGAGAGCCTCGCGTGCAGGAAAAGATTGCGGTTGGGACTGGCTGAGCGGTCAGTGGATATTATAAGGAGGGCTTATGTTTATATTTGAAAAAAGGACGCAGATACCTGTCGTCATCAAAAACCGCAATCCGAAGCTCGCAAGCTATATCCTGTCGCAGTACGGCGGACCGGACGGAGAGCTTGGTGCGGCTCTGAGGTATCTGTCACAGCGGTTTGCACAGACAGACAAGAGGGCAATTGCAACACTGACCGATATAGGTGTATCGGTTCAGGAATGATCCCGTAAAACTACAAAATGAAATACTTTCTTTCAATTGACTTTTAACTTTGTCGGTGATATAATTATGTAGAAATTCAAAGGATTTTGTCGAAAGACGGAGGTAAGGGCTATGGGAGCTTTAACAGACGCATTGAAAAATTTCGGACCATTCGTGTCACCGCTTATATTTACCTTGTTCCCGGTGTGCCTTACCCTTCTTATCATATCGGTGGTATGGTCGAGGAAGATACTGAAAAGTATGAGCGTAAACAACGAAATCGACTATAAGAACACCTCGTTCAACTGGATAAACTTCTGCTACTCTGCTTTTATTGCGCTTGTATCAATATTTCCTCTGCTGGGTATGCTCGGAACGGTGCTTGCGTTATTGTCGCTTGATATAACGGGCGGAGCAACTGAAGAACTGAAAGCAAACTTCTTCTTAGCGCTTGACACTACCGCATGGGGTCTTGTGTTCTCGATTTTTTTCAAGGTGCTGAATTCGGTTTTTCAGACAACGGTAGAATCGGCGATTGAAAAAATTGATATTCTCGTAAAAAGCCACTATACCAAAAAGGAAAGCAGTAAAAAATGAAGAAACGACAGATAATACTCGACTTCACTTCCCTGCTTGACGTTATAATGATTATCCTGTTCTTCTTTATAATCTTCAGCAATCTGGAAACAGACAATCTGAAGAAAGATCTTGAAGATAAACAGCAGCAGCAGGTAAGTGCCGAGCTGGAAGAAGCCAAAGCGAAAAACGACAAGGCGGACGAGCTTCTCGGTGAAGCACAGGAGAAAAACGAGCAGGCAGACAAACGGCTTGAAGAAGCCGATTCTGCTGTTGACAGAAGCGGCGAAAACACAGATGCGATAATGGATTTCAGCGAGAACAAGAACCTTAAGCTGCATCTTGATATGAACGGCGAGAACGGCTGGACGCTGAAATTTGCCAAGGGTGAAGAGATAGTAAAGGAAATACCAAAAGCAGATATAAGCGTAATGACCGATGAAGTTCGGGAACTGTTCAAGGAGCAGGGCTACACCGCTGATAATACTATTCTTATAGAGTTTTCGTATAACGCTACAGAAAGCGGAACTACCTCGGCATATCTTGACACCATGAAAATAATAAACACGATAAAAAGCGAATATACGCATCTATTCTACTCGGAAACCGATGTTTCGGTTTTTGCGGGCTGATACGAAGGAGCTTAAATGAAAAAGATAAATAATAAAGGTGCAGTACCTGTCGGACTTATAATATTATTAGTTGTTGCCGCTCTGGCGGTCGTTGCGTTATTTGCGTTCAAGGGCTTCGGCTTTGGCGGCGGAAACGGTGACGGCGAAGGCTCAGGCATTGCGGATAACTCAAACACCGTATCGGTTGTAGAGGAGCTTGAATATATCAATGTTACCGTGTCGGGCAACGAATACATATACGATAACAAAAAGGTTACCCTTGACGAGCTTATCGACAGCATAAAGTCGCTCGACAAGAATCTGCCCGTAAAGATAGCCGATGAAGGCTCATCTCTTAAGGCGTACAAAGCTCTTAAAGCCAAACTGTCGGAAAACAGCATCAGCTTTATCGAAGCACAGTAAAAGAGGTATAATATGAAAAAATTTATTATTGTGATACTCCTGCTTGCCGTATGCGGCGCTTTGGTGTATTTCGGCTATCCCGAAATCAGCAAGCTGATAAACGGCGAACAAACGGTAACGTCTTCCGAAGCAGATACGGCATCTGACATAAGCAGTGCGGATAATTCATCGGAAGCGCAGTCAAGCAACATATCCGCCGAGGGTGGAAATTCCGGTAACACCGACAGCTTTGCGCTGGAAATCACAATTTCCGAGGACAAGTATTTTGTCGACAATCACGAGATAAGCTTTGACGAGCTGAAAACAAAGATCGACGGGCTTGAAACGGGAGCCGTAATAAAAATCAACGATGAAAATTCAACGCTCAAGGCTTTCAATGCCGTCAAGGACTATCTTGACGAAAAGAAGATTGCATACAGCGTCAGCGACCGATAAAAAAACTCCCGACCTATGCTCAGCATAAGTCGGGAGTTGTCATTTACAGATTAATCTGTTACCCAGGGTGCGCCGTCCTTAGTTGTAAACTTGCCTGTGCAAACCTGAATCAGGTCTACGAGCCAGCCTATACCGAAGCATCCGCCTGTGAGAAGCCAGATAATGCCTGTTCCGATTTTTCCTGCCATAAAGCGGTGAACGCCAAGTCCGCCGAGGAAAAATGCAATAAGTATTGCCGCAGTTTTGTTCATAATAAAATCCTCCTATATCCGATCAGCTTAAAATATAACCGTATTTACAGTACTTCTCAGCGCTGCAATACAGTCACATTTTACCATACTCACGCTTTTTTGTCAATAGTGTGGCGTATAACGGTCGAAATATGGCGTAAAACGGCATAAAACCTATATTTGACGGCAATTAAGATTTAAGAGGAGTTAAGCATATCCCGCTAAAAAGTATTATACTTTGAAAACTGCCCTGCGGTCTTGCTCAAATCAGCTTGTCTTATATCCGCTTGTTGTAATCTCGGCTATAAGTGCGCCGGTATTATCCGTAACCGAAACACGATAATAACAGGTCGTTCTTCCGTCACGGACGCATTCAGCCGTTGCTATGAGCTTATCGCCATTGGAGGCTCTTAAAAACGTAATATTTGCGTTTAGCGATACAGTGCCTAATTTTTCGTGGTTTGACGCTACCGCAAAGGCAAAATCTGCAAGGGTGAAAATCGCTCCGCCCATTATTATTCCTGCGGCATTGCGATGACGTGGTTCTATCTTCATACCGACTGTAGCTGTATTTTTGCCTACAGCTTCAATCACTGCGCCGTTTTCTGTAGCGAAACGGTCTTTTGCGAAAAACTCACGGATCTCATTCAGATCTTCCATCTTATTATTCTCCTGTGTAATTTTCTATCTTTGCGTATTGTGTGAAAATATCGGGAGTAATATTCGTCAGCGTGTCAAGCATACCAACATACAGCGAGCCTGTACCATTTGCGGTTTCGCTTGCAATCTCGCCTACCGTTCCGATAAGCGCCGCCGCTGTTACCGCCGCCTCAAAGCTGTCCTCGGTACAGCCGCACAGCGCCGCTACAAGTCCGGACGCAAGACAGCCCGTGCCGGTAATCTTGCTCATCATAGGCACACCGTTTGAAACAAGCGCTACCCTGCCGCCGTTTGCTATGACATCGGTACTGCCCGTTACCATAACGGTACAGCTGTAACGCTTTGCCGCTTTTTTGGCAAGTGATATTTTGTCCTCAAGCGTTGTTTCGGCACTGTCCACACCCTTTTCCGCCTTCATCGTAATTGGGCTTGTCGAGAGCAGTGCGGATATTTCGGAAGCATTACCTCTTACTGCGGCGAATCTGAACTGACGCAGAAGCTGCATAGTGCTTCGTAATCTGTTATCTGTAGAGCCTGCGCCTACGGGGTCAAGCACTATCGGCTTTGCCATATCCGCCGCCTTCTGTGCGGAAATCAGCATTGCACGAAGCCTGTCCTTGCTGAGCGTACCCATATTGAAAAGCACAGCCGACGCCTTTGCGGTTATATCCTCAGCGTCAAGCGGACTGTCCGCCATAACGGGAGATGCGCCTGCCGCAAGAAGTCCGTTTGCGACGGTGTTTGCGGTAACATAGTTTGTTATGCAATGTACAAGGGGATTCTTCTCCCTGAGTATATCAAGCAATGCGGCACAGGTTTCTGTTGTGATATTTGTCATGAGATATGCTCCTTTTAATAATGCCTTAAATTACATAAAAATCCCTGCGAGCGCCGTATAGTACATCAGCGTAAGCGGCAGTGTGACCATCGAAAGTATGGTGCTTACCGCAAATATCTCCGCACTGTAGCCTGCGTCCCTGTCATAAAGCAGGGCAAACATTGTGCACATAGCAGCGGCAGGGCAGGCGGTAGCAAGTATATTTACGCCCGCTACGGTCTGATCTATCTTAAACACAAGGCAGATAACGGTAAGCAGTGCAGGAAGCAGGAACAGCTTTACAAAGCAGGTGTAGTAAAGCCTTGGCTTTTTCAGCGCAGGGAGCAGCTTTACCGTAGCTATAGTTGAGCCTGCTATTATCATTGCGAGCGGTGTATTTATGTTTGCAAGGTGCTGTGCCGTTTCAAGAATTACATTCGGCAGAGTGAAGTTGCAAAGGAACAGGATAATACCGATTATTGTAACGATGATGCTCGGAGATAACAGCGACTTTATCATCTGCTTAAAGTTCGGCTTTCCGCCCTTCATCATAACAACTCCGTGCGTCCACGAGCAGAGATTGAACATAGTAACGTATGCTGTAAGGCAGAATACGCCCTCAGTGCCGTACACGCCCTGTATCAGCGGTATACCCATAAAGGCACAGTTTGAGTAAAGACAGCTGAATCGCTCTATCAGCTGGCCCTCTTTATCCTTACTGCGTATTATCAGCGGAACAAGTATAAACGCTATGACGTAGCTTATTATCGCTATGAGGAACGATAAAAGCAGTGTGTTCAGCGTTTCGGGGTCGAACGGCTTCTGATAGGATACCAGAATAACCATAGGTGTTGCGAAATTAAGCACAACGGTTGAAAGCTTTTTGGTGCAGGCATCGTCAAGCAGCTTCAGCTTACGGCAGAGTATGCCGACGCCTGCGAGCAGACCCATTATAACGACCTGCTCAATAATTGCCCAGTTCATAAGTTTACCTCTTGTCTTTTGTTCTTTTTATTTTTCTTTGAATAATTATACTACTTAAAATCGGTAAAATCAATGTTAAAATACTGTAAACAGGGGAATGAGCGGTAATTTTCAGTATTTTTCACAGATAAATTTCATCTGTCGGACGTCAATCGGTGATATAGCAATACTGCACAAAAACAGACAACTAAATTTGTGCACAATACCGCCCTTGAAATGAAAACGATTTACTGATATAATGAAGTTACGCAAAGGAATTTAAAACCTGTAAAACAGTTTGTTTACGGGGAATATAATATCAAGGAGGACTTTCTGATGAATTACGGACATTTTGACCTTGAAAACAAGGAATATGTCATCACAAGACCCGATACTCCGTCGGCATGGGCAAACTACTTAGGCTCACCCGAATACGGTGCTATCATTTCAAACAACGCAGGCGGCTACAGCTTCGTTAAATCCGGTGCAAACGGACGTGTTATCCGTTACCGTTTCAATGCTGTTCCCAACGATCAGCCCGGCAGATATGTATATATCAAGGACGCTGAGGACAATGATTTCTGGTCGGCTTCGTGGGCACCCGTATGCAAGCCCCTCGACAGCTACAAGAGCGAGTGCCGTCACGGTACAGCCTACACTGTCATCACCTCAGAGTACAAGAAGATAAAGTCTGAGGTTACATACTACGTTCCTATGGACGCTACTTATGAAGTATGGGCTGCAAAGATAACCAACACAGATACAAAGCCCCGTAAGCTGAGCGTTACAGGCTACTGCGAGTTCGTTAACGATCCCAACTACGAGCAGGATCAGGTCAACCTCCAGTACACCCTGTTCATCACAAGAACATACTTCAAGAATAAGTATATCCACCAGATGCAGAATGAGATATACAACCCCAACAGCGGACGTTTCTTAGGTCTTGCTTCTGCTAAGGTTGACGCTTACTGCGGCGACCGTGACGCTTTCGTAGGCTCTTACAGAACATACAACAACCCCAAGGGCATTGAAGAAGGCTTAAAGGGCGACCTTAACTACAATACAAACTCCTGCGGCGCACTCCAGAGCGACATCGTTTTACAGCCCGGCGAAACAAAGGTACTCACTTATGTTCTCGGCGGTCAGAAGACAGAGGCTGAAATTGAGGCTATCATCGCTAAGTACGAGAATGAGAACGCTGTAGAGAAGGATCTTGCAGAGCTTAAGAACTACTGGCACTCAAAGCTCGACAATCTGCAGGTAAATACTCCCGATGCAGACTTCAACAATATGGTAAATGTATGGAACGCTTACAACTGCTTCATCACATTCATCTGGTCAAGAGCCGCATCATTCCAGTATTGCGGTCTGAGAAACGGCTTCGGCTACCGTGATACTGTACAGGATATTCAGGGCGTTATCCACCTTGCACCCGAAATGGCAAAGAAGCAGATCGTATTCATGCTCTCTGCTCAGGTTACAAACGGCGCAGGTCTGCCCCTCGTTAAGTACGATCACAAGGCAGGACAGGAAAATCACCCTGATGAAAACGATGAAAACAGCGTATACGCTAAGCAGACAGGTCACCCCTCATACCGTGCAGATGACGCTCTGTGGCTGTTCCCGACAGTTTACAAGTACATCTCCGAAAGCGGCGATCACTCATTCCTTGACGAAGTTATCTCGTATGCAAACGACGGCGAATCCGGCACAGTATACGATCACTTAAAGAGAGCTATCGACTTCTCAATGAACCACCTCGGCAACCACGGTATGCCCGCAGGTCTTCACGCTGACTGGAACGACTGCTTACGTCTTGGCAAGAAGGGCGAATCTACATTCGTAGCATTCCAGCTTGTTTACGCAGTAAAGATTTTAAAGACATACGCTCTTGAGAAGAACGATGCAGAGTACGCAAAGTACCTTGATGAAGTGAAGGCTAAGCTCGACGAGATACTGTCAGCTTGCTGGAACGAGGACAGATGGATAAGAGGCTACAAGGAAGACGGCACTGTTATCGGTCAGAGAACAGATCCCGAGGCTTCAATGTGGCTCAATCCTCAGTCATGGTCAGTAATCTCCGGCTTTGCAAGCAAGGAACAGGCTGAAAAGGCTATGGACAGCGTAGAAAGAGAGCTTAACACTCCTTACGGCGCAATGGTTATGTATCCTCCTTATGTTAAGCACGGCTTTGACGGCGCTCTTATGCAGTGCTTCAACAAATGCACAAAGGAAAATGCAGGTATCTTCTCACAGCCTCAGGGTTGGCTGATACTCGCAGAGTCAAAGCTCGGTCACGGCAACCGTGCATATAAGTACTGGAAGGAAGCAGCTCCCGCAACCTACAACGAGAACGCAGAGCACAGAGTTCTTGAGCCCTATGTTTACGGTCAGTTCGTTGAAGGTAAGGACAGCCCCTTCGCAGGTCGTGCTCATGTACACTGGCTGACAGGTACGGCTTCTACCGTTATGGTAGGTACTACAGAGGGTATCCTCGGTCTTAACCCCGAAACAAAGGGTATCGTAATCGATCCTTCTATCCCTTCAGAGTGGAAGGAATACACAATGAAGAAGACATTCAGAGGCAAGAAGCTGAATGTTACCGTTAAGAACCCTAACGGCAGTGAACACGGCGTTAAGAGTGTAACGGTAAACGGTGAAAAGATTGAAGGCAAGCTCATTCTTGACAGCATCTTAAAGGCTGAGAATGATATTGTTATCGAGCTTTAATCGGCAGAATAAATAATAACAGCACCCCCGTTCAGTTGAACGGGGGTGCTTATTCTTATATTATCTTAATTTAGCTTATTTCAGCTTATTTTAGCGGTATGACCACATCGGAGCAGAACACCTTGTTCTTATGATAGAAGGTTGCCGTACCGCCGTGTTTTTCGGCTGTGAACAGCACCGATTCAAGCCCTATGCCGTTGCCGCCCTTGGTGGTGGAATAATAGTGTCCGCCCTCACAACGCACTTTGCCGTTAAAATTATTTTCAGCTACTATGTAAAGGTTGCCTGACGCATCGTCAGCCTTTACCGAAAGTGAGATTCTGCGATCGTTGTTTTCAGGAAGCATAAGGCTTGCGTTTACCGCATTTTCAAGTATGTTACCGACTATACAGCAAAGCTCGTCGTCGGTCAGCGCAGTCTCCTTGTTATCGCCATCAATCCGCAATCTGAGAGTAATGCTGTGTTGCTGTGCCTGCTCTTCAAAGTGACACAGCAGAGCGTTGAGCGCATAGTTTCCGCAGTAACGCACGGGCGATCTGCTCGGGAACGTATCTATATAGTTATCAAGATAGCTTTTCAGCTCCTCTATATCGCCGTCATCGGCAAGCGTCTTTATAGCAATGATTGAGTGCTTGAAATCGTGACGTATGCGTGAGGTGTCCTCAAGATATTTCTGCTGAGCGTCATACTGCTTCTTCTGCATTTCAAGCACACTTATATGCTCCTTGTCCTTGCCGGCTTTCAGCAAAGCGGACGCTATGAAATAAAACACGGTATACATAAGCACGAGCATAATGAACATAAGCGTTGTTATCAGGATATAAACCAGAAAAACACGGTTAAGATAAAGCGTCTGATAATGCACGGGCTGTACCGTAAAATTGAATCCGATAAACATAAGCGACATTACTATCGAAATCAGCCATACCCTTCTGTACGGAAGCCCGTTTATAAGATGAGAGCCGTATTTTGCTACCGGATAAGCAATAGCGGCAGTCACTGCGCAGGATATTCCAAGCTGTATCAATGCGCCGTCAGTGCTGAAGGTCGGCGCTCCAAGCTCAGGGTGTATAACTGCATCACACATTATAGCATAGTTCTTACAGAAGCTCATTATAGTAAACGACAGCAGAAACGTTGCAAAGCATTTGACAATATCCGCATCGACAATGACCCTGTACGCAAGGAACAAAGGCACCAGCAGAATATAGAAGACTACCTTCGGCTCTACAGGGAGCAATGCCGTTGCGCCCGAAACTATCACCGTCACCATAACAAGCACGCCTAAAAACAACGGGAGGACATTTTTGATGGAATATCTCATCTTGTCCTTCATAGGCAGTAAGCAAAGCACCGTTGCAGGTACGATTATAAGGCAGGATAATGCCTCGTTTACAAATCTACTCAGCATCTCATTCATCTGACCGTCACCTGATCTTTCTCAAATTCGCTGTGAATACGATTCAGAACGAAACGTGTATAGTCGTTTTTGATCTGCGTCATCTTACGGCGGCTTATCGGAACGGTATCGCCGTTTATCATCAGAAAATTTTCACCGTCAATACGGGCTACATTTGCAAGCGACACAAGCATGCCCTTGTTGCAGGAAATCACTCCTTCGTATTTTGAAAGCGATTCTTCCATTATCTTATGCGTTGTACGGATTTTCAGCGGCTCGTTTCCGACCAGAAATACGTTTACATAATGTCCGGAACACGAGGTATAGACAAGCGATGACAGCGGTATCACCGTACCGTCGGGGAGCGCCGCCGCACATCCCGTATTCTTAAGCTGTTGTGCTACGGTTTCGGCAAGCTGTCTTATGCTTTCCGCCCTTACGGGCTTCAGCAGATAGAAGTTTGCCTTTACCGCATAGCTTTCGCTTGCGAACTCGTTGCTTGTGGTGACAAACACCAGCATAACATTCTTATCCAGCGTCCTGATACGTTTGGCGGTTTCTACGCCGCTCATTCCGCCCATATATATATCAAGAAAAATCAGATCGTATCTGCCGGCGGAAAACTGCCTGAGCAATTCCTCGCCGCTTGTATATTCGTCTATATTGCCTACGTTCAGCCCCACTTTTGAAAACGGAGCGATTATTGCCGATGACAGCTTTTCACGCTCTGAGTTAAGGTCGTCCGTAATTGCTATTCTTAGATCCATTGGTTATGCACCTTCCGCTTTGCTTGGTTTACATCGCTGTAATTATGTCCTGTTATGATTATACTATATTTCCGCTTTTTGTGCAATAAAAATTCTGCCCCGCAATGCCTTTTCAAGCCCGATTTGCGCCGATTAAAGCCAATTTGTTGTTACAGCTGAACGTTATTGTTATAATATTTATCGCAAAACATCAAACAGGAGGTTCCTATGGAAAACGAGAACGAGAAAAAGACAGCCGACACTGCTGTCAGAAAAAAGCCGGATATGGACAAGCTCACCGAGCTTATAATAGTAATAATGCTGGGCGTTACCGCCCTGCTCACAGCGTGGGCAAGCTGGATAGGCTCGCTTCACGGCGGAAATCAGGCTACCAACTACGCCACCAGCAACAATCTTGCTTCCGAGGGCAACTCGGAATATAATGCAGGCGTTCAGCAGATGAATCAGGATATGATACTCTGGAACGATATAAGCTCATTGCAGATCGAAATCGTCTTTGCGCAGAACAATAATAACGAGGCTGAGCTTGCAAAGCTGTGCAACCAGCTGTTCTACAAGATGGCGGAGAACGTGAGTGAAACAATGGCGGCAAAGATCGACTGGAACACTGCCGACAACAGCAGCAGCGATCCTCAGGCAACTATACTTGCGTGGCTCGAAAAGGAAAACAGTATGAGCTCGCCCTTCTTTGACGAGAATTATGTCAACAGCTATTTCACAAAAGCAAACGAGCTTCTTGCACAGTCGCAGGAGGTACTTGAACAGGGTCAGAAGGATAATTCAAACGGTGACGCATTCGGTCTTGTAACGGTCATCTACAGCGTTGTACTGTTCTTACTCGGTATTGCCGGCTCATTCAATCATAAGGCGAACAAATATGCTGTGGTAATTATCGCTCTTGTCGCATTTGTTATCGCAACAATCTATATGTTCACCCTGCCTATGCCCACAGGCTTCAACATCACCAGCTTCTTCAAGGGCTGAACCGATTAATGCCAAAATGCAACCGATTTACGCCAGTTAATTGAATTAAACAATTTCGGTGAGTATAATTTGCTAAGGTTGGAAAAACAACCGATATTACATAATCAGAGGCGGACATACCGCAAAGAAAGGAATAATTATGAAGAAAGTAATCAAGTCAGTCATTGCGCTTGCAATGGCAGCAGTAATGGTAATGGCACTCGCAGCTTGCTCAGGCTCGGCAAAGGATAAGATGAAGGGCGACTGGATCTACGAAACTATCGCAGGCGATTCTGTAGCAGACTATGCGGCTAAGCTCGGCGTTGACGAATCAGCATTCGCATCCGTATGGACATTCACAGATGATAAGGTTATAATAAAGTCAGTTACCGCTACGGAAGAACACAACGTTCAGTACAAGAGCAACGGTGCAGAAGTAATGGAAGTAGGCAGCACAGACAAGATTCAGATGAGCGTAAAGCTTGAAAACGACAAGCTCTCTTTCAAGCTCAAGGGTACTGACGGCAAAGAGTACGACTACGTTATGAAGAAGGGTACTATGGAAATAGGCTCATCTACAGCAGTAGAAGAATAATTTTAAAAGCAACAGCTCCTTACAGTTGTTTTTCTTAATGTCACGTTTGATGTGACGAAGATCTTTTCCTTCAGACAGCGGTATCGGTTTTCCGGTACCGCTGTTCTTTATATACAAATAACCGCCGTCCTGAGAAACGGCGGTTATTCGTATAGGGAATGGGGAATTATCGGTAATATCAGGCGCTTATCGGAGCGTAACGCTCAGACGTAAGCGTATCGAGCATAGCTTTGTAGGGGTTAAGCTCACCGCTTGCCACCATCGAGAAAAGTCTGGGCGAACAGCCCGAAACGAGCGCAACACCGTTCTCGTTCATTGTGACAGGCTGCTGAGCTTTTCTGCTCTCAACATTCCAGAAAACTATCTCGGGGAGCGTATATCCTTTTTCGGCATACTTTCTCCTTGCGCATTCGAAATTTGTTTTGCCTGCGTTATCAGCACACTTGTCAAACTCCATGTCCGAGATTATGTATAACCGTTTCGGAAGCTCTTCCTGCGGAAGATTATACTTTACGGCGGTTTTCAGCAAAAGATTGAACACAGCCGATATATTCGTGTTTGCGACTTCGCTGTACCGACGGCAGTACTCCACCTTTCCTGCAATATCACTGCCCTTTATTTCGACAAGCTGAGGTCTTTCAGAAAAGGTTATAAAATGATTATGGAACCTGCCCTTGTTTCTTTCGGCGAAATATATTCCGAGCGACAGCGCAACAGCGATTGCTCTGGGATACATCGAACCCGAACCGTCAATCACGGCAAGAGCGTTTTCATCGTTGCCGAAATCTTCGAGGGCGTTCCACGTTACGTCCATTGCGTTGCGTTCCTCTGCGGACAGCCCGTCTGAGCGCCAATTGAAGCACGGAGCGATAACATCATACGGGGTCAGCACGCCCGTGTGCATTTTCGCTTTGCCGTTTTTCACATTGTCGATATACTCGCAGTAGCGGTCAAAGTCGTTTTCATAGAACGCACCACGATATTTCAGCATTGCAAGGGCGGGCAGTTTTGAATAGTCAAAGGTATAGTCCTGCACACGCAGGCGGTTTTCAACTATATCGATCTTTTTTCTCAGTGCGACAACTGTTTTACGGTACTGCTTTTCGCTCATTCCGAGCAGACGTGCAAGGCGGCGTGCCGTGCGTACCGTTTCCTTGTTTGATGCGTTGACGGAAGGGAGCCATTTTGCAAGAAGCGACACGCCCGTGTCAGACGCTATATCCTTTTTGAGCTGACCTTCTATAATCCGCAAAGCGTCCTTTTCGCAGGGCGTACCGATAAGGCACAGCAGATCGTCATATCTGCCGTACTCAGCGATGTATTCTATGTTTCTGCGTACACTCTCAGGCTCATATTTTGCAAGATAGTTCAGTATCACACGGAACACTCTGCGTTCGCCAAGACCCTCACGGACATCACGAGCGAAGAAAAGCGTTTTTACGGCAAGATTCTTATCCTCCGAATACGCTTTAACAAAGCGGTCGATAATATCTTTTTCGGTGCTGCTGCGGATTGCTCCTATTGCCGAAAATAAATCAAGACAGTGCGATTTTGTGCTTATGTAGGTCGCTGCACCGTTTTCGGTCAGGGTCATATTTGCTTCTTCTTTTAACTGTTCAAGCATTGTGATTTCCTCCTCTGCGGCGCAGAGCAGGTTACTCACACGCCTTGAAATTATATATCGGTTTCAGCACTTCGATAACATCTACCGACTCTCTGATTACGTCAATAATATCCGACAGCGACTTATACGCCATAGGCGCTTCATCAAGCGTTGAATTATTGACCGAGGTCGTGTATATGCCCTCCATGCTCTTCTTATACTGCTCAATGTCGAGCGTTTCCTTAGCCTTTGTTCTCGACATAATCCTGCCTGCGCCGTGCGGTGCGGAATAATTCCAGTCCGGATTGCCCTTTCCTCTTGCAAGCACGCTTCCATCCCTCATATTTATCGGGATAAGCACAAGCTCGCCGCTCTTTGCGGAAATTGCGCCCTTGCGGAGTATGCGCTCCTTGGTATCAATGTAATTGTGTATCGTATGGAACGCAGACACGGCAGTAAGACCGCACCTGTCAAGGATTATCTCAGCCATACGCTCACGGTTACGCTTTGCAAAGCGCTGACATATCTCGACATCATAAAGATAATCCTCAAGGTAATTATCATAAAGATAGCAGAGATCTGCGGGCGTATCAGGGACTTTCGCCTGCCACTCTTTTTCCATCGCCTTTAACGCAGACTGAATTTCGGTGCGTCTGCCCTGCTCCTTATACGTCTTTATAAGCTCTGCTTTCTTTTCAAAAAGCTCGCCCTTACCGGACGCAAGCTCAATTGCAAGGTTCTGATAATACTCAGCTACCTGCTTGCCTAAGTTACGGCTGCCCGAATGGATAACAAGGTACTTGTTACCGTCCGAGGAAACGTCTATCTCGATAAAATGATTACCGCCGCCAAGCGTACCGAGGCTTCTTTCAAGCCGTTTTGCCTGTTCAAGATGTCTGTAGCAACGAAGTCCCGTAAGGTCAAAACGTTCATAACGGCCGTCCCATACATTTCTTCCGCTCGGTATGTAGTGTGCGGCTTCATCTATCTTGCTAAGGTCGATTTTTGCCTTTCCGAGCTCCGCTGTGTACATTCCGCAACCGATATCCACACCTACGACATTTGGTACTGCCTTATCGGTTATCGTCATTGTCGTGCCGATAGTGCAACCCCTGCCTGCGTGTACATCGGGCATTATTCTGATTTTTGAGCCTGCGGTGAACTCATAGTCGCACATTCTGCGTATCTGTTCTATCGCTTCGTCCTCGACTACTTTTGCGTAACATATTGCTGTGTTGATTTTCCCTTTGATTTCAAGCATATCTCTGCTCTCCTTTCTCAAAAAATAAGAACAACGTCCCTTAAAAAATATGATGGGAATAGGCAGGGACGCTGTCTGTTAACAAGACGCAATTAAAAATGGGTGTACGGACTTTAACCGCACTGTAACAAGCCATAAGGCTGTGTCGCCGTCAGGTCGGCAAAAATGGTGTTTAAAAAACACAGGTGTAAAATGCTGCTGTATGCGTCTTTGCAAGGCACTGATATTTTCCATATATAAATAATATGAACTGCTGTCTGTGCCTTAAACACTCTGCAAGGCACTGTTTTTAACCTCATATAAAAACTGCTGTCAGTGCCTTTTGTCTGCGGTGAAGCTTTCCTTCACCGCATGAGTTTATTATACAGGATGGGATTTGGTTTTTCACGGAAAAAAAGCTGCGAACTTTATTGTTCGCAGCTTATAAAAAGTCTGTTTTTGAAATAAACTTCTGATTTATTATCCCTATCCCCCTGCCCCCTTTCCCCGGGAAAGGGGGAAAATACGGGGGCTATCGCCCCTCGTCCCTATTGGGGGCTTCGCCCCTCAACCCCATTTGGAAACGCATAAGAAAATAAAACTTCAATCATCATCTCACCCCGCACCTTTTCTGCTCTTCCAGTCTTTCCTTTATCAATCCGACAAAGCTATCAGGGCTTATAACTTTAACGCAAGGGCCGAAGGACAGCACACGGATAACGATCTCCGTTTCATCGGTTGCGTAATATTTCAGATGAAGCAGATACTTATTATCGTCAACACGCTCCGCCTGCTTTTCAAAGTGTGCAAAGTGGAGCATTACACGCTCGAGCGCATTCCGCTCGTCATTTATCTGCAGGGTAAGCTCTCTTATCTGCATTGCTTCCGGCTTTTCATTCCACCGACCTGTGCCTGTGTACAGCTGACAGTTTATAATTCTGCCGAGGTTTAACTGTCTGTACTTACAGCCGTCCATTATTACTCTTATCTTATCGTCCTTTTCCGAATATTCAAACCCTTTGGGGAAAAATCTCAGCGTTACTTCCTTGCCATAGCGGTTATTCAGCCTTGCGATTATCGGCAGATTGTTCTTTATGGCATAATATATCAGCCTGAACCGTCCGATATAGCCCTCATCGCCAAAATCATCGCCGTCCGAGTATTTATCGTATACTTTATAATCGTCCTCGGTGAAAAGCGGCTCGACATCGGATAAGTCGGGCAACTGTACATCAAACAGCCTCACCCTCTTATCAAGCGATACGGCTTTCAGCCAACGCTTCTGAAGCAATGTCAGCGGCATTGTCGGCTCGTGCCTTAAAAGCGGTTTTAAACTGCTGTCAAGCAGCTTCCACTTTCCGCTTTTAAGCGACGGCATTATAGTCAGCACGCTTTCGGAAAATGCGTTTTCGCTCACGATACGGTCAAGGTCCTTCTCTGTCGTATTCTTATCGAATGCGGCGGTGATTATCCTTGCGACCGTGTTATAATATGCTGAGTAAAGCTCACTGAATATCATCGCTTTCACCTCCGCTGTCAGCCGTGTTATCCTCCGTGTTATCCTCTATGCCGTATATTTCATACATTTTCTCTATATCGGCTTTGAAATTATTTTCAGCTGTTCTGTCCGAAAAATTGAGCCTTGTTATTCGGCAGATAAACGTGCGTATCCACGGTATCATTTCGGTAGTGTCGAATACAACGGCGGAGTATCTGTAATGGTTATCGTCGATTTTTTCAACTGTACCGCACCGCTTTTCACGCTCAAGGCGATTTACAATATACTGCTCATCATCGGCTATTCTTATATCAAACTCAACGTGCTGAGTGTCTTGTTTATCAAGTCTGCCGTTTACGCCCCACATACAGCTTTCAGCCGCATTCAGCTTCTCCCTGAGCTTATCAAACCTTTCGCACGGTTCGCCGATTTTTACATCGGATATGTAATCAAGCCGATATGAAAACAGCCTGTTCAGCTTTATATTATAGGCTATAAGGTGCTGTCTGCCGTTTTGTGTGCTGATATAAATTCTCAGCGGTACAAGCCCTACTGACATCGGCTTGTCGCTGTGTCTGCCGAGATTTTCCACAGTGACACAGCTTTTCTTCTGCATTGCGTCAAACAGCATAGCCGCTATATCGCTGTCAAGCGCCTGCGTGATATAGTGGTGCTTGAATGTGAAAAGCTTTTCGTGCGGCGGTAATTTGTCCGAGATAAACGAGCCGATAACACCGCACGGTGCGGTTTCTCCGAAAAAGTCGACAACATCGCATAGCTGTGACACATCAACATCGGGAGAACGGCTGTAAAGCACCTTTCTGCCCTGCTTTTCGGTTATGATAATGCCCTCGGCGGTGTATTCCTTGAGCTTTTTTCTAAGGGTCGATTCGTCAAACGTAAAATCCCCCGACAACAATGAATCAATCTCATCTACAAGTTCAGACAGCGTCAGCTTTATTTCGGGAGCGCAAAGTATATCGAACACTGCGAAGTGCAGAGTTATATCCCCGTCCGTAAAGCTCTTTGCTTTCCACGCCTTGTAGAAAGGGTTTTTACAGGCGGTGCGGCTGTCTACCGACAGAAATACATTCTTGCCCTCGGCGGTTTTTGCAAAGCGCATATAATCTCCGAGCCAGCTTTCTACCCTGCGCCGTTCATCGTCATACGAGCGTGCGCTTTTCCTGTCGTACCCGCTCCTGCTCTTGAAGCCGAATACATAAAATTCACGCATATATGAACGTATTTTCTCAAAGTTCTTTATAAGCTCGCTGTACGCCATATCTGCTCCTTTCGGCATAGTAAGATATACCCGACCGCAAAGTGCAGTCGGGCAAAATGTTATAATATTCTTGTTTTAACTCTGTGTCGCCAACTCAAGCACAGGTGCAGTTCCGAGTATGTAACCGTCAGCGGTCACTCCGGCTGTACTGCCATCCCACACATACGCATCTGTGTACGCACCGTTTTCATCTACCCACGCATTTGTTTCTCCGAACTCCGGCAGATTCACCAAGGCGCTTATATCATTCATATCGGGTGAAAACCATACCGAAAGACACATACCCTGAATGCAGTTTGCACGGAACACTCCGTTTTTAAGTTCAGGAAACGTGTCACGCAGATGAATGCCGAGCAGTTCTTCGCCGTAGCTTGTCGAGGATACAGTAGTTTCGGGTCTTATAATCGCAGTGCTTCCCCACGAAACCGTATCGGGAGAAAACGCATCGGGATGTTCCACTGCGTTCACTGTCCACACTCCGCCCGTAACCGTAACGGTAAATACCTCACGGCTCCCTTCCGATATACGCATATAGTTTTTACTGTAAGCGTCGGCTTTTGTAAGGAAATATGCAATGGATTTTTTCAGCTCCGATGCAGTGCGGTTTGCCGATGTTATCCGTGCCGACTGTGTAAACCCTAATAATGTAGGAACAAGTATCGCCGCTATAACAGCAAAAATTGCAATTGTGACTATCAGTTCCACTAAGGTAAAACCACGTTTTTTAAGAATATTTCCGTTTTTTTGCATATACTTCCTCCGATATAAGTTTATTAAGTTAATAATAACATACCTTTCAGAGAAAATCAATAGATATATGCCACAGTTTCGGATTTTAACTGTTATGCCGCTTGTTTTGCTTGTAATATTCGTGCTGTGAATGCACAAGCCCGAACTTTTCCACCTCCGGCGGCACATTGTCTGTCCAGCCGACATAGTATGCCGTTATATCGGTCAGATCATTTGTTATGCGGTCAAAAACCTTATATTTGTTGCCGTTCTCGTCACGGGCAAATGTAGTATACATAATTTCGTTTTTGTGGTTTTTTTCGCAATAAGCAACATAATCATCGGTTGTACCGTAATTCATATCATATAAATCGCAACCGTATAAATCCGGTGCTCCGAAAAGATGAAGCATTTCATGTGCAATTACAGCCGGAGAAACCTGAGTAGCCGAATAGATGTACGGTATCATACATACTTCATACGGATACTCAAGAACCTTGTTATAAAAGCTGACAGTGTAAGCTGTTGATGACGATTCTTCCTCGGGATTAAAAAAACACAGATATACAACCTGCTCACAGTTATACTGTTCTTTCAGCTTTTCGCTGTCAATATTATTATTGATATATTCCCACTGTAATGGTATTGACTTCTTTTTTGATTTTTCAATATCTATGCATACCTCGTCAAAAGACGCTCTGTAGCATAAATCGCTATCGTTATTCACGGCTGTTACAAAATTAAGCGAAATGCCATAGTCCTTTGCTTTTTCGGTCAACCAATCTGTCGCAAGCTTTGTATAACCGAATATATTACTGATTTTTTCTGCGTCTTCCTTGCTGTTTGACCATTTACCTTGCTTATCATCGGCGAATACCGAAACCACGGCAATATTGCCGTTAAGCTCAGATGCCGAACCGAGATCGCTCAGCTTTATTTCTGTTGTGAGCGCACCCGGCGGATTATAAGGCTTTGCAAAAAGTCCGCTGTTTACAAGATACAATATCAAAAATATCGCCGACAAGGCTATAACGGCACAGCCTATAATAAGGAGCAGTTTGTTTTTCATTTTATTCTCCGGATTAAAAATATATCCCCGACAGTTACCCGTCGGGGATATATGTATTAACAGTTGTTAATCAGCAAATCAGATTACGGTGTACCTGCTGCCGGTGAAGATGTAGCTGCATCCTTAGTAACCTTGGGGTTTGTACCGATGATATCACCGTTGATAACACCATCTTCGCAGTTAGCTGCTGCAAAGTCTGCGGGAGCAATTTCAGTTGTTCTGCCTGTGATATCAGCTGAAGAATAAGCTACCTGTGCGCATACGCCGTTCTTGATAGAAATTACAGCTGTACCTGCCTTGATTTCCTTAAGATCCTTCTCAAGAGCTTCCTTCCAAGCGTTCTGCATATCTGTCATGCTCCAAGCAGTACCGTTTGACTTCTTACCGCTTACTGCTAATGCGTTAGCGTCAGCGCCGCCTGGTGCTGCTGTGAATGAGAACTGAGCAGAAGCACCGTCAGTGTTTGAAATGCTGTAAATCTTTACAAGACCTGTGCCCTTAAGTGTGCAGCCCTTTGTTTCCATAGAAGAAATCGTGTTTGTGATTGTCTTTCTGATAGAAGCTGCTGTCTGGTCTGCAGATGTGATGTTAGCAGACTTAACGTAACCGATCATTGTAGGGATCAGGATAGCTGCGAGTACGCCGATGATAGCGATAACAACGATCAGCTCAACGAGTGTGAAGCCTTTCTTGGCTTTCAGTTTCTGTAATTTCTTTATCATGGGAAATTACCTCCTTGAAAAATGTAAAAGTTTTTTATGTTTAACGGTCTGCGCCGTTAAATCCAAAATTCCCCGTGGGTCTTCAGAATAAATATATGCCGAAGAATTTCTTCTCAGCACCTTTTCTGTTACCCTTGGTGTTTTCTGTACACTAAGAATATCATACTCCATTCAAAAAAGCAATAGCCAAATTGCTAATTTTTGTGTTAATCTTCAATTTTAGTGAATTTTAGATATAAGCGATTTCTTTTTGTGGTACATTTTGCACAATGCTTGTGTAACGGAGTTACACGCAACGCATCTTTTGTTGCATTTTATAATAATCCCACTGAAAACTTACCACAAAATCCGACCAAGTTTTCAGTGAAACCGCACTTATAAAGCAAGAACCCCCTCAGGCTCTCGCCTGAGGGGGTTCTCTATATTAGTTTAAAACATTATGGAGCTTGCGATTAAACTGTTTCGTCAACGCCGTAGTAAGCATTGAGGTACATCTGCTTGATCTCGCTCATCAGCGGGTATCTGGGGTTAGCACCTGTGCACTGGTCGTCGAATGCCTGCTCTGTCATAGCGTCAAGTCTGTCTAAGAAGTCCTTCTCATCAATACCGTAGTCCTTGATTGTCTTCTTGATGCCTACAGTTTCCTTGAGCTGTTCGATCTTAGCGATGAACTTCTCGAACTTCTCTTCGTTGTTCTTGCCTGTTACGCCGCAGAATTCAGCAACTTCAACGTATCTCTCAAGAGTATGGGGGTGATCATACTGTGAGAATGTACCCATCTTTGTGGGGTTGGGAACTGCGTTGAAACGCATAACGTGTGTGATAAGCAGAGCGTTTGCAACACCGTGAGGCAGGTGATGGAAAGCACCGAGCTTGTGAGCCATTGAGTGGCAGACACCGAGGAATGCGTTAGCGAATGCGATACCTGCCATAGCAGAAGCATTAGCCATCTTCTCTCTTGCTTCAACATCTGTCTGACCTTCAGCGTAAGCTCTGGGCAGATACTCGAAGATGTTCCTTGCAGCCTTGAGAGCAAGACCGTCTGTGTAGTCTGTAGCCATGATCGATGCGTAAGCCTCGAGGCAGTGTGTGAGTGCGTCAACACCTGAAGCACTTGTCAGGCCCTTAGGCTGTGTCATCATGTTGTCTGTATCAATGATTGCCATGTTGGGCAGTAACTGATAGTCAGCAAGAGGATACTTAACGCCTGTCTTTTCGTCAGTAATAACTGCGAAAGGAGTACACTCAGAACCTGTACCTGAAGAAGTGGGGATAGCTACGAAGTAAGCCTTTTCGCCCATCTTGGGGAATGTGTAAACTCTCTTACGGATATCCATAAATCTCATAGCCATATCGAGGAAGTCAACATCGGGATGCTCGTAAAGTACCCACATGATCTTACCTGCGTCCATAGCAGAACCGCCGCCGAGTGCGATGATAACATCGGGCTGGAACTGCTTCATCAGCTCTGCACCTTCCTTAGCGCAAGCGAGCGTAGGATCGGGAGCAACATTGAAGAATACTGTATGAGAAATGCCCATCTGATCGAGCTTATCTGTGATAGCCTTTGTGTTGCCGTTATGATATAAGAAGGAGTCTGTTACGATGAATGCCTTCTTCTTGTTCATTATTGTGCCCAGCTCATCAAGAGCAACAGGCATAGAACCCTTCTTGAAGTAAACCTTCTCAGGAAGTCTCAGCCACAGCATATTCTCTCTCCTCTCAGCGACTGTCTTGATGTTGATGAGGTGCTTAACACCAACGTTTTCAGATACGGAGTTACCGCCCCATGAACCGCAACCCAGTGTTAATGAGGGGAGGAGCTTGAAGTTGTAAAGGTCACCGATACCGCCGTGTGAAGAAGGTGTGTTAACGAGGATACGGCAGGTCTTCATTCTGTTGCCGAATTCGTTGATCTTCTCACGCTCTGTAACAGCGTTGCAGTACAGAGATGATGTATGACCGTAACCACCGTCGGCAACGAGCTTTTCAGCCTTTGCAACTGCGTCTTCGAAGTCCTTAGCCTTGTACATAGCGAGTACGGGAGAGAGCTTTTCATGTGCAAACTCTTCTTCGATGTCTACGCTTTCAACTTCACCGATAAGAACCTTAGTCTTAGGATCAACCTTAACGCCTGCAAGCTCAGCTATAGTAGCGGCCTTCTGACCGACTATCTTTGCGTTGAGTGCGCCGTTGATAAGGATTGTCTTTCTTACCTTTTCTGTTTCTTCGGGATTTAAGAAGTAGCAACCGAGTGATGCAAATTCCTTCTTAACCTTGTCATATATCTTGTCGAGTACGATTACTGACTGCTCAGAAGCACAGATCATACCGTTATCAAATGTCTTTGAGTGAACGATTGAAGCAACAGCGAGCTTGATGTCTGCTGTAGTATCAATGATTGCGGGTGTGTTACCTGCACCAACGCCGAGAGCGGGCTTACCTGATGAGTAAGCAGCCTTAACCATTCCGGGACCGCCTGTAGCGAGGATTATATCAGCGCTTCTCATAACTTCGTTTGTGAGGTCGAGCGAAGGAACATCGATCCAGGCGATGATGCCCTTAGGTGCGCCTGCGGCAACAGCGGCGTCCAGAACTACCTTAGCGGCAGCGATTGTGCTCTTCTTAGCTCTGGGGTGGGGGCTGATTATGATACCGTTTCTTGTCTTAAGACAGATAAGTGTCTTGAATATAGCTGTTGATGTGGGGTTTGTTGTAGGAATAACTGCAGCAACAACACCGATAGGCTCTGCAACCTTCATTGTACCGAAAGCCTTGTCTTCTTCGATAATGTCGCAGGTCTTTGTGTTCTTGTAAGCGTTGTAGATGTACTCGGCTGCGTAGTTGTTCTTGATAACCTTATCTTCAACAACACCCATGCCTGTTTCTTCTACTGCCATCTTAGCGAGCGGGATTCTCATCTGGTTAGCGGCGATTGCTGCTGCCTGGAAGATCTTATCAACCTGCTCCTGTGTAAAGGTTGCGAATTCCTGCTGTGCAGCTCTTACTTCTGCCATACGAGCCTTGAGAGCGTCAACATTGTCAACGATCAGCGGGCTTACGGGAGCAGATTCAGCTGTCTTGTTGCTTACGATTTGCTTCTTAGCCATTTTGTCCTCCTGAATGTTTTAAACTGTTCTTTCTTATTGTACCGTTTTTGCGGTCTGCTATTATAGTTTACCGCAGGGTCGGCGGTTTACCCATTTGTTATTTTTTTAACAATATCATTATATCAATTTGAAGCGCATTTTGTCAATCTTTTTTTCTATGAAAATGGCTAAAATAAGACCGTTGCTTTTGTGCATATTGTATAATTGAAGGTGAAGAGGGGCGGATATGAGGAAAAAAGCGGTATCACTCAGTCTGTTGTGCAAAAACAGCCGTGACTTCACCGCCACGGCTGTGCATTATTTAATTGTAATCAGCTCTTGAAATGCTCCCCGTACTTTTCTTTAAGTATCTTCCACTGATAACGGTATGCATAGCTTGCAGTGAACACTCCGTCGTCTTTCCTTTCTGATTTTAATACAGACGGTTTGCTTTGTTCTAAATCAAAAACGATAGGATAAGCACTATTGTAAATATTTCCGTCAACTTCATTTGCAGTAGTATCATTGTCGGCAAAAATCAGATAAGATTGACCCTTTTGCAAAAAGACAGGATTCCACGTTGTTTGTATATATCTTCCGTTTCCACTTCTTAAAGTGTTGTAATATTCCATTTCCCCGT
>OHST01000266.1_pt1 | contig 34914 bp, 30 predicted proteins | sample 1578841 | NCBI WGS metagenome assembly OHST01 (sample SAMEA3879593, study PRJEB24766) | human gut metagenome | biome: human-associated habitat; feature: feces | place: USA | collected 1985/1987 | reverse complement strand
TGTAAGCCCGGCAGGGGTCAGGGCAGCGGCAAAACTCAGGCACCGCAGCCAGACCAGCCAGACCAGCACCCCCCACGCCAGGCTGAAACAGACCCCGGCCGCAGCGCTGCGGTAGAAGGCGAAGGGGGCGGCGGCTGCGCCGGGCACAGCACACCACAGACAGACCAAGGCACGGCCCCGGCGGGGGATGACCAGGGCGGTGCGCAGCAGCTGCTGGTGGGTCATTTGCCCGCCAGGCCCCAGGCCTCGGTCAGCATATGCAGGGTGTCGTCCCGGGTCAGGCAGAGGATGCGGTCCCAGGGCAGCAGCACGGTGCTGCCGTGGGGCAGGATGAACTCGGTGTCCCGGGTGATGCTGACCAGGATGGCGTCCCCGGGGATGGGCACGTCCTTGACGGCGGTGCCGGCGAACTTGAAGTTCTCCGGCAGCAGGATCTCGTTCAGGCTGGCGGTGCCGCCGCCCAAAGTCAGCAGCTGGCGGATGGTGTCGGTCTCGATCTCCCGTTCCAGGATATGGCTCAGGTTGTCGGTGCCGCAGACCACCATGTCTACGCCCAGGGTGTGCAGCAGCTCCCGGTTTTTGGGGTTGGATACCCGGGCCACGGTGCGGTCTACCCCAAACTCCCGCTTTGCGATCTGGCAGGCCACCAGGTTGTCCTCGTCCGAGCCGGTCACCGCAACAAAAGCGTCGCAGCTGTCCACCTCGGCGGTGCGCAGGGTGTCAAAGCTGACCGAGCTGCCGCAGATCACCGGGCTGTCCAGCGTGTCGGCCAGCAGGCGGCACTGCTCCTCGTTCGGCTCGATGATGGTGATCTTATGTCTGTGGGACAGCAGGCTCTGGGCCAGGTACAGCCCCACCTTGCCGCCGCCGGCGATACATACGTTCATGCAAAAACCTCCTGCAAAGGATCACTTGGCCAGTGCGCGGAACACGGCCTGTTCGGTGAGTACGGTGGGGCAGATGGTCTCCAGACCATAGCATTTGTGGTACAGCAGCTGCAAATGGGGGTCGGAGACCCGGCAGATCACCTTTTTGCGCTGGAACAGGGTCTGGGCGATCTGGCAGGCCATCAGGTTCACGGCATCGTCACCGCTCACAGCGGCAACGGCGTCGCAGGTCTCCACGCCGCCCCGGCGCAGCACATCCGGGTCGGTGGGGTCCCCCACCAGGGCTGTGCCGCTGAAGGAGTAATCGTCAAAACTGTCCAGACGCTTCAGCTGGTCAGGGTCCTGTACGACCAGGGAGATATCATGGCCGATGCGTTCCAGGTCCCGCACCAGCGCTGCGCCCACATGGCCGCAGCCGATGACAAGAATGTTCATATGCGTCACCTCTTGGTTGTGTTTTGCTGTGGGCCTGCGGTGTTGGCCGCAGGCGGGGGCGTTGGCGGCAGCAAGCTGCCCCAAAGCATAGGTTCAGTATACCACATCTGCCCAGAGGGAGAAAATAGCCCCCGCATCAAAATTTTTGTGCAAGCTGTGCGGGAATATGATATACTGGTACAGTTATAGAGTATAGGGGGACGGCAGCAGAGAGCACAGCGGCCGCTCCATCAAGCAGCAATGAAACGAGGAGGAAAGCGTTTTGTTTATCGAGATCATCAAAGCGGTGCTGATGGGCATCGTAGAGGGCATCACCGAGTGGCTGCCCGTCTCGTCCACCGGACACATGATCCTGTTGGAGCAGCTGGTGCATTTCAATGCCAGCGAGGAGTTTTTGTCCATGTTCCGGGTGGTCATCCAGCTGGGAGCGATCCTGGCGGTGGTGGTACTGTTCTGGAAAAAGCTCTGGCCCTTCGGCATCCGCCGGGGCCGGGTCAGCCCCAAGCCGGCGGTGTTCGGGCTGTGGGTCAAGGTGATCGTGGCCACCCTGCCGGCGCTGCTGGTCAGCCCCTTGGACGACTGGATGGAGGCCCGGTTCTATAACCACATCACCGTGGCGGCTATGCTGATCCTGTACGGCATCCTGTTCATCTGGGTGGAGAACCGCCCCGCCGCGCCCCGCAGCGGCCGCCCCATGCAGATCGGCCTGCGGGAGGCGCTGATCATCGGCATCTGGCAGGTGCTGGCCATCATCCCCGGCACCTCCCGCTCCGGCGCTACCATCGTGGGCGGCCTGCTGCTGGGCCTGCCCCGGGCGCTGGTGGCAGAGTTCACCTTCTTTTTGGCCATTCCGGTCATGGCGGGGGCCTCGCTGCTCAAGGTGGTCAAGTTTGCGCTGTCCGGCGTAGCCATCACCGGGGCCGAGGTGGCCGTGCTGGTGGTGGGCTGCGCAGTGGCCTTTGTGGTCAGTCTGGCGACCATCCGCTTTTTGATGGATTATGTCAAGCGCCACAACTTCACCGTGTTCGGCGTCTACCGCATCCTGCTGGGTCTGGTGGTGCTGGCCGTGGCCGGCGTACAGGCCCTGGCCTGAGCCATCCGGCAGAAAAATGCCTTTTCAAAGCGCACCCCTCAGGGGTGCGCTTTTTGTTGCCATGGGGGCGGAGACTGTGCTATACTTGCGTTATAAAGTTTTTTGCTGTAAACGCCTGAAGGCAACTGTAAGGGAGGAACTTTTATGCAGCCGTCCACCGTTTACTTTACCGACTTCCGCTGCCCGGTGGGCACCAGCCTGACCGAGAAGCTGCGCCGCCTGTGCCTGGCGGCAGGCATCCGCCAGATCGATATGGATGGCCGGTTCGTGGCCATCAAGATGCACTTTGGAGAGCTGGGCAACCTGGCTTTTCTGCGCCCAAACTACGCAAAGGCGGTGGCAGACCTGTGCAAGGAGCAGGGCGGTATGCCCTTTTTGACCGACTGCAACACCCTGTACCCCGGCAGCCGCAAAAATGCGCTGGAGCACCTGAACTGCGCCCAGCTCAACGGCTTTTGGCCCATGACCACCGGCTGCGAAGTGCCGGTGCCGGGGGGCGAGTACTGCAAGACGGCCAAGATCGGCCGGGCCATCATGGATGCGGATGTGTTCATCAGCCTGAACCACTTCAAGGGCCACGAGGCCACCGGCTTCGGCGGCGCCATCAAGAACATCGGCATGGGCTGCGGCTCCCGCGCAGGCAAGATGGAGCAGCACTCCTCCGGCGCGCCCGGTGTGCAGGAGGGGCTGTGCCGCGGCTGCCGCCGCTGTGCATCGGAGTGCGGCTCGGACGCCATCTCCTACAACGAGAACAATAAGGCTGTGATCGATTACGACAAGTGCAAGGGCTGCGGCCGCTGCATCGGTGCGTGCAACTTTGACGCCATCTACTCCCTAGACAACAGCGCCAATGAGGAGCTGGACCGCAAGATGGCAGAGTATGCCGCCACTGTCTGTGCAGGCCGCCCCTGCTTCCATATCAGCCTGGTGCAGGACATCAGCCCCAACTGCGACTGCCACGGGGAGAATGACGCACCCATCCTGCCGGATATCGGTATGTTTGCCTCGTTTGACCCGGTAGCGCTGGACCAGGCCTGCGCCGATGCCTGCCTGGCCGCTGCCCCGCTGCCCAACAGCCAGCTGGGACAGAACCTGGCAAAGCCGGGCTGGAGCTGCCACCACGATAACTTCAAGGACTCCAACCCCAATATCGAGTGGAAGGCCACCCTGGAGCAGGCAGAAAAGATCGGCCTGGGCAGCCGGGAATATGTGCTGAAAAAGCTGTAAGCTGAACTGTGCAAAAAAGCGCCCCCCGGCAGCGGCCGGGGGGCGCAGAGCACACAGCGGGCAGGTCAGTACTCGCCTACATTTTTGGGCAGGTGGCTGTCCAGGACATCCTCCAGCGCCTGCCAGTTCTTTACGGTACAGCCAGGCAGCAGGTTGGGGTCCAGCCCGGCATCCTGGATGCGGGGGAGCATATCGGACTTTGCGGTCAGCAGCGCCGCCGCATCGGCCTGCACCAAGGGCCATACCTCTGCCAGGTTCTCCTGCTGCAAAGGCTCCAGCCCGTCGTACCAGCGGCCAAACACACCGGCCAACAGGTCCGGGCCTTGGCGGGACAGCTGGTTCTGCTCTGCCCAGGCCAAAAGGTCTGCGGCAGCCTGTACGGATTTCAGGGAGCTTCCGGCACTGCCGGGGCCCCAGCCCAGGCAGGAAGCAAAGGCTGCCGCCGGGTCCGAGATCGTCAGCACCGAGTTTTCGTCCTCATCCGGCGTTGCCGAAGGGGTGGACGCTTCGGTCTGTGCGGGGACAGAGCTGGCAGGCTGACTCTCGGATGACGAGGGGGCCTGGCTCTCAGACGAGGCGGCAGACGTGGACCGGCGGCCGCAGCCAGCCAGCAGGCCGACCAGCAGCAGGCCGGCCAGCGCCAGCGCCAGGGATCGTTTCATCACCATCATAGGGGATACCCTCCTTTAAGCGAGCGGCACGCCAGGGCCAGCAGGGTCCGCAGCGGCTGCACGATATCTTCAGCCTAAGTATACTGTCCACCCCGGCGCTTGTCAATCGACGGAAGAAAACCCTTTTTGCCGGTGCGGACAGGGCGGCGCAGCCCCCTTTGCACAAAAAACGAACGGCAGTCACAGCCGGGAGGTGACACCATGAAGGACAAGCTGATGCGGACACTGGGGCAGTTCTCCCAAGCGATCTTGGCCCCGCTGACCTGTCTTCCGGCGGCGGGGCTGCTGCTGGCAGTGGGGGCGCTGCTCACCAGTGCCCCCCTGAGCCAGGTGTTTCCGGTGCTGGAATGGGCGCCGGTGCGTCTGGTGGGGCAGCTTTTGTACCAGGGGATGCTGGCGGTGCTGCATAATCTCAGCTTGCTTTTGTGCGTGGGCATTGCGGCAGCCCGTGCCCGCACCCGGCGGCAGGAGGCGGCCATGCTGGCCCTGATGGGCTATCTGGTGTCCCTGACCGCCTGCAACGTCACCCTGCGTGAGCTGGGCCTGCTGGCCGACCCCGCCCAGGGGCTGGGGCTGTATGGCACCGGACAGACCACTGTGCTGGGCATCCAGGTCATGGATCTGGGGGTCACCGGGGGCGTGGTGCTGGGGTTTGTCAGCGCCTGGCTGTTCAACCATGCATCGTCACGCCGGTTCTCCGGTGCGGCAGGGCAGCTGTACTCCGGGGTGCGGTGGGCCTTTTTGTGGGAGGCTGCCGCTGCGGTGCTGTTTGGCGCAGGGTCCTGCTATTTTTGGCCGCCGGTGCAGCGGGCCATCGGCGCACTTACCGGGTGGATCGCCGCCTCCGGCGAGGCCGGGGTGTTCCTGTATGGCTTTTTGGAACGGCTGCTGATCCCGCTGGGGCTGCATCACTTGGTGTATATGCCCTTCCAGTTTTCTGCGCTGGGGGGCGTGCTGACGGTGGGGGCCAACACCTATACCGGCGCTTACAGCATCATGATGACCGAGTATAGCCTGGGACTGCCGTTTTCCGACAGCATGGTGTGGATGTACACCGGCTTTACCAAGACCTTTGGCTACTGGGGCGTTGCGGCGGCCTTCATCTTCTGCGCCAAGCCCGGGGCGCGGCGCACCACGGCGGCGTCCCTGCTGCCGCTGGCCCTCAGCGCATCGGTGGCGTCCATCACCGAGCCGCTGGACTTTTTGTTCTGTTTTTCCTGCCCGGTGCTCTGGGTGGCCCATGCCGCCCTGGCGGGGGGATTTATGGTGCTGCTGCAGGTGCTGGATGTCACAGCGTTCAGCTCCAATCTGTTCGCTTCGCTGCTGCTCAACCTCAGTGCCGGGGTCGATGCCACCCGCTACCCGCTGTTTTATCTGCTGGGGGTGGTGCAGGTGCTGGCCTATTTTGGCGTGTTCACGGTGCTGATCCGGGTGCTGGATCTGCCCACGCCCGGCCGCTTCAAGGCCGTGGGCCGTCTGCGGGAGCATTGGCATACCGACCCCGCAATGGTGTGCCAGCTCATTGAGGCGCTGGGCGGGCCGGACAATGTACAAAGCCTGAGCAGCTGCTTTACCCGCCTGCGGATCACCGTGGCGGACCCGGCGCTGCTGAAGGCGGACGCCTTGCTGAAACTGCCCCACCGGGGCATGGTGCGCCGGGGCGGGGAGCTGCAGCTGGTCTGCGGCCTCCATGCCGGGGAGCTGTGCCGGGCGGTGGAAGCGCAGCTTTTGCAGCAGATGGCGGGCATACACTAGCGGCGGACAGCCGTTCAAGACACCGTTTCGGCGCTGCGTTCCTTGAAAAAAGGGGAAGGCGGGGCCTTATCAAAAAACAAAGGAGATCATACCTATGGAAAATGCATTTTACAGCCTGGAAGGTCTGTTCCAGTTCCTGAACGAGGGGGTCAGCCCCTTCCATGCCGCCGCTGCTGCGGCCAAGATCCTGGAGAGCCAGGGCTATGTCCACTGCCCGGAGAGCGCAGCCTGGACGCTGGCCCCCGGCGGCAAATACTACACCACCCGCAACGGTTCTGCGGTGATCGCCTGGCGGATGCCCAACGGTGCGCTGACCGGCTGGCACGCAGCGGCCAGCCACAGCGATGCCCCCACCTGGCGAATCAAGGAGCTGGACGGCGGCAAGGATAAGACCTTTGCCCGGGCCGAGACCGAGGGCTACGGCGGTATGTTGATGTCCACCTGGCTGGACCGCCCGCTGAGCGTGGCCGGCCGGGTGCTGGTGCGCACCGAGACCGGCATCGAGAGCCGCCTGGTCCACCCGGAAAAGGCGGTGGGCTGCATCCCTAACCTGTGCATCCACTTCAACCGGGAAGCCAACAGCATGAAATATAACCCTCAGGTGGATATGCAGCCGGTGTTTGGCGGCGCCGGGCAGGGCCTGCGCAGCCTGCTGGCTGAAGAAGCCGGGGTGAAGCCGGAGGAGATCCTGGATGCGGATCTGGTGCTCTGCACCCTGGACAAGGCTACGCAGGTGGGCTTGCAGGGCGAGTGGTTCATGGCGCCCCGCATCGATGACCTGGAGTGTGCCTATACCACCCTCTGCGGCTTTTTGGCTGCACGGGGCGAGGAGCCGGGCCGGGGCGATGTCTGGGCGATGTTCGATAACGAGGAGGTGGGCTCCTCCAGCCGCCAGGGCGCACAGGGCACCCTGATGGCAGATGTGCTGGCCCGCATCGAGGAGAGCCTGGGCGTCAGCCGGGAGCAGAGCATCCGCGCACGCACCAACAGCCTGCTGCTCAGCGCCGACAACGGCCATGCCACCCACCCCAACCATCCGGAGGTCAGCGACCCGGTACACCCCGTCACCCTGGGCGGCGGCGTGGTGCTGAAGTACAACGCCCGCCAGACCTATACCACCAGCGGCTTTACCGGGGCGGCCTTCCGGGCCATCTGCGCCGGGGCCGGCGTGCCGGTGCAGACCTTTGCAAACCGGGCGGATATGCCCGGCGGCAGCACCCTGGGCAACCTGCTGGGCCGTCAGATCCTGATCCCCATGGTGGATATCGGTCTGGCACAGCTGGCCATGCACTCTGCAGTGGAAACCGCCAGCTGCCAGGATGCCGCCTATATGGCTGCTGCCTGCGAGGCTTTCTATAACACGCCCATCGCACAGCCTGCGGACGGCCAGTGGAGCCTGTGAGCGGGGTGACCGGGCGCTTTGCCCCCAGCCCCAGCGGACGGCTGCACCTGGGCAATCTGGCCTGCAGCCTGCTGGCCTGGCTCAGCGCCAAAAGCCAGGGGGGACGCATCCTGCTGCGCATCGAGGATCTGGATGCTGCCCGCTGCCCCCGCATCTATGCAGATCTGCTGGAACAGGACCTGCGGTTCTTGGGGCTGGATTGGGACGAGGGGGGCAGCCTGGGCGGCCCCCACGGCCCCTATTACCAGAGCGAGTGCGGAGATATCTATACCCAGAGCTATAAAAAGCTGGAGGATATGGGGCTTGTATACCCCTGCTTCTGTTCCCGCGCACAGCTCCATGCGGCCAGCGCCCCCCATGCGGCGGATGGCAATGCGGTGTATCCGGGTACCTGCCGGAGCCTGACCCCGGAGCAGGTTGCCCAGCGCAGCCGCAGCCGTGCCCCGGCCTGGCGGGTAAAGGTACCGGATCGGCAGGTGCAGTTCGTGGATGGCTGTATGGGCCTTCATACAGAAAATTTGCAGACCAGCTGCGGGGATTTCTACCTGCGCCGGGCAGATGGGGTGTATGCCTATCAGCTGGCGGTGGTGGTGGACGATGCCCGCATGGGGGTCACCGAGGTGGTGCGGGGGGCCGACCTGCTTTCTTCCACAGCACGGCAGCTGTATCTGTACCAGCTGCTGGGGCTGCCCGCACCCCGGTTCGCCCATTGTCCGCTGCTGCTGGCTCCGGATGGACGGCGGCTGTCCAAGCGGGAGGGGGACGAGAGCCTGGAAGGTCTGCGGGCGCGGTATACCGGCCCGGAGATCATCGGAAAATTGGCCTACGCCTATGGGCTTCAGCCCACTCCGGCACCCCGTACCCCCCAGAGCCTGGTGCAGGATTTCAGTTGGGAAAAGGTGCCCAAACAGGATATCTGCCTGCCGGCAGGTCTGTTTTGATGCGGGAAGGACCTGCCCGGAAAACGCTGGACTTTCTGCCCCTGCCAGAGCTGGGATAAAGAGGCTTTGCGCTGTTTTGCTGTAAGCATAAAACCGCCCCCGATCCGGCACTTTGAACAGGTTCCGGATGGGAGCGGTTTTTCTCTGGATTTGGGAAAGAGTGCAGGCCTGCTGCGGGCGCAGACCGCTTAGGCCAGACGCTCCTCCCATGCTTTGCGCCGCCAGAGGGCACGGGCAGCGCTGTCCATAGCAAAAGCCAGCGCCAGGCCAAAGGCAACGTCAATGCAGCTGTGCTGCTTGAGCAGCATGGTGGAGGCGCAGATGGCAATGCACAGACCGTAGGATGCAGCCCGGAGCCACCGCCGGTTTGCCCCGGCAAAGATCTGGCTGCGGCGGTAGGCCAGCGCCAAGGTCACAGAGTTGAATACATGGATGGAAGGGCATACGTTGGTGGGGGTGTCGGTGGTGTACAGCCAGCGCACCAGCTGGGCGCAAAGCCCGTCGCCTTGTACCATGGGCGGGCGCAGCGCCAGCCCGGTGGGCAGCAGCATGTAACAGGTGAGCGCCGCAGTCATGCCTGCAAATAGGGGCAGACATAGGCGCATAAAGTCTGTGCGCGGCCCCCGCAGCAAGGCAAACAGCGTAAAGGGGATCCAGACGAACCAGGCCAGATAGGGCAGGATCGCATATTCACAAAACGGGATCAGATCATCCAGTGGGGTGTGGACCCAGACCACCGGGGTCAGGTGCAGTTCCTGCCAGCGGAACACCGCCAGATAAAGCATCAGATAACCCGCCATGAACCAGATCGGATGACGGGAACACCATCGAAGCATGGTATCACTCCTTTTTTACAGAGTTCGACTTCTGTATCATACGCCCCTGTGCCGGAAATTGCAAGACTGAACTTGTATAAGTTCCACAACAAAAACAAAGCATCGTTAGGCAGAATGTCGGCGGAGTTGGAGAACTCCTTACTATACCATACGAACGACCTGGATAAAAACTTGCAAAAACCCCGCAGAAAGTTTTCTTTCCGCGGGATTTTCCACATAAAAAAGAGAGAATGGTGCAAAAATTACTCCACCCGTACAGCCCGTACCACCCACCGGGTGCTGTATCCGGCGCCGCCTGCTGCCGGGAAAAACCGGTTGACGCAGGCGGTGCTTTCTGTTATAATGTAAAGGCTATAAATGGAGCAGTACTCAAGTGGTCGAAGAGGCGTGACTCGAAATCATGTTTCCACTTTGGAAGTCCAAACTGCCGAAAAGCCAGTAACCATGCGGGTTTGCGGGCAAGTTCAAATTGTGAATTGGGGTCTGTTCTATCCTGTTGTTCTTCCCAATTTCCACGGCTTGAATTTTGCGGGAAAATGGCTATAATGAGAGCAGCCATCTGACAGCCACTTTGAGAGGTATGTTTTGGGGTTCCGTAGTTACCGCTATCGTCCCTGATTTACCGTCATCATCCAAGTTGGTGTAATGATTCGAAATCAGGTTTCCTATGCGGAGTGCCAAACGGCTGAAACCCTTGGAACCATGCGGGTTCCAGCCGAGTTCAAATTGAATAATGTTGCTTGTTCTATCCTGTTGTTCTTCCCGATTTCCACCGGCTGAATTGGTCGGCGGGTCGGGACCAGGGATATAACATAAATTTGGAGATGTACCCAAGCGGTTGAAGGGTCCGCACTCGAAATGCGGTAGGTCGGCTCAAAACCGGCGCGAGAGTTCGAATCTCTCCATCTCCGCCATGAGGTCTGCCAGCGAAAAGCTGGTAGACCTCTTTCCTTTTTATGGAGAAACCGCCGATAGGTTTTGCAGCATGGGCGCCACAATGTCCTGCTCAATGGCTGCGGCGGATTGTTTTTTCGTGGCATATTGCAGATGCCCGTAAATATCCACCGTTGTTGAAATCTCACTGTGTCCCAGCCATTCTTTTACCTGTTCCATCGGAACACCGTTGGCCAGCAAAAGCGAGGCACAGGTATGGCGAAGATCGTGGAAACGAATGTGCCGTAAATTGTTCTTGGCAAGCAACTTCCCAAAGGTCGAGGACACATAGTTGGGTTTAATGAGATTGCCAATCACATCGACACAGACATATCCCAGATATTCTTTGTTGTAGGCGCGCCCGCACAGCTTGCGATTTTCTTCCTGCTGTTTCTTGGCCTCCAGCAACCGTTCTTTCAAAAAAGGAATCAATGGATAAGTCCGCAGACTGGATTTGTTCTTTGCCTTGTCCTTCTTAATCGTGACCCGCTCTCCCTTTACATTGCAGGTTGTTACCGTATGCCGAATGGAGAAGCAGTTATGGTTGAAGTCAAAGGCACTCCATTTCAAACCGATAACCTCACTGCGGCGCAGGCCGTAAAAAGCAGTCAGTAGAACTACCAGCTCGATCTTATGCCCCTTGATAACTTCAAACAGATTCAGGACTTCCGAATCCAGGTAGTAGTCACCCTTGAAGGGTTCAGGCTTGGAAATGATAATCCGGTCAGCCGGATTGCTTGGAATCAGATTTTTGTCAACCGCATAATTCAACGCCCCATGAATCAGAGCGTGGTAATGTTTAACGGTGGTCGGCTTGACCCGTTCCAATTCTTTCTCATAAAAAGCGAGAATATCTTGTTTGGTAAGGTCACAAAGGGCGACAGGATGCTCTCGGAAATACGGGGCGATGGGGTTGTTAAGCTGTTGTTCGTATCCCGAATAGGTCGAGAGTTCAATGGGCTTGCTGTCCATCACCCGTCCGGTAGCAGACTTGTACTTGTACTCAAGCCACTGGTACAGGAAATCCACAAAGGAAATCGCTGCGGATGACGGGCCAGACGGAGAAGCCGACTGCTGTGAGGCCGTAGCCTCCTGAAGCAGCTTTTCCGTCCATTCTTTTCGGATGGTGGGAAGCATATTGTTTGCCCAGGTCTTATTGCCCTTGACTTTCTTATGGGTGGGAATCCATTTGGGCTTTCTCTTACCGTTCTCATCGGTAAGGTTTAGAACCCAATAGAGATACCCTTTTTTCTCGGCCACATGGCCGGAGATTAGTTTGCTGTTTTCTTGCAGGTGTACCGCTGGCATACTGATCTGTTCCTCCTTTTGCGGTATTGAGTTCACCTACCAATGACACCTTTATTGTATCATCGGACAGAACAAAACTCCAGGTAAATCCGCGTCAGAATTGTTAACTTTCTGCGTCTATCCGGTGAAGATCGACACCATAGCCTGCTACTCCGCAAAAGTGGAGCAGGTGATTTTCAAATAACGAAGAATGTGGGCTTTGGGGATGCGGTAAGCCCGTCCAATTTTAAGGTACTCAATTTTCCCATCTTTAAGTAACTTGTACCCGGTTTTTGTACTGACGCCAAGCGCCTCACACATTTGACCAATGTCCATCACATCCGGGTAGTCTTTTAACATCAATCGGTAGGCATCTCTGGGAGAGAGTAGGCCGCCGTCATTTTCATACATTGTGAGTCCTCCTTTCGTTGGGGTATCCTATGCCGATGCTGATTGCCAGGGCTGCATCTACCTCCAGCATTTTTTCTTTACTGATACGCCCAATGTAACCACGGAGCCGCTTCCGGTCTATTGTCCGCAGTTGTTCCAACAGAAGCAGAGAGGTAGGCGCAAGCCCCGGCACATTCTCAAGTAGGATATGGGTAGGCAGACTGTTCTTCGCTTTTCTGCTGGTGATGGCTGCTGCAACAACGGTAGGACTAAAGTGATTCCCCACATCATTTTGGATAACAAGGACAGGGCGGATGCCGCCTTGCTCGGAGCCGACCACCGGGTTCAGGTCTGCATAGAACAGATCGCCACGCCGGATAGCCTTTCGCATAAACTGACCTCCTGAATATTAAGTAAGCCGGAAAACGGGGCAGGCCATAAGACCTGCCCCATTTCCGGCGAAATACAAAATCCGATTTGTTTTCTTGTTATGTGCCATTTGTCCTTGACACCCCGCACATATTGGGAAGTCATCAGTGACCGGCAGCGAACCGGCCCACGGGAATCTCACCCCTCCGAGGATCTCTCCGAGCTGCCCCCATTGCGTGATCCTGCAACCAGATGGTTTCCAAATGTTATGGACTACTCTGATCTTAAGCAGGGCTGTGGCTGGACAGGAGTACCATTATGCCCCTTTCCGGTCATGGCCGCGCCGGGTGCTGCCCGGTTTTTACAGGCTGCCGTTACTCGCTCATACAGGACAGGATTGTATGCAAGACCAATTATGATAATCAGGTGGGATCTGCTCATCATGTCCGTATATCATGGCGCGGCCCCTGAATCGGCTTTAGCTCTTCGAGCTGGAAAGGGGGGATGTTACTGATGAATGAGTATGCGGTTGTCAAGGTACAGGTGAAAGAAGAACACTCGAAAGAATGCCTTTCACCTATCGTCCTGAAACCGCAGGGGTGTCAACCCTGTGCCGCAAAATATTTTTTAAGTTTGGCAATCGCCAGGTTTATGGACTTGGCAACGGCTTGATGGCTTGTCCCTTCCATGCGACCGATCTGCCGGGTAGAGAGTCCCTGAAAAACATGAAGCCGGAATCGCCGTTTCTGAACCTCGGTCAAAGCGCCCACTGTAAAAAGCTGCTCCAGGGCTTTCCAGGCATACTTGCGGTTCTGTATGTCAACAACTCGTTCTTCCCATTCTTCATCCAGAGCGCGAGTGGCACAATGCTCCGTTTCCTCCAAACCGTGGATCGAAACATCCTTGCGGGTCTGGGCGCTCTCTGCCCGATCCTGCTCATAGTAAATTTGATCGGACAGGGCTTTCAGCTCTGCAAAGTCATGTTCCGTTTTGTCAGGATTCTCCTTCAGATAATCCTCCAGTGTGATTTCTATGATTTCGTTATGAAAGCGATAAACGATATTTGGGCTGTTTTTGTTTATCGCATAGTCGCTTTTGCGATAATTTTGCACCTCTGTTACCTCCGATTTGTTTTTTGTGGAAAACAAATCGGAAGTGGTGGTGCTCGACACCAGTGACCAAGTAGTCGAGAACAAATCAAAAAGCGGCCGAATCTGTAACTCAGTACAAATTCGACCGCTCCAAGTCGTTTATTAAAAAGTCCGCAGAAAAAGCATCTTTTGGCAGGTGGAGGCTTTTCGCTTTTAGAACAATACTCCCGGCCACCATACTTCCATATAAAGATGATTTTCTTTGTCTTGTAAGCCGTGTGTCGTGGTGCGTAAAGACAGCGGAACAGCATAATGCGCTTCTTGAGGTATTGCATAGTGCATCAGACTCCTGTCCATACAAACGGACGGCACACCGGCAGCATCACTCCCTTTCTTAATTCAAATATATGTATTTCTACCGACAGGTCAATGCTGCCGAGCCGAAATAAACCTATTCAGTTTAAGATCAACTCTGCATTGTCCGGTCATCAGCGATTATTCTTTTTTATGCGGATAAAGTCAGTAATCAGAAGTATCAAACCGATTATTCCAATCGCAACTATTACATAGCTTTCATGTAAAATTCCATGAAAGCCAAGAAAGCCACTAAATCCGGTTAAATGGACACCGTTTCCGGTCATTCCCGAAATAGGAAAACGAACAGAAAGTCGCCATAATACAAATATAATCAGCGCCGATATTCCAAACAAACTTCCTCCAAGCCACGTTCTCCATGACATTCGCTTGTTTCCTTTCAATGCAGATTCTTGTGGTGGGGTCGGCTCGGTAATATTGTCCTTTAACAAATAGTCAGTAGATACCTTAAAACATTCACTTAATGAGACGATTTTTTCCAGTTCAGGGGATGCCAAGCCGTTCTCCCATTTTGTGATGGCCTGCCTTGATACTCCTATTTTTTCTGCGAGTTTCTCCTGGGACAGTCCCATCTTTTTTCGTTCCCTTTGAATCTTTTCGGGTAACTTCATAGTGAACCTCCTCACTTTCATTCTATTTTTTCTGTGGTAGCCACTCTACCACCCCACCTATGTCAATTCGGCAACCAGTGGTAGCAATAAAAAAATTATGAAATATTGCAGAAAAGCTCACCGAAACGGTGAGCTTTTCTGCGATAATCAATATTGTGGGTAGCTGCCTATTTTGGTTCTTCCCACAGATGCCCACACATTTTCATAGAGAGAATCTATCCTTCGTTTTTCCCAATCGCATCCGCTAATTGACCACTGACGGCATCTATGTAGAGATATACCCCGTCCCGATCACAGTGGTACAGGTTAGAGTAGCTTGTGCTCTCATTCGGGCTGATGGGGTTGGGCTCTACCACTTCAGTGGCCTCCAACAGACCGACTCCTGACTTTGCAGCAGCAGAAAGTGCTTTTTTCAGCACAGCAATCTGTCCATTGCTCCAAAGCCCCTCCAGATCTTCAAGGACTTTTGGGTCCTGCTCCATGTCTTTGAGAAGTTGTATAACTTGATCTGGAGACAGATATACACCGGAGCAATAGTTTTCGATGATTCGGTTCTGCATGGGGTTTGGAAAGGAAACAGGAGTGATTTGTTCCCATGAGGTGAAGTACCGCGCATATTCTGGCTTTTGTTCCACCAGGAACGAAAAGGCACTACCTCTGGTGTAATAATAATCTCGGAAAAAACCTTGGATTACTGCAATATAGAAGCCGTGGCTTTTGTCAAACAGCTCGTTAGATTCCGTTTCAGCCCCAACGCGCAAGGTATTCAGATATTTTTCGGCATAGAAATCCTCCATTCCATGCTGCGCGGCAAGGGCCAGCACTTTTTCCTCCTGTCCCTGCTGTATCCAGGTTAAGGGAGTAAAATACCATTCCCGCATTTCCTCTGGTGAAATCGGGTGAAAACTCACATCGTATCCCACAAAAATCCTCCTTTCAATCCCACCAGAAGTACCAAACAGTGGACTGCCGCAGCACATCGGCCAGAGCGCCCACGGTGGCGTCCTCCGGCCCCTGGTCAATCACATCGGGACAGAAGCCATACAGTTCCACTGCTGCATCCATAGCCTTCTCCTCGGGAACGGGAGCCGGGAGCAGGAACTCCAACTCGTCGTGGCTCATGGCAGCGGGCACCGCCCCATGCTGTTCAAACCAGTATTTCGCAACTGCCATTAACTCTGGCGTGTTAGGACATTCATTCCAGCCACCAAAGGGCAGATAGGCAAAAATCTCCCAAGGATTCTTCACGGGGATTTTAGCCAGAATGAGAGGATAGGTCATATTATTATCGGAATTCCAGTAGCTTGAAAAACGACGGTTATCATATCCGCCCTCCATCTCGCCCAGGATCTCCTCATCCCAGTCCATATCGTCATCCTCGGCTTCTTCCTTGCGCTGCCCAATCATTTCCTCCAGGACTGCCTTACTGTTCTCGACAGGGGCGGAGAGCATTTTCTTCCAGTATTCGGCAACTTTGTCCGGGTCGAAAGCAAAGTCGTCCTCGCCATCGCTGTCCGGGTCAGAATTCATAATCAGGCATTCCCACAGGATTTCGTCATCCGCCTTAATCAGAACCGGCACAAAGCCCTCTTTGACACTTTCCCGTTTGGCATAGTTATATGCCGACATGATGGGGTCATCATCCGTCATTGAGGGGAAATAGGTACATTCACAGTCCAGATATTCCATCATGGCTTCCGCAAGGTCTGAAGGCTCCAGAGTGGCCTCATCGAAACTCTGTCCCTGCCAGTTGGCGAACCGCTTTTCCATGACTTTTGCCATAGCCTGATAATAGTTTTCATCAAATGGGATGAACAGATAGGCTTCATCCTGGAACTTATCGGAATAATATTGCTCTGAACCGAAATACTCCAAAGCATAGTTATCAATGTCACTGGGGAAGTACGGGCTATCCGCCTCGCCGTAGTAATATCCAGCAAAGGCTGCGCCCTCCTTGTTGAACAGCGCCCCAAAGAGCTGTCCTTTCAGCTGGTCCCGGATAAAGCCACGCAGATCGGCGCGGCTCAGATCTGCCATAAACGGCTGCACCTGCTCCCAGTACCGCTCCATAAATTCCGCGCTCATCAGATCATGCTCTATGCACCAGCGCAGATAGATTGCCATGTGGTTGTAGGCATTGATCTCATTCACCGGCAAGCCCTTTTCCTGAATGGATTCCAGGTGCCATGCGGCATCGTCCATATCGCCGGTGAATTCTTCCTCTGCAAGCGTTCCTCTGGTGATGGCATTCTGGCGGGTGGGATTAACCACAAAACTGATGCCTGCCATTTTTTTAAGCAGAGCGTCCGCATCATGCTCCATCTTATACTCCATCTCATTCCGATAGAGCGGGATCACCTGATAGAAGTTGACCTCCTCGCCGCTCGGCAAAGTGCAGACTTCACCTCCGTTCCAGACAACATCCTGCGGACCTACCAGAAGTGCGGCGCAGAGTTCCGTATCCTCTGCAAACGGCGATTGCTTATCCATTGTGTGGCCAAAGCCCAGCCAGGTATCGTTGGAAATAGGCAGGCGTGCCAACACTTTCAAGAGACCAATCGGCCAGTACCACCGCTCATCCTTCAGGGATTCCTCATCCAGTTTCCAATCCGGTGGCAGAGCGATGGCCAGCTCTGCTCGCTCCAGCTTGTATTCCGCCAGTTCCTCCGGCACATTCATCCGGTGAGCACCCATGCCCATCGTTACCAGTGTGTAATAGTCCCGCTCATCAGAGGGAGGAACAACGCAGATGTCCACATGGATGTCAGGGGAAACCAGCTCATGGAACACATTCTCAAACTCACCAAAGGTGTTTTTGATGTGCTGCTCTATCGCAGACATCTCATCCTCCGAATAAACCTCCGGCTCGCTGTTTTTTCTTGAGGACCAGAAGGCATCCGCCTTCGTGCCGTCCGGGTTCAGGAAAATCTGAAAATACTGATCGTCTCCCGGCTGTTGATAGACAAGACCAATGCGGCGGGTCTGGTCCACAAACACACCTGTTAGAATGCCCTCTGGTTCTCCTTCAGGGGTGTGGGTTAGCCATTCACCGCTGTCCAGCCGTTCCTTGAGCTGCCGCAGCCAGACGGTTCCCATCTTGGAGAGTCCAGCTTCGTTCATACGGAAGGAAAGCTCCACAAGATGTTCCTTCACCGGGTATTGGAATTCACAGCAGGGGGAATTTTTCTTATAGCTATACCGCTCTGGGTGGAACAGTTCATAAAATTCGGCAAGTCCCGCTTCGTCCACCCGAATGCAGGCTATGGCGCATTGTTTATCATCCGCATTCTCGTCCAGTCCCCGCTGGAGCGTTTGGTCAGCATCGGGATTGATCCAATGATATTCCATCTGTTCCAGGGTGGCTCCGGCTTTGATCTCTTTTTTTAAGGTCAGGAACTCATAATCTCCCGGTTCCAGTTTTAATCCTTGCTTGACGGCATCCAGCGCACCGGATTTATCGCCAAAATGCGCCCGTAGCTTGCCCAGATGGAGCCAGATCCAGGGGTAGTCCGGCTCCTCCAGAGCGCCCCGCTCCGCATATTCCAGTGCTTCTTCCAGCCTGCCGCAATACATCAACGCCACAGAATACCGGTAGTACCAGGTAGCGCAGCCCGTGGCGTTTTTCTCCGAATCCTTCATCCATTCCGCAGCGCGGTAGTAGTGGATGTAATCGTCCAGGTTAAGGCAGGCAAAGGCATACCAGAGGGCAATCTGTAAATCCTGGTGAGCCTGTTTTTCGCTGAATCGTCCTTCTTCTACGCCGCTTTTGATAAAATTCTCCAGCCAGTCGAGCATTTTCCCAAAGTAAGCGGCAGTTCCTTCGTCAAAGGACTCCAGTATTTCAATATCCTCTGTCGAGAGCAGGGAGCCAGTTTCCTCATGAATATCAGGCTCCGGTTCTTTCTCGTCCAGTAGCGGCACACCGCCCACATCCCGCCGAAATGCGTGGAAGTGAGCATAGGGCAGGTCGCTTCCCTCAAAGAATGCCTGTGCCGCTGTTAGTACAGCGGGCAGATCCCAGGCGATAAAATCCAGATACCCACAATACAGACCAGTGGCCCCACCCAGGAAGGTCACGGCTTCCTCTCCTGCATCCCGTAGGATGGCATCCCGCAGGTTATCCCGGAAATCCAGAATAGCTTTCACTCGTTCCTCACCGGTAAAACCGGACAGCGGGTACAGGAGGAATCCAGCGGCAATGCCATCCTTGTGGTACTCATCCACCATATCACTGCGGGCAGTCAGGTAGTCGTTGATGAGCACCGGCAGGCGGCAGCTTCCAGTATAAACATCCAGCCGCCAGTCAGCCTCCGGGTCCTCCACCGGTTCCAGTTCATAGGCAAGATAACTGTTTTCCAAGTAGTCGCTGCCATCCCGCCAGAGAGAAAGCCCCATGCTTTGCAGCAACTCCGGCAGTTCGGAAAGCAGCTTGGCCGGTTCGTCTTTCGGTTGAGCATAAACATCAAACCCAGCAACAAAGGCGATAGCGGAAACTTCTCCGATGGTTTGATCCACCAGCATAGAGAGTGCCCACCAGACCTTGTCTGTGTCCTCTTTCAAGATCGGGGTCAGCTTTTCACAGTAAAGGACCAGACTTACCTGATGATCCTCTGTTTCCTCTGCCCACATCTGCACATCCTCAGCCCGAACTTCAATCTCTCCAGCTCGCAGCTCGAACCCCTCACAGGGCTGGCGGCCTACCCAGATATTCCAATGCTCAAGCACCGATTCTGGGGCCTGCTTCTGGAAGTACACCAACGGGAACAGGCGGGAGCGAAGCCCCTCTGGACTGAGGATCAATTCATGCTTTTCGCCATTGAAGCCCAGCTCGAAGGAAGTATCACGCAGGGCCGTCTTGAGTGCATTCCCGCATTTTTCAACCAGTTCTTCGCCGCGCTGGTGTGTTTCGTCCGTATCTATGATTTGACGCAGTTCTGCCTCAATCTGAGAAAAGGCTGCCCATGCTTCCTGCGTCCTTTCACGGAAGTTCTTTTCAAAGCGGGGCAGGGACAAACGACGGCGGCAATCGTTTATGTACTCCTGAGTATCTTTGTCTCCGGGGCGGGCTTTCAGGGCCTTTTCAAAGTAACGCAGGGCGGGGCCTTCCTCATCCAGACAGTAATAGGCCAAAGCGATTCGATAATTCCAGCAGTGATCTTCGGCAAAATACTCCTCATGGGGAGCCAGAAGTTCCAGCGCCTTTTCAAAAGGCTCCCGTTCTCCTATATGTGCAACGGCAATATATGCCTTGGCCAATTCGCTGTCCAGTTCCGGGGTGCGCTCCTCGGCAGGAATCGCTTCCAGGGTGTCGATTACCTTCTGCGCTTCATCCTGTTCAAACCATTGCTGGCATTGCTCCAATAGCTCCATAACGGTACCTCCTTTTTATTTTGGGAATATACGGGCCTTGCTTTCAGCACTGCTTATTTGGTGGAAAACGTATGCAGGAAAAAGTCGGTGAACGCCTCCAGTTCCTCCTTTTGATAGAGATAGAGATACAGGCTCTCGTTCTCCAGCCACTCATATGTCACAGTTGTTCTGAATGGCTTATATTTTTATTATAGGCACGAATATTTGAAAATACAAGACCCTTCTCCATGTTTTATTTGACCTTTTTATCCCTCTATGAAGGAACGACTCATAATATAAAATTCGTCTTGGCTTGGAAGGTACTTTTTTCCATTGGTTCTAATGTGTCATCATAGCGTTCCACTTCCTCTTCGCTGATTGCCATAACAGGGCTAAGAGTGGATTTTCCCACACCGGAAGATCCAATAAATGCAATCGTTTTTCCCTCCGAAATAAAAGACACAAGTTCCTTGTATCCATTTTCTTCTGTTGAAGTCGTAACCAGAATATCCACACCAAAAGCAACTGAAGATACTTCTGAAAGTTTCTGTTCCAAATCATCGCATAGATCCGATTTTGTCAGAACAATGACAGGCATAGCACCGCTGTCCCACCCAATGGAAATATACCGTTCCAACCGTCGCAGGTTAAAATCATTATTCAACGCCATGCACAGAAATACAACATCAAGGTTCGCAGCAACTACCTGCTCCTGCTGTGGTTCTCCGGCTGCTTTACGGACAAAAGCACTTTTTCGTGGTAACAGCGATTCGATGATTGCACTGTTGCCGGATTCGTTCCAATTTACCAGTACAAAATCGCCAATAGCAGGGTAGTCTGATAAAATTGTCGTTTGAAATCGGAACTTTCCTGACACCTCCGCCAATTTCCCCCCTTTGTCGGATATAGTCGCCATCTTTCATAGCCTGCCGCGATTGTGCTTTGATTTTTCGTCCAATGTCCAGAGCATAGGCTTCATTGATCATACCCGAACAAGCCGCTCAGCTTGATATGATGGCCACAAAAGACGATGGCTACGAAAAAATGTCTTGATGTAGCCATTTTGTAGTCAGTAAAAAAGAGTCCCGAAAAGTGCTGTGTTTCCAACACTTTTCGGGACTCTGAAACCTATTATTTTGGATTATTCCCACTCGCCGAGTTAAATCCATTTCTAAACTTTTTTGTATAGAGGATTTGATTCGTCGTGGTTTTATTTGATACAGATTATCCTTATCCTAAGGTCTATTCGGACTTTTGCTATCAAAAATCTATCTGGGCCATCCTATCACGGGTTTTGCTTGAGATGGACGATTGGGTGGTTTATAAGTATTATACCATCGTTACACTGTAAATGCTGCATTTTACTCTAGCAATTTTTTTATCTCTTCCTCATACGGCTTACCTTCTATTTTTAAAGCTATGTATTGCTTGGCGAATGACGCATAGGGTGTTTTATCATCTACCAAGCAGGAAATTCCTTCTATCGCATCAAGCATTCGATCACTTCCATTTTCATATGCAAGATCAAATGCCATAAGAGCAGTTCTACATTGTAATCGAACTCGTTTCCTTGCAGCATTAAAGAGATCCCAGTTATATACTGCTCGGCTTACATTCACTCGCGTCCGCTCCCATGTATCTGAGGACAGCGCAATAATAGCACCGTTTTCATCGAAACCTATTAGTTTTGTGTCATTATACTCACATGGATCAATGAGCAAATAGCCCGTCTCATTTTCAGCAAATGGTTCTGAAGGAGACACATCTTGCTTCAATGGAAAAACATCTTTTTTCCCACCTTCACCAGATGGTCGATTACAGACTTCGCAACTCAGGCGATAATTCAAATAGTCATATGCGAGCCACCAGTATCCATCAGATAAGATACACTCTCCGTTCGCTTTAGTTGACTTATTCTTCGGCCTAAAATGATCTACATCCCCATATGATCCAGTTAGAGCACACTCGGAATACCAACAAATATGACCATAATATTTAATCAATATTTCTTTGAAATCTCTCCAAATTGCATGATCCTTCAAATACTTGCATCTTGCCGTGTGATTGGCAGCCTGTCTCATATCTTCTGTTGCCCGATGCGCTTTTTCAAGCCATCGCCTTACTTGTGGATCAGTGGTATCAATTTCCGATAAATCTATATATCTCATTTTTCCATCAAGCCTTTAATAATTTCGTGCGTTTTTCTGTTTCTCTCCTGAATTTGTTCCTGAGTTAGTTCCGAAATGGGGTTTTCTTGCTGCAGTTTGTGCATTGCCACAACAAATTCATCATAAAGGTCATCTGTCGGTATATTTCTTGAAAAAGTAAGATCTTCAATCTCCTCTGTAAGCGAGTGCAGCTTTTCCTGTTCTTTAGGGCTGATAGTTCCTTCCTGCCTCTTTACGAGAAGATCTCTTTTTTCTTCCAGTTTGGATTTAGTTTCCGCATCCAGGGTACTATTCAGTCCGTAATACTCACTTTGTAAGATTCCATCAATACCCATACCAGCTGTATCTTCTTCTGGTTCAACCGCTCGGGTAAAATACCAGTTGTTGTTACGAACAATGTCACGGTTATACATAAAGATACGAATAAATTCTTTTCCTACACCGTTGATAACCAATGGATCATGCGTTGCAATAATGGCTTGTGTGTTGATTGCTTCCTGCAGTGATTGATCAATCGTCTGTTTGAGGTCATATTTCCATTTAGGATTCATATGCGCATCTGGCTCATCCATAAGGACGAGAGTATCTTCACTTTTACAAACGCCAAGCATACCGAGTATCTTAATTAGTTGCCGCTGCCCTTCGCTTAGGTCAGAACACCTAACTCGACTTTCTCCAAAGGACACATACACCTCTATGTCCGCATCAAAAAGAGTTAGGAGCTTTTCTAATAGTTCGTAAATTGATATCTGATCTGCATATGCGTCATAAATGCCATTGATTTCAAAATAAAACTTCTCGCCATCATCATACAAATAACCTTTTTGAAACAGCTCAGTAAAGCTGTCATCAATAAACGAGATGATTTCTAAGATGCCGTCTTTTCCAACTTCTGAAACATCTTCTCGGAGACGACCTGGAAGCTTGCCCAAGTCCAGGGAAATCGAGACACTTTCTACGCGCTCTATATGACACTGGGAATGCAAATAACGCTTTTCAAAAGAGTCTTCGCCGGCAAGGATGGAGGCTAAATATATAGGTGTCAGTTCTTCTCTGAAGAAATTGTATTTGCGCTTTGGAAATTGCGATGTGAACTCATGGTTTAGCAAATACACTGTATTCCAATATTGTGTAATCGAATCTCTGCAAGCTTTGATATATTGTGAGTTGACAAGCTTAAAACTCCCATTCACTTTATTGTTTGCTCCAGAGTAGAAATACATAATTCTCTCAGGAAAAATAGATGTGTTGTTATTCTTCAGATAGGAGCGAATCGTGGACATAGTCCCAACACATAAGTTTTTGTGATCAACATCTATTTTGTATCTTTTATCAGAGTGGTATATCTGAATGATGCTCCCGGCAAACAAGTACTCAAGCTCGTAACTATAATCAATCTGTTTCTCAACAGCCAGAGAATCAAAGGACATAAAAATGTCCAGAAGTGTTTCCAGCATAGTGCTTTTACCAGTGCCATTTTCACCAATTAGAATGGTCGAACTACCACCGTCAACGGTATGAAACTTCACCGAAAAATCCACAAGGCACTTGTGATCATCAATTACCAGCCTGCGTATTTGCATAATTTCACCTCACCAACTTATAGTTGCCATTAGGCAGCTTTTTTATGATTCCCCGTTGCTCCAGATTTCGGATACTTTCAAGGACTTCAAATTTTTTGGAGCTGACTTCCATCAATGTGTTGATTGGCAAACTCCGAGAATCCGAATAATAGTATAATTTCATGATTTTTCGTTCCAGTTCGCACTTCAGCTGTTTTTCAACTTCCCTTGGAATCGAAACAGCCTTGGCTCTGGCCTCAGGCGGTGGCTCTACTGCAAGGACTCTTTTTACCAGCTCCACCGCACTCTCCTCGCTGGGGTCGTTGGTGCCCAGCTCCCCGCGGAAGGCGCGGGTGAGTATGGCTTTTTTGATGAGGTCGATCTGCTCCAGCACCCCTTCAGCGGCGTCCTTGGCCTGCTGCTCTTTGGCGAGGAGGTCGTCAAGGATACGGACGATTTCGGTTTGCTCTGGAACAGACGGAATCGAAAGAATTATTTCTTTAAGCTTTTTCGCATTAACACCTGGCTGGGCAATGCCTGCGCTAAATTCTGTGATCTGACCCCAATACAGTTGAGATTGCATGAAACCGTATAAATATTGCGGTTGTAACTCAGGCGATTTTATTTTTATGCGTATCAAATAAGATGCAAAAACCGCTTTTATTTCATCAACAATTAGGTAACTTTTTCCTGTAGTTGCACCCGTTCTTGCAATCATAATATCATTTTGTGAAACGGCATACCGTTCAAAATCAGTATCGCTAATTTTACAAAATGGGACATTAGCCCAGTCTACAACACCGTCTTGAATGTCTGTAATACGGAGAAATTTTGGCCCCACTTGTTCCCAGGATGCACTTTCAGTATACCCATATTGCGAATCAACATATTTCCCAAGACTAGCTTTTTCCCAACTCTCCATCCCCACGCCATGTTCTTTTCTCCACTGGGCGGTGAGTTCGCCGGTGAAGGCTTTATGGAGGATGGCGGCTTTGCGGGTTTCAAAGCTGTCCAGCGCATCCTGAGCCTTTTGCTTCGCCTCGTCCAGCTTGGCAAACAGGCTTTCAATGCGGTCGACAATGCGATGTTGTTCAGCAAGAGGAGAAAGGGGAATCATATAATCCATAACGCTGGCTGCCGACAAATTAGGCTGTGCAGAACCATTCTCCGCCAAAACTTGTTGGTGTCCTATTACATTTGAGCAGAGTAAATAGTACAAATACTCTTTCAATAGACTCTGATTGGCACGCAAAATGCAAAGAGATGAAGATATCGCACCTTTGAATTTTTGATGTACTATAGCAGTTTTTCCAAGTGAGCCTCGTAGGCAATATAGAATATCACCTTGTTGTATCTTTCCTGCACGGAGCGCATCATATTTTTCTTCTGAAATATAATTAAATTCCGCCTCGTTTAATTCCCCATCAACAATAGCTCCCGCATTTATAAATGGAACTCCACTGAATTGATAATCTTTTTTTGAGGGATAGTTAGTCCCCCGATCACCATTATAAAGGTTGATAGAGGCTTTTAACCTAACCCAACACCAATTCCCCGGCACCGGATACGGCTGCTCGCTCGCCGGCACCAGTGCCGCCTGTAGGCGTTCCTCGGGTGTCAGGGTTTCTTTCTTCTTTCCTCTTGCCATCAGTCCTGCACCTCCAACGCCCGCAGCTCTCTCACCACGCTCATCAACAGGTCCACGGCCTCCTCCAGATTGGCTGCAGCCTCCTCGGCACTCTCCGCCGGGTCAGGCAGGTCGTTGTAGTCCAGCACCGAGTCATCCCGGATAAGACCCAGATCCAGGCTGTTGCCCTTTTCCGCGATCTGCTCTCGGGTAAAGACGCTCCACCGCTCATCCTGCACGGCATGGCGGTCCTCAGCCTCGTAAGCCTTCTCAAAGTCCGCAAAATGCTCGGTTTTCAGAGGGGTGGTCTTGCCGAAGCTAGGCATATTGGTACGCAGGTCATAGAACCAGACCTCCTTGGTGTTGCCCTTGTCGCTCTTGCCACGGGTGAAGAACAGCACATTGGTCTTGACACCCTGGGCGTAGAAAATGCCGGTGGGCAGGCGGAGAATGGTATGCAGATCACACTTGTCCATCAGGTCACAACGGATTTTTTCGCCGTCACCATCGGCAAAGAGCACATTGTCAGGCAGCACCACGGCGGCCCGAGCCTTGCCGTTGGCTTTCAGGCTGCGGTAGATGTGCTGCAGGAAGTTCAGCTGCTTGTTGCTGGTGGAGAAAGTGAAGTCATCCCGGGTGGCACGCTCGCCGCCCTTCTTGGTACCGAAAGGCGGATTGGTGAGCACCAGGTCAAAATCATGGAGGGCCTTGCCCTGGTTGGACAGGGTATCGGCCAACAAAATTTGGCCGTCGATGTCGTGGAGCATGGCGTTCATCAGTGCCAGACGGTGGGTGTCGTGGACCAATTCACAGCCGGTAAAGGCCTCTTCCCGCTCGAACTTGGCCTGATCGGCGTCCAGATCGTAAAAATCGTCGGTATGTTCCTTGATATATCGGTGGGCCGCAATCATAAAGCCGAAAGTGCCGCAGGCGGGGTCGTTGCATCGCTCGCCGGGCTGGGGCTTCATCAGGCGGGTCATCACATCAATGAGGACGCGAGGGGTAAAGTACTGGCCCGCGCCGGACTTTTTCTCGTTGGCGTTCTTCTCCAACAGCCCTTCATACAGGTTGCCCAACCCCTCTTCCCGGGCGGAGTACCAGTCCAGGCCGTCAATAGTGGTGATGATCTTTTCCAGGTTCTTGGGCTCGTCGATGTTGGTGGCGGAACCCTGATAGATCTCCCGCACCCGGCCGGTACAGTTTTCACCCAGGTGGGCCAACAGCTCTTTATAGAATTTCTTCAGCTCGATGCCGCTTTTGGCAGTAAGTTGATCCCAGCGGTAGGCAGCGGGAATCTGGCTTTCTGCACCGGTCTCCTTTGCCATCTTTAAAAACAGAATATAGGTCAGCTCGGTGACATACTGGTGATAGGTGATGCCATCATCCCGCAGCACATTGCAGAGGTTCCAGAGCTTGGATACGATTTCCTGTGTGGTCATGTGCGGTTCCCTCCGTTATCGATAGCGGCCTGACGCAATACTTCGGCAAGACAACAGTTCATAGCTGTCTGCTGGTAATCGGCATCCACTTTTCGGGCTGCCTCGCAAAGATCAGAGATCGCCTTGACCATGTCACGGATATTTTTCTGCTGCTCCAGGTTTCTTTGCGCTTCCATCTGTTGTGCCTGGAACTGGCTTAAATACTGTGGGTTAAAAATCCCATACGGATAGGTATTATAGTTCATGCGCTTCTTCCTCCGTCATCGTACAGATATTCGTTAAGTTCCAGCACGATGTTCTCTAACTTGTTCTGGAAAATCCGGTCGATCTTCTTGAATCCGCCCTCACTTCTGAAACGAGTATCTTCATCAAACACGCCTACATTGAGTACAGATTCCTCCATGAGGTATTTTTCCATGCGGCCAATCCACTTTTGCTCAATGGCAGTGAATTTATGGGCTTTTTTCAGTTTGTCCACTGCCCGGCGGATGCGGGCTTCGTGGCTGATGAGGGTGGAGCCAATGGCATACCGGCGAATCAGACTGATGATGTCCGCTGCCATATCCTCGTTGGTCATTTCCGAAATGGCGGTGTTGAGCTGCTGGGTTGTGAAACCCTCCCGATCCAGCGTCAGGCGCAGATCTTTGAGGCTCGCCCGGGTCAGTTCCTTTGGCCGGGTGCAGACGATATTCAGAGCCGCAATTTCATTGATATGGGTCTTTACATAGTCAGCGAAGGCATCCAGGTAGTCCTCCGGGCGACTGCCGGTACCATAGCCACGGGTGTGGCTGACCAATTCATCCGGTGCGTCAGAGATAACCACCGGGCGGCCGCCGTTGGCCCGGGTCTCTCCAAGCAGTTCAAAGAGGTCACGATGGGCCAAAATGCGGTTACGGGCCTGCTGCGGCGGCTCCTGTTCTAACTGCTGGATAAACCGGGTGGGGTCCATGCCGCCGGTCATGCTGACAAAATGCTCCATGGTCTTTCCGTCCAGCTTCCGCTTTTTCCGCTGGAGTTTGGCTATGATCTGATCTACCTGGTACGCGATCTGCTTTTCGTCCTCCAGCACCTCGAGACCGTCCAGCAGTTGTCCAAAGGAGGCAGACGGGTTGACTACCACCGGTTTCATGGTATTGACCGCGTCCAACGATTCATAGACACCGACAGGATCATAAATCTCGAAGTGGGTCTTATGGATCTTGGGGCACAGACGGGTGGCACGGCCCAACATTTGTTCAAATAGAATGCGGGATTTCACCCGGCGCAGGAACACCAGATTGGTGATTTCTGGCACATCGATACCGGTAGTCAGCAGGTCCACGGTGACGGCAATACTGGGATAGCGCTCATTCTTGAACCGCTTGATAGCTTCCTGTACTTTTTTGGGGTTGCCGCCGCCCACGCTGCCGGTGATCTTCATAATGGCGTCGTTGTCCACGCCGTATTCCGAGTAGATATTCTTGAGGATGTCCACGATCATGTCGGCATGTTGGTCATCCACAGCATAAATGAGCGTTTTGCCCTGTTCCTCCGGATTTTCCGGGTCGATGTCTTTGGCGATCTCGGCCAAAACTGCCTCGTTAAATGGGCGAGTGATGACTTTCTTATTAAACTGCTCCACATCGAAGTTGAGCTCATCATTCAACAACTCGCTGTTGGTGATCTCCCCGGTCACCGGATCGTAGACAGTGACGGTATCGCCAGATTGATAGTGGATGCCCTCATCCCGCAGTTTGGTATGGAGGTCGTGAGGGGCGTCGTGGTCCACCAGATAGCCCTCGATAACTGCTTCACGGTAGGTGTACTTGAAAACCGGCTGGCCGAAAATCTCAGTGGTTTGGAGGGCAGGAGTAGCGGTCAGAGCAATTTTCACCGCATCGAAATACTCAATCACGCTGCGATATTTACTCTGGTAGTCTCGCTGGTCTCGGTAAAGAAGTTCAGTATCCCCCATCTCCTTATCCAAAAGGTAGCCCCGGTGGGCCTCGTCTATGATAATCAGGTCATAGTCGTTGACCGCGGGCATGGTTTCTCCATCATTGTAGAGAATACGCTTTACCATTCCCTGTACGGTGGCAACCTGGATACGAGTCTCCCTCTCAATTTCTTTGTCTTCCAGACCCTTAATGTTATAGATATCCGCCAGGGGCATCAAATCCTCCAGCTTGACCTCTTTGAATACATCCAATGCCTGCTCTCCCAGAGCGGTGCGGTCCACCAGAAACAGAATGCGCTTGAAACGGCCTGTTTTCAAGAAACGGTAAATCATGCCCAGCACCGTCCGGGTCTTGCCGGTACCGGTGGCCATGGCCAACAGAGCTGTATTTTTTCCGCCCATAATGGCCTGTTCCGCTGCCTGGATGGCCCGTAGCTGATAATCACGGAGGTTTAGTCCATCTTTGTCCCGGAGCAAATCAAAAGGCATTTGTTCCAGCGCACGGTTGCCGGCGTCGATGTCCTTCCCCAAGAGGTCCAGAAGGTTTTCAGGGCTCATCCACCCCCGCAGAGCCTTTGGAACACTGGAAGACCGACGGAGATCCAGAAACCAAATACCGGACTTTGTTTTATACTGCTCCAAATATGGTCTGCCATTAGTCGCAAAGGTAAACGGCACTTTATAGCTGCCCCAAGTTCCAACTTGGTACCGAGCATCCTCAACACGAATATTACGGGGATAGTCTTTCCCCTGATAGTCGATCACGGAGGGAATGTCCTTGTGTTCCGCTTTTGCCTCAATGATACCGACAAATTGCAGACCAATAAAAAGGGCATAATCAGCGCGGCCGTGATTTCCCACAGTTGAGTCAGTGGGCCACTCAGCTATGGCAAGATTCCGACCTTTGGCTGGGCGAGTGCCATTAGAGAAACGCAGATTCTCAGTATCAGCCTCCCAGCCCACTTGACGGAGTTGCTGGTCAATAATGTAGCGCGTTTCTGCTTCTGTCTTTTGCCGCTGGCTGGCTGCCCTGGCTGCCTGCTGGCGGCGTTTTTCTTTTGTGACAGAACCAGAAGCGGCAGCCTTTTCTTCCGCTTCTTTGACCAGACTTTCTTCCTGTGCATCGTCAGTATCTGCAATATCTTGCTTCTGCGAGTCAGTCGGCATCACAAAAGGAACCGTTTGATAGTTCCAGTCACCGTAGGTCTGCATGAACCATTCGCATAAGCTGTGCGCCATTTGAAGCAGCACTTTTCCCTCTTCAATGGAGGAGTAGTTCTCATGTGCCGCCTTATTGCGCACCTTGCGCAGCGCATGAAGAATATCCACAAGATCCTGCGTAAGGAGGCCCTCTCGGAATAGTACGCCGATCCGATTGACCGCCGTATTTTCGGAAGGAGGCATGATCCGATCATAAGTAAACATCAAGTTCACAACTGTTTCGCCGATCATCCCTAACTTCATCAAGCAGGAGTTTGAATCTGAATAAAGATATGCTTCTGCTTTTTTCCCGAACTGGGATAGCACCGGAAACTCTTTATCAAGAAATTCAAAATTACTTTTCATCACGGCTCACCACCCTTGCAAGTTCTGCACATTTTCATGTCATAAGTAAGATTGTCAGTAGATGCACTCGTCGTTTTGTTAAATGCCAGTTTTATTCCTCTGGCGGAACGGGGATGTACACCATTTTCAGAGGAATCATTTTACGGTATTTGACACTGAGCTGGTCGTAATATTTCAAGACCAGATCCACAAGTTCTGTGCCGTTAATGCCGCGAATAATCGGGGTGTTATCCAGGTATCTCTGCGCATTTTTTGTATAGTTGGACAGTGTCACGAACAGGCCATAATCTCCTTCACGCATAGCGCCTTTTAAGGACTGGATGGTCGTCTCTTTGATATCTCCATCCTGGCTCTTGACCTGGACAACAATGCGGGGCGGCAGCTCGTCTTTATAGGCGGTAATGTCGATGCCGCTATCCCCACCATGAGGAGATAGGATCGTGCGGTAGCCCATGGCCTGCAAAAGATTTGCGACAAACGGCTCCAGATCATAGCCTTTCAGATTCTTGCTCAGCTCTTTTAAAATAAAATCTCGGGTAGTCTCAATAATTTCATCCGCCGTTTGTGCCACTGTCTCATCGGTATCCGGCTCCATGATATTACCTTTGAAGTCTTTATCTAGCGCCTTCAAATACTCATCCGCGTAGTTCTTCACTAAGAAAAAAGTCAATGCCGATCCTACTTCATGCAGAGCCCCTTGCGAAAAAGCCGTACGAGGCAGATGTTTGAGCCACTTTACTTTCCGACGATTGTGATACTGTGCTGCTGTACTATCATAAAAATAGGCGCTCTCAACGATCCCGATATTGATTTTACGGTCGAACTTAGATGGGAACACGATATAATCGCCTTCTCGCACTTCATGAACGAACCGGTACAGCATTCCAGCACTTGTGGGAATTGAACCTTTTTTAGCATCCGGATAGGTTACAATATATTTTTCTTTGTAGGCATCACGAGATGCACTTATGACCGACAAGTCGCCCATCTCTTCCCAGCCGATTGCAATTAGATTCTGATTCAAAAAAAGGGGATCGTCCATCGTATGGATTCCCCAAATCGTTTTGTTTGCTGCTGCCATCACAGCCACACTCCTATCCAATCTTTCGCAACTTCTCAGCCAGCGAGAATCTTGTATCCCGAAAGTCATCCTTAAATATCAAGCCACTTTGTCAAAATTCTTGCTTATTTTTCTTCCGGAACAAACTTCAGAATATCGTCCACACCACATTCCATCACGCGGCAAATCTTCTCGATGCTTTCGATAGAAACATACTCGTTGCGCTTTAGGCGGGTGATAATATTGGCACTAAAACCGGCCTTCTCTTTTAGCTGTGCATTGCTTATCTTTTTATCAATCATCAGATGGAATAAGCGGTCATAACAAATCGCCATTTTAATTCCTCCAAAGCAAGAAATGCTTGGATTTATTTTATCACATTTTCGTGAAAAACTCAACTTGATATCTAATTATCAGGCTTTATCAGTGTTATGGAAAGGCAGAGATTTCGCTGCCTTTTCCGAGCATATTCAACCAGTTCCTGCGCATTGCTGGCAGGGTGCCAGGTATAAGCAATCAGATAATCTACATGATCCACAACATAGCGGTTTGCTCTTATAATTGCAGCCTTGCTCGAAACACTTTCCATCCCTGGCGGATAGAATGTTCCATCAAATCCATCTGGTGTTGGGTTGGGCCGCTCTGCCGGATGGTATGGCAACAGCAAAGTAAGTCTCACCTCTGGGTAGAAACGCTTTGTTTCTTTGACTGCTGATGCTACAAGGCGGTCAAATCCGACGTAGTGACCGACAATAAATTCTGTAACGCCATATTCAACAATGTGCTGCTCAACAGCCGCATACAATACTGAACAAATTTCTTCCGATGCCTCTCTGTGTCCGATGAAAAACTAGCTTTTCGTATCCATCTTATAGCCTCCAACCCTATCAGAAAATTCAGATAAATGAGAGCAAAATAAAAAAGGTCTAACTGATCAACAAAAATCAGTTAGACCTTTTACTTATGAATAAAAAGATGAGGATTTTTAGGCTACTCGCAAGCCACCCGATTTTTCTTTTCAAACTCAATAAATCGGGATTTGACGAGTGCTATCAATCTGCTATCAAATGGGAAGTTTGAAAATCAAAAAGCCAGTGTTTATGCGCCTTTGCGGGCCCTCATATCCACTTTTTGCTTATTCCCACTCAATGGTTCCAGTGGGCTTCGGGGTCAGGTCATACAGCACGCGGTTAATGCCCTTGACCTCATTGGTGATACGGGCGGTGATCTTCTGCAGCAGAGCAAAAGGAACATCCTCCACAGTAGCGGTCATCGCATCCACGGTGTTCACAGCGCGGAGGATGCAGGGCCACTCATCGGCACGCTTGCCATCCCGGACGCCCACAGATTTGATATCCGGCACGACCGTAAAGTACTGCCATACCTTGCCCTCCAGGCCGTTTGCAGCGAATTCCTCCCGCAGGATGGCGTCGGACTCCCGCACAGCCTCCAGACGGTCGCGGGTGATCGCACCCAGGCAGCGCACGCCCAGACCAGGGCCGGGGAACGGCTGACGGTAGACCATAGAATCCGGCAGACCCAGAGCCTTGCCGCAGGCACGCACCTCGTCCTTAAACAGCATCTTCAGCGGCTCTACCAGCTCAAAATCCAGATCCTCCGGCAGGCCGCCCACATTGTGGTGGCTCTTGACCGCCTTCACAGTCTTGGTGCCGGACTCAATGATATCGGGATAGATGGTGCCCTGTCCCAGGAAGGCGATGCCATCCAGCTTGCGGGCCTCTTCCTCAAACACACGGATAAACTCAGCGCCGATGACCTTACGCTTGGTCTCGGGATCTGCCACGCCAGCCAGCTTATCCAGGAAGCGGTCCACAGCGTCCACATACACCAGGTTTGCATCCATCTCGTCCCGGAAGACGCGAACGACTTCCTCCGGCTCGCCCTTACGCAGCAGGCCGTGGTTGACATGGACACAAGTCAGCTGCTTGCCCACTGCCTTGACCAGCAGGGCAGCCACCACGGAGGAATCCACGCCGCCGGACAGAGCCAGCAGCACCTTCTTATCCCCTACCTGCTGACGGATCAGCTCAACCTGGTCGGCAATGAAGTTTTCCATATTCCAGTTGGCCTCTGCGCCGCAGATGCCAAAAACGAAGTTGCTCAGAGTTTCCTTGCGGGCTGCCTCGTCCTGGGGCCAGGGCTTATCCCCCTTATGGTCCACCAGCAGCACCGGAACCAGCGCATTATAGATCTCCTTTGCAGCGTCGATCTCCACGCCATCTACAATACGGTTGGGGCCGCCGTTCAGGATAATACCCTTCACATTCGGCAGAGCAGCCAGCTCTGCTGCAGTGATGTCATGGGGATAGATCTCGCTGTAAACACCCAGAGCCCGGATCTCACGGGCCAGGCGGGGGTTCTCATCACTGCCCAGATCCAAAATCAGAATCATGTCCTGCTTCATTATCTTGCCTCCCAATTTCTCATGATCGATGCTTATACCGGACACCCGAACCCGCCCATTTTTCACCGCAGGGGCTGCAGCTCCGGTCACCCGGACAAGCGTATACTCCTGAGAATAGTATAGCACATCTCACAAGAAAAAGCGACAGATTTTGTTGCTTTTTTTAGGGGAAGTTCGCACGTTCCCCCTCTTTTGCCGTGCATATGTCTCTGCTCACAGCATCTGTTTAGAGCGCGCGTTCCTCCTTGCGCACCGGATGACGCAGGACCGTGCGCATTTTTTCAGGTGCAGTACGCCTTGGGTCGCTGAGATAGATCTCGTGATGGAGACGCTGTACTGTAAGGTCTGGCTGATACCCCTGCTCCGCAGCATAGATTTCCATTTGGCGGATGGTCTCCGGTTCGGTATCATACGGGCCAACATGCATACACTGAACACAAAGCCCCTCCTCATAACAGAAAAATTCCACCTTGGAAAAGTCCATTTTCTTTTTCGCAGTGGCCTGTTCCACCGCCCAATGAAAGGCGGTATGATCCACAAAATCCGGCACACGGATCATGGAGATCCAGGCCAGCTGCTCCTTATGACGCAGATCCAGCTCTGTTTTTCCTGGCTGCCACCAGAGCCCCTCTAAGGGCGGCACAACATAGGCAAAGGCCCCCGGAATATGATACCCGGTTTTCTCGCTCATTTTTAATGTAAAAGCAACACCGTACAGCAGCTGGATGGCCTGTTGATACGCCCCGCCCTCTTGGTTTGGGTCTCCCCTCCCCCGCACCGCCAGAAAATTCATTGGTGGCACTGTCAAAATGCCCGGAGTCCTCGGCGGTTGATACAGCGTCCTCTCCTCTTTCTTGAAATCAAACGGCATCGTTCAGCCCTCCTTCTTGGATTTTTTAGGCTTTGATGACGGCAGCGCCGCCCATGTGATCTGTGCCAGGCGAACCAGCAGCTCTCGATCATCCACATCCTCTACCAGCAGACAGGGCTTTGCGCCTTTATAAGGCGGTGCCAATGGCAACTGGGGAAATGCGTTTTTCCCCTCCAATGTCTCCTTAACAAAAAGTTGATCATCGCAAACCATAGCAAAAAACTTTTCATTGAGGTAAAGCCCATACTCCCCAAACATTTTACAGCAGCGGATCTCTCCTGCTGCGGCAAACTGATCTGCTATATACTGCGCAATGCTCGCATCCGAAGCCATTCTGCATTCTCCCTTACGCTCGATTTTACTCCTAGACTGTTTTTTGTGCCGCATTTTAGGTGTGCTATCTCCAGAAAAGAACAACCAAATGTTTATCAGTTTCAGTATAGCATACGGAGGGTATTTTGTAAAGAAAACAAAAAATCCCCCCAGCCCTTACGGACAGAGGGGAAATTTAAGCAATAGTGCCTTCTATCAGGCTGTCAGGAAGTCAGAGCAGATCACTCAATGATCTTGCCGACGACGCCGGAACCAACGGTACGGCCACCCTCACG
>OHST01000249.1_pt1 | contig 35948 bp, 22 predicted proteins | sample 1578841 | NCBI WGS metagenome assembly OHST01 (sample SAMEA3879593, study PRJEB24766) | human gut metagenome | biome: human-associated habitat; feature: feces | place: USA | collected 1985/1987 | reverse complement strand
TTCTGTGGCGGGGCGGATGATCCGCCCCGGCTTCCCGCTTTTTTCGGGAAACGGCCTGCTGCGTGATTTTGCGGTTCCGGATAAAAACATATCTTTGTAACAACATGCGAAGCGTTATGTCGAAAAAGTTGATTTTCCTGTTGCTGGCGGCGGTTTGGGTTGCCATGCCTTCCGCCGTGGCCTCACTCAAGTACGATACGCTGACCAGCGCGGACGGGTTGTCGAACAGTTCGGTCAACTGCATCTATCAGGATTCGACCCTGATGATGTGGTTCGGGACATGGGACGGCCTGAATGCCTACAACGGTTACGGCTTCAGGACTTACAAGTTCGCGCCGGACAATGCGAATACGATTTCGAACAACGTCATCCGCAACATCGTCGAGGAGGCGAAGGGCATCCTCTGGGTCGCCACCGACTACGGGATCAACCGCATCGACGTGGAAAACGACCGCATCGAACGCTTCTACCCCGGCTACGAGGACAACGGCCCCACGGCCGAGCAGGTATTCTCGGTCGCGGCCGCGGCCGACGGCACAATTTTCTGCGCCGCCACGGGGTGGGGCATCGCCTGCTACGACAAGGCGCTGGGCCGGCTTTCGGCACTCAATGTCCCGCAGTTCAACTCTTCGGAGATACGTGCCGTTTACTACGGCGGACAGAATACCCTGTTGCTGCATACCGTGCAGGAGGAGCTGGTTCGGATTCGTTACGGGCTGTCCGCGACGGGGAGCATGGAGGTGCGGGAAAAGGTCGGGCTCTTCCCCGAAGGCGGGGTCAAGTCGGTGTTCGACAGCCGGACGGCGCTCTACCTGGTTACGGCCGATGCGGAAATTTACCGCTACGAACGCCGCGACGGGGAGCTGGCGGCGGTGGGCAAATTCCCCCCCCCGGCCCGTGAGATACGCGCTGTCGCCCAATACGGCGACGATTACCTGCTGATAGCGACCGGGGCGCCGGACATGTATGTCTGCGACATGCCCGGGCGGACGTTCCACCGGATGTCGCAAATGCCCGACATCAACATCCTTTCGCTCTGCTACGGCAGCCAGGACATCCTGTGGGTCGGCAGCGACGGGCAGGGCGTCTTCCAGGTATACAACGACGGCATCCAGTTCGACAAGATTCCCAACAGCCGGATTTTCGGCGACAGGAACTGCCCCGTGCGCGCCTTCTGCGAGGACAGCCGCGGGAACGTCTATGTCGCCACGAAAGGCAACGGGATCGGCATGTTGCGTCCCGACGGGAGCCGGGGCGCGGTCTACGACGTATCCGGGGGACTGGGTAATAATTCCGTCTACGCCCTCGCCGGGGGATTCGGCGACGACCTGTTCATCGGGCACGACGGCGCCGGGCTCGATGTGCTTTCGTGTGCCACGGGGCGCATCTCGTCCATCAAACCTGTCCCGGGCACCTATTTCGGTTCGGTGTATGCGATTTACCGCGATCCGTCGGACGGCTGCGTGTGGCTCGGGACGAACGGCTACGGGCTGATCGGGCTGCAGCTGGCCGAGTCGGGCGGGCGTTACGAAATCAGGCGGCAGCGGGTCTATGTCAACGACAAGAAGGACGCCACCTCGCTGAGCAACAATACGGTGTTCGCGATCGTCCCGGCCGGCGGCGGAAAGCTGTGGGTCGGAACGCGCGGCGGCGGGTTGAACCTCTTCGACACCCGCAGCGGCAAGTTTACCCATTACACGACCTCCTCGGGCGATTATCCGATCAGCAGCAACGACATCCTGTCGCTCTACGCCGGGCGCGACTCGACGCTCTGGATCGGGACGAGCTACGGTCTGAACCGGCTCAGCCCCACCGCAGGGGGACGGGGCGGTTTCCGCTGGTATATCGAAAAGGACGGGCTGCCGAACAACACCATCCACGGTATCCTGGAGGACGACTCGGGCAACCTTTGGCTCAGCACCAACAAGGGGCTGGCGCAGCTGAATCCCGGCGACAACCGGATAATCAGCTATTACAACAACGAGGAGTTGCAGAGCAACGAATTTTCCGACGGTGCCTATTACCGTTCGCGCGACGGCAGGATGTACTTCGGCGGAGTGGCCGGGTTCAACCGGTTCGATCCCCGCGACATCCGCGTGCGGACGTATGCCCCGGCCGTGCAGCTCAACAATTTCCTGATCAAGCAGACGCCCGTGCCCGGATTCCGTGCCGACCGCGAGATCGTCCTGTCGCACAGCGAAAACTTTTTCAGCATCCAGTTCTCCGCGCTGGAATACATCCGCAACGGCAACTGCGAATACGCCTACATCCTCAAGGGGTTCAACGACGACTGGGTGGATATCGGCACCGACAACACGGCGGTCTTCACCAACGTGCCGCCCGGAGCCTATGAATTCTGCGTGCGCTGTACCAACGGCGACAAAATCTGGAGCGGCAATACCGCTTCGCTGCATATCCGGGTGCGTCCGCCGTGGTGGAACACGGTGTGGGCCTATATGGTCTACCTGCTGCTCTCGTTCGTGGTGCTGTACGTCGTCTGGTTCGTGGTCAACGACCGGATCGAGCAGCGGCGCAGGCTGCTGATGGAGTCGATGAGCCGGCAGCAGCAGAGCGACAACTACGAGGCCAAACTCCGCTTTTTCACCAGCATCGCCCACGAGTTCTGCACCCCTTTGACGCTGATCTACGGTTCGGGCGAGCAGCTGCTCAACAGTTACAGCCTCGCGCCCGACGTCGCCAAGCATGTCCGCATCGTGAAGAACAATGCGGCGCGTATGCAGCGCCTGATCGGCGAGTTGATGGAGTTCCGGCGGGTCGAGACCGGGCATTACATGCCCCGGTACGTGCTGGTCAACGTCACGGAGCTGATTTCGACCATCACCGACAATTTCAACGAGGTCAACGAGCAGCGGCGCATCGACCTGCGCATCGACTTCCCGGCGCAGGAGGTCATCCTCGTGAGCGACCAGGGGGCACTGGAGAAGATCCTCTACAACCTGGTTTCCAATGCCTATAAATATACGCCCGCAGGCGGATACATCAGCATCGCGCTGCGTGCGGAGGCCGGCCGTACGACCGTGAGGGTCAGGAACTCGGGCAAGGGTATCAAGCCCGAGGACATCGGCAATGTCTTCAACCGCTTCGAGATACTCGACAATTTCGAACGGCAGGCCAACGAGGGCAAGGTCATGCGCAACGGCATCGGGCTGGCGCTCGCCAAGAGCCTGGCCGACATGCTGTCGGGAAATATTACGGTGAGCAGCAACCCCGGCGAATATACCACCTTCACCCTGTCGCTGCCCGAGGTGAGCCGCGACCTGGTGACCGAACCGGGGCAGACGGGCGTGCCCGATTATCCGCTGCCCGACGTCGAGGACATGCGGACGGGGCAGGCCCGAGAGTCGCGTGCCGCGGGGGCCTCGATCCTGGTGGTGGACGACGAAAAGCAGATCCGCGACCTGATCGCCGAGATACTCTCCGACGAATATTCCGTCATCCAGGCCGCCGACGGGACGGAGGCCATCGAGATCCTCAAACACAAGCGCCCCGACCTGATTATCAGCGATGTCAGCATGCCGAACGTGGACGGACTCGAATTGCTCAAATACCTCAAGGGCAACGAGATCACCAAATATATTCCGTTCGTGTTCCTCTCCTTCAAGAGCGACGTCGAACAGGAAATCCGCGGCTACGAACTGGGCGGCGACGCCTATATCTCCAAGCCGTTCCATCCCAAGCACCTGCTGGCCGTCGTACACCAGATACTCAACAACCGCCTCTCGCTGAGGGATTACTACAATTCCGTGATCTCCTCGTCGGACGTCTACGAGGGGAATACGATCGACGCCGACGACAAGAAGTTCATCGTACAGCTTGCCGGGATCATCGAGGAGAACATGACCGACGAGAACCTGTCGCTGAATTTCCTGTGCGACAAGATGTGCGTGAGCCGCATGAGCCTCTACCGCAAGATCCGCGAGATCACGCAGATGACGCCGAGCGAATATATCCGCTCGGTGAAGATCAGCCATGCGACGCACCTGCTCCGGACGACCAATATGACCATCCAGGAAATCATGTTCTGCTCGGGTTTCAACAACAAGTCCTACTTCTACCGCGAGTTCGCCAAAATATACCACATGTCGCCCAAGGAGATGCGCGAAAAAGAGCGCTGAGCGGGCAAAAGCGCCGTTTTCCCGTGTGAAGATACGTTTCGGTTACAATAGTATACCTTGCAACGCCCCCGGGGGCTTATTTTTGTAGGGCAATACTAAACTACTGACATGAAAGAAACAACCGTCTCGACCTCGGGCAACGGCATTTTCAGCAAGGCTTTCTCGGAAATCCGGCATTTCGGAACCTATCCGTTCAACATGCGGATACTCCTGCTGACGAACATGCTGTATGCGTTCGTCCTCCCCGTCGTGGAACTTTTCGTCGGCACCTACATCATGCGCAACAGCTCGGAGCTGGCGTATGTGGTGGGCTACCAGCTGGCCGTCTACACGGGCATCCCGCTCACCTTCCTGGTGAACGGCTTTCTCATGCGCCGCATCCGGATTTCGCACCTCTATTCGTTCGGGATGCTGCTGAGCGGCGTTTCGATGGCCGTGATGATGTCGCTCGAAACGCTCGACCTGGCCGGGATCGTCGTGGCGGGGCTTATCATGGGGCTTTCGTACGGTTTTTTCTGGGCCAACCGCGATTTCCTCGCCCTGAATTCCACCGACGACGGCAACCGCAACTATTACTACGGTCTGGAAAGTTTCTTCAACACCGTCGCCGGGGTTGTCGTACCCGGTATGATCGGGGCGTTCCTGGGCGCCACGGCCGACCACAACTGGCTCGGGGGAAATATCAACCTGGCCTATAAACTGGTGACCCTCTTCGTTTTCGTGCTTACGATCATCGCCTCGGCCGTCGTATTCCGCGGCAGGTTCTCCAATCCCCCGAAGGAGCGGTTCATCTATCTGCGCTTCGATGTGCTGTGGAACAGGATGATGCGCCTTGCCGTCCTGAAGGGGGTCGCCCAGGGATACATCGTCACGGCGCCGTCGATGCTGGTCATGACGCTCGTCGGGAACGAATCCACGCTCGGGACGCTGCAATCGGTCAGCGCCATCGTTTCGGCCGTGCTGCTCTACCTGCTGGGGCGCTTCGCTTCGGCCAGGCACCGGGTGCTGATCTTCTCCTCGGGCCTGCTGCTTTTCGCACTGGGCGGGGCGTTCAACGCCGTGCTCTATTCGGCGACGGGCGCGATCGTATTCATGCTGTGCCTGGTGATGGGGCGCCCGCTGATGGATCTGGGCTATTTCCCGATCCAGCTGCGGGTCATCGACTACGTGAGCCGGAAGGAGAACCGCAACTCCTACGCCTATATTTTCGTCCACGAATTCGCTCTCTACCTCGGCCGTTTCTTCGGATGCGGGCTGTTCATCGTCCTGACGATCTGCCTGTCGGATACCTTTGCGATCCGCTATGCGCTGCTCATCATCGGAATCATCCAGCTCGTCTCGATCGGGATCTCCCGGAACATCATCCGGGCGCTCGACAGGGCCGAGGCGGAATAGGATACCCGGCACGGGGGCAAGAGGGACAGCCCCGGGCCGGGACGATGCGGAGGGGCTCCGTCGCTGCCGGAGGGTACAGGCCCGGCCTGTGCCCCGGGTATGGCGGCCCCGCCCGTATCGGGAATGCTGCCGCCGCGGAGCGGCTCCGGTTTGCCTTACTTTAAAAATCGACCGATATGGATAGGAGACAACTCATGCTGGGTGCCGGCGGCCTGCTGCTGGCCGGCGCGGCTTCGGCGCAGGCAGCGGCGCCCAACGTCATCGTCATCTACACGGACGACCACGGTACGCTGGACGTGAACTGCTACGGGGCGCCCGACCTTTGTACGCCCAACATGGATGCGCTGGCCGCGAGCGGCGTGCGCTTCACGCAGTTCTACGCCGCGCCCGTGAGCTCCGCCTCGCGCGCCGGCCTGATGACCGGGCAGTTCGCCGCGCGCGCCGGCCTGACCGGCAATGCGGGCTGGACGGGCTTCCCGCCCGAAAAGGAGACCGTCGCCCAGCGCATGAAGGCCAACGGCTACCGGACGGCCTGCATCGGCAAGTGGCACCTGGGCTCCCGTCCCGAATATGCCCCCAACAACCGGGGCTTCGACTATTTCTGGGGATTCCTGGGCGGGTGCATCGACAGCTACTCGCATTTCTATTACTGGGGCGGCCCCAATGTCCACGACCTCTGGCGCAACGGAGAGGAGATCCACTGCGAGGGGCGGTTCTTCACCGAGGAGACCCTGCGCGAAGCCAAGGAGTTCATCCGGGCGGGGGATCGCAGGCAGCCCTTCTTCCTCTACTGGGCGGTCAACATCCCGCACTACCCGCTGCAACCCAAGGAGAAGTGGTTGGATTACTACGCCGGACTGCCCGATCCGCGGCGCATGTACGCCGCGTTCGTCTCCACGTTCGACGACTACCTGGGCGAATTGCGCACGTTCCTCGATGCGCAGGGACTGACCGACGATACGATCATCGTCTTCCAGTCCGACAACGGGCACAGCACCGAAGTGCGGACTTTCGGCGGGGGCGGTTACTGCGGGGACTACCGGGGCGGCAAATTTTCGCTTTTCGAGGGCGGAATCCGCGTGCCGGCCGTCATCAGCTGGCCGGGGCACCTTCCGGCAGGGGAAGTCCGGGATCAGATGGCGATGAATATCGACTGGTTCCCGACGCTGCTCGACCTGTGCGGGCTGGATGCCTCGGGGATCGACGTGGACGGGGCGAGCATCGTGCCGCTGATCCGCGACGGTGCCGCAGCTTCGCCGCACGACGTGCTGCACTTCGATTTCGAGAAGCAGTGGGCCGTGCGCCGGGGCGACTGGAAACTGATCTGCAATGCGATCGACGTGTTGCCCAACGACAGGAACAAGACGCTCGAAGGGCTGTACCTGACCAACCTGAAGATCGACCGCACCGAATCGGAGAACCTGATCGACAGGTACCCCGAAAAGGCGCAGGAGCTGCTCGCGCTGCGCAGGGCCTACGAGGCTTCGCTGGGGAAGGACAAGGAGTAAATCCCGCCTCGCCCTCGGTCGTGAGGCGGATGCACGCCGCCGGGGATCATCCGGATAAAACAAGGGGAGGCCGCATCGGCCTCCCCTTCACTTGTTTGCAGCCTGCCCGGATCAGTTCGGGCGCAGTACGACCTTGCGCGTCTGCGGCTTGTTGATCTCGTAGATGGTCTCCACGAGCAGTTCCATCTGCTGCGCGCGTGCCTCGCGGACATGCGGGAGCATGAGCTTGGCGTAGTTTTCGCGGTGGATCTGGAGCCAGATGTTCTTTCCTTTTTCCGCGTCGAGCACGCTCACGGCATGTGCGTCGTTGGCGTCGAGCAGCCCCTTGTTCTGGAAGAAATCGTACTGTACCCAGGCGTAGTCGCGGAAGTTGCGTTCGATTTCCCAGCGGTATTCGTTCAGGTGCATCACCTCCATCGCCTGCCGGTACTGCGGCGTCTGCAGCTCCGCGAGGTTGATGCCTTCGCCCAGCTGTTTGCCGCTCCAGGTGCCGATCCGCTCGCCGTCGATGTAAAGCGTGTAGTCGCCTTTGAGCCCCTTGACGGTCAGCATTTCGCGGTTCATCTCCTCGATGAAGGGAACCAGCTTCGTGGCCTCGGCCTGGCTGCGCTTGGATCCCATCCCGTGCGTCAGGGTGTCGAGCGGGTAGGGCAGGGCTTCGGCCAGGTAGTCGAACGAGATTTCGCGGCCGTTCCTGCGCAGGCCGGTGATCTCGCAGTTGCCAGCCTTGAGAACCTTCGCTTTTGCCGCGTCGATTTGCACGTCGGCCACCTCCCTGCCGGCAAAGCCCTGTGCCTTGAGGTAGAGGTAGGCCATCACCATGTGCCCGTCGTTGTCCGGGTGGATGCGGTCGCCCATCGACAGCGAGAACGAAGGTTGTCCGGCCTGCACGCGCCGGCCGATTTCGACCATCGGGGCGCTGAAATCCACGAACTCCCAGCCGTTGGCTGCAGCCGACTCCTTCTGGAACCCGACGACGCGATCCATCACGGCGTTCTTGCCCCGCAGCGGAGCGTTGTTCTCGATTTGGGCCGTTTCGTCGTAGGGCGAACCCCCGAGCATCACGACCCGCACGCCGTCGAGGGTTTGCAGACGCTTCTCCATCTTCTTGAAGTTGTCGTAGCACTCCCGGTATTTCTTTTCGCCGAATGCCCCGGCATCGTCGCCGTTGTATTCCATGTAGCCCGTGTCGTTCATGCCGAAGGTCACGGTCAGCACCGTGGGGCGTTTGCTGAGAACGTCGCCGTCCAGGCGCTTGTACATGTCGCCTGCGGTCTCGCCGCCGATGCCGGCGTTCATCACCCGCAAATCCATGTACGGGAAGCGGGTCATGTAATAGAGCCAGATGTAGGAGTGGTAGTGGCCGCCGTCGGTGATGCTGTTGCCGAGGAATACGGCGCGGTCGCCGTCCTTGAACGGCGCTACGGTCTGCGCCGCGGCGGAAGCGCACATGCAGAGCGCCGCCGCAAGGGATAGAAGGATTCTTTTCATGGTTATGCGGTTTGTTGTGTTTTGGTGAGCGGATTTATTCGTACGAGGGCGGCAGTTGTGTCCGGCCCCAGTTCCCGGACGGTTTGGCCGAGGTCGTATATTCCAGCGTCGCGCCGTTGCGGAGCGCATCCCAGCCGATCCATGTGCTGCCGTAGGGTTTTCCGTCGAGTTTGAGCGCCGTGGTGTAGATTTGTTTCTCCGAGCCCCCGGTGATGGTGATGTCGCCGTGCTTGAGGTGGATGACTACCTTGTCGAAGACCGGGGTGCTGAGCGTGAAGCCGCCTACGCCGGGGATCATGGGGTAGAGCCCCGTGCATGCGAAGACGTACCAGGCTCCCATCGTGCCCAGGTCGTCGTTGCCCGGCAGCCCGTCGGGAGCGCTCGTGTACTGCTCGTTGAGGATGCGGTTGATGACCTTCGAGGTCTTGTCCGGCCGTCCGAGCCAGTTGTAGACCCACGGGATATGGAAGCTCGGCTCGTTGCCCGAGGCGAACCACGGGTCGTTGTACCCCGCGTCGAGGCGCACGAAGAATTCGTCGAGCCGCTTTTCGGCCGCGGCCTTGCCGCCCATCGTTTCGATCAGCCCCGCCAGGTCGTAGGGCACCATCCAGAAATAGTTTTTATAGGTCGATTCGCGCCAGTCTTCGCCGAGCGGTTTCCACGACCCGTCGGCATTGCGCGACTGCAGCCAGCCGGTCTGGGGGTTGTAGAGGTTTTTCCACGAGCGGGCGTAGTGGAAATAGCGCCAGCTGGCGAATTCGTCGCCGCAGGCGTGCAGCGCGAACTGCCCGATGGCGAAGTCCGACGAGGTGTATTCGAGCTGCTCCGAAGCGTTGTAGTACCCCTTTTCGAGATATTGCTTCAAGCCCGGGCGCTCCTCCACGTCCTGCGATTTGGCACCCGGCACCTCGGCGTTCCTGCGCATGATCTGGAACAGCGGGAAGGGGTCGTAGTCCTGTGCGCCGAACGCCCAGGCGTTTGCGATCAGGATCGGCGTGGGGTCGCCCTGCATGATGCCGGTCTCGATGTTGGCCATCACCCAGCGGGGAAAGGCGCCGCCCGACTGCTCGGCGAAATGCTGGTGCGAGAGTACCACGTCGGACGCCACGTCGGGCGCCAGCATCGAGAGCAGCTGGATCTGCGTGCGGTAGGTATCCCAGTTGCTGAACGAGGTGTACTGCTTCGAACGGCTTCGGTGCACCCGGAAATCGGCGCCCATGTACTCGCCGTTCACGTCGCTGCATACGTTGGGGTGGATCAATACGCGGTAGAGGTGCGTGTAGAACTGGGTCGTGCGGTCGGGGTCGGTGCCTTCGGCCTCGATCAGCCCCAGGTAGTCGTTCCACCTCCGTTCGGCGGCGTGCTGCACGGCCGCGAAATCCCACCCGGCGTTTTCGGCCGCGAGGTTTGCGCGGGCGTTCTCCACCGAGACGTACGAAACGCCGATCTTGTACTGTACGTTGCGGTTCTCGGTGAGGTCGAACGTGAAGTAGACGCCCGATTCGCTCCCCTCGGCGAAACGTCCGCCGGGGATGAGCCGATCCTCTTTCCAGATGCCCGTCGTGACGGCCCGCGCGTCGAACTCGGCGACGAAGTAAACCTTGTACGGGGTGCGTACGCCGCAGAAGTTGCCGCCTTCGGCGTAGCCCTCGCAGCTGTTGGGGCCGGTGATGACGACGGCGGCCTGTTCGATCGGCGTGGCGGCGATGCCCGCGCCGATGATCACGGTGCCGAACGCCTCCTCCGCGGGGTATTCATAGCGGGCCATGCCCGTGCGCTCGGTGACGGTGAGCCGCGCCTTGACCGCCTCCTGCACGGTGGCTTCGTAGTAGCCGGCATGGCCCTGTTCGCCGCAGATGCCGACCCGGTAGTCGAGGATGTTTTCGGGCGAAGAGTCGAGTTTCCCCGTTACGGGGAAGGTCGGGAAATTACCCATGTGGCTGCACCCGCCGCCGCTCAACTGGTTGATGACGAACCCGCCCCGCTTGGCGAAATAGGTCGGCGTGAACTGTACCATGCCGAACGGGTAAGTCGCCCCGGGATAGAGGTAACCCGAGGTCAGCCCCACGCCCCGGGTGCCGATCAGCGTGTTGACCTTGTACGCGTAGCTGTCGCTTTGCTGCCCGCAGGCGCTGCCGGCCCCGAGTAAGAGGGCCGCCAGCGACAGGGATATTGTTTTCAGGGATTTGAACATGTCCTTCTGAATTTCGGTTGTCGATCGGTTCATTCGGGTCTGGAAAGCGAGAAGGGAGCCGCATCCTTGCCCGTGCCGCGCTCCTTGTTGGGCTCGGGGCCCATTACCAGGCGCATGACGCCGCCGTCGGCGATGTCCTTGTAGGTGATGTAATTCTTGTCGAGCGGCTTGCCGTTGAGCGTCGCGGACTGGATATAGACGTTCTGCTGCGAGTTGCCGTCGGCCTCGATGACGAACTTCCGGCCGTCCTCCATCGTGATGGTCGCCTTGCGGAACACGGGGCTGCCCAACACGTACTGGTCGGTGCCGGGGCAGACGCTGTAAATGCCCAGCGAGCTCAAAATATACCACGAGGACATGCCGCCCTGGTCTTCGTCGCCCGGGTAGCCGCGCTCCGAGGAGTTGTAGAGCCGCCCGGTGATCTGCCGCGACCAGTATTGGGTCTTCCACGGCTGGCCGGCGTAGCTGTACAGGTAGATCATATGCTGGATGGGCTGGTTGCCGTGGGCGTACTGCCCCATGCCGGCCAGTACCATCTCCTTCATCTCGTGGATCATGCCGCCGTAGGTGCCCGGACGGATGACGTTCGGCACGGTGAATACCGAGTCGATCTTGGCGGTGAACGCCTCGTCGCTGCCGTAGAGGTTGATGAGCCCCTGCACGTCGTGGAATACCGACCAGTTGTAGTGCCAGGCGTTGCCTTCGCAGTAGGGGCCGCCCCACTCGTAGGGGTCGAAGGGTGCGAGCCAGCTGCCGTCCTTGAGGCGGCCGCGCATGAAGCCCGACTCCTTGTCGAAGACGTTGCGGTAGTTATACATCACGCGCGAGAAGATCTCCTCGTAGAACTTGTTGCCGGTCATGCGCGCCAGCTGGTAGCCGCAGAAATCGTCGTAGGCGTATTCGAGCGTCTGTGCCGTCGAGCCCATCGACTCGGGGTAGGAGACGTATCCCAGCTGCCAGTACTCCTTCCATCCCGCGCGGCCGTTGGCACCGCCCCACGGGCCTTTGTTCATCGCCTCCTTGGCGTAGGCTTCCAGCGCCTTCTGGGGGTCGAACGTGCGGATGCCTTTGGCCCATGCGTCGGTCAGCAGCGAAATGGCGTGGTTGCCGATCATGCCTCCCGTCTCGCCGGGCGCCGACCACGATGGCAGCCAGCCGCACTGCTCCTGTGCCGCCAGCAGGGCGTTCATGTAGCGTCCCTGCATCGTCGGGTGCAGGATGTTGGTCAGCGGGAACTGCGAACGGAACGTATCCCAGAAACCGTTGTCGGTATACATGTAGCCGGCGTGTACCTTGCCGTCGTAGGGGCTGTAATAGTAGGGGTTGCCCTCGGCGTCGCGTTCGTAGAACTTGCGCGAGAAGAGGTTGGCGCGGAACAGGCACGAATAGAAGGTGCGGATCTCCTCGTCGGTGCCGCCTTCGACCGCGATGCGGCCCAGCAGGGCGTTCCACGTCTCGGCGCCGCGTTTTTTGGTCGCTTCGAGGTTCTTGTCGGCGCCCAGTTCGCGGTCGAGCGTGAGCAGCGCCTGCTCGGGGCTGATGTAGGACGAGGCGGCCTTGGCCTGCACTTTGGTGCCGGCCTTGAAGCGCACGTAGGCCCCGTAGCCCTTGCCCTCGCCCTCGGTCATGCCCGGGAAGCGTTCGTCATGCTCGTTCTCCCAGAGCCCGTACTCCTCGAACGGCCGGTCGAACTGGATGACGAAATAGTTGCGGAAGGTTTCGGGGTGGTTGACGAAACGCTGGTTGTTCACCCACCCCGAGATCTGACGTTTGGCGGGGTCGATCTTCATTCCGCTCATGGCGAAATAGCCGTCCAGCACCAGGTAGGCGTCGCCTTTCCGGGGGTAGGTGAAGCGCAGGTGCACGCCGCGCGTGGTGGGTGCCATTTCGGTGGTGATGCCGTTGTCGAGCGTCACCCGGTAATAGTGCGGTTTGGCGATCTCGTTGGCGTGGCTGAATTTCGATGCACGCGCGTCCTCGTTTACGACTAGCTCCCCGACCTCGGGCATGAGCGAATAGACCGCATAGTCGCTCATCCACGGGCTGCACTGGTGCGCCTGTTGGAATCCGCGGATCTTGTCGACCGAGTACTGGTATTTCCAGCCTTCGCCGTTGGGGCCGGTCTGTGCGCCCCAGGTGTGCATCCCGTAGGGCATGCCGGTCGTGGCGTAAGTGTTGCCGTAGCTCAGTTCGAATTTCGAGTCGGTGCCCTGCAGCGTGTTCACGTATTGCACGTAGTCCTGTTTCTGCGCGAAGGCGGCCGACAGCGAGCAGAGGCCGAAGAGGCCTGCCGCGGCGATCCGCCTGAGCGATGACCGCAGCCGGCTGCGGTCTTTGTTGACGGTGTTTTCCATAGGTTTGTCGTCTGTTATTAATGATATGATTAGGTTCGTTCTGTTGTTGCCTATATGCCCCACCGGGTGTTGGGGGTGTCGCCCATGTAGAGTTCGAGCGTCCCTCCGGCCGCAATGTCGGCGAAGTCGATGTGGGATGCCGTGTGCTCCCTGCCGTTGAGCACCGCCCGCTGTATGTAGACGTTCGAGGGGCTGTTCCCGTGCGCCACGACGGTGAATGTCCCGCCCGGTGCGTAGGCCGGGTCGAGGCGCAGTTCGATGCGGTCGAAGACGGGGCTGGTGATCTCCATCCGCGTGTCGCCCGGGCAGGCGGGATGCAGGCCCGCGGCCGCGAGCACGTACCAGGCCGACATCTGTCCGGCGTCCTCGTTGCCCACGATCCCCTCGACCTTGTCGGCGTAGGCCTTTTCGCAGATATGGCGCGTCCATTTCTGGGTCTGCCACGGCTGCCCGAGCCGGTTGAAGAGGAACGGCACGAGGTGGACGGGTTCGTTGGCGTGGTTGTAGTAGTCGTTCCAGAGCATGTCCGACGGGGTTTTGTCGAAGAACTCCGTGAGGTCGCGCAGGACGGCTTCGCGCCCGCCCATGAGCGATACCATGCCCTCGACGTCGTGCGGCACGAACCATCCCTGCTGATAGGGGTTCGACTCGATGCAGCCGTACCACTCGGTGGTGCGGGCGTTCTCGGGCCACGGCTCCCACCCTCCGTCGGCGCGGCGCGGGCGGAACCACCCCTTCTCCCGGTCGAAGATATTGCGGTAGGCCTGCCCTTTGGCGGCGTAGAGGGCGGCGTCTTCCCGCTTGCCCAGCTGCGTGGCCAGGCGCGAGATGCACCAGTCGGTATAGGCGTATTCGAGCGTGTGCGAAATGCACAGTTCCGAGGGGGTGTAGCCCAGCGGGTCGTTGCCGAAACGCTTCGAGGAGTTCACGGCATAGCGGTAGGCCTTCTCGACGTCGTAGCTGCGGATGCCCTTGGCATAGGCGTCGGCCAGTACCGACAGCGCCGGGTTGCCCAGCATGCAGCCCGAGTAGGCGTTGACGATCTCCCAGCGCTCGAAATAGCCGCGCCCGCTCTCATCGGCCATCGTGACGAGCGAATTCACGAGGTCGCTGACCAGTTGCGGGTTGATGATGGTCTGCAACGGCATCTGGCTGCGGAACACGTCCCAGCCGCTGAAGATCGTGCGTTTGGTGAACCTGCCTCCCGTGGTATGGATTCTGCCGTCCGCCCCCGGGTAGCGCCCGTCGGCGTCGGTGTAGATACGGGGGTCGATCATCGTGTGGTAGAGCGCCGTGTAGAAGATCGTCTTTTGCCGGTCGCTGCCGCCGTCGATGCGGATGCGCGCCAGCTCCCGGTTCCACAGCTCGCGCGCCTCGCGGGCAACCTGGTCGAACGCCTTGCCGGCGATCTCCGCCTCGAAATTCTTCCGGGCGCCCTCCATGTCGACGAACGAGATGCCCGCGCGGAGGACGACCTGCTCGTCCTGCCGCGTCCCGAATTCGGTGTAGAAACCGATGTGCTTGCCTTCGATGCGGTCGATGCCCGTGACGACGGGCGCCGCGGCTACGCGCTGCAGGTAGGGGACGCTGACCACCTCGTCGCGCTTGCGTACCCAGTCGTCGGGGATGTCGGCGCTCCAGAACCCGTAGTTTTCCATCGGCTTGTCCACCTGCGCGTAGAAATAGACCGTATAGTCGGCCTGTCCCTCGCCATTGCCCCAGCCGCCCGTGGCGGGGGTGCATTTCATCCACCCGGCGATGGTGTGCTTGTCCACCACCTCGATGTATTGCCGCTCGGCCGTGCCGCCGACGCGGCGCGCCAGGTCGATTTGGATGCGCGACTGTTCGCCCTCGGGAAAGGTGAAGCGCAGGATGCCGCAGTGCGGGGTCGCCGAACTTTCGGCACGGATGCCGTAGTCGGTCAGCAGGGCGCTGTAATACCCCGCGCACGCGGTTTCCGTGGCCTTGTCGTAATGGGAACGGTAACCTCCGATCGAGCCGTCCTCCCTGCCCGCGATCTTTTGCAGCGGGCCGGTCGTCGGCATGACCAGCAGGTTGCCCAGGTCGCCGAACCAGCCCACGCCGCTCATCTGCGTGAAGGCGAACCCTTCGATGGTCGTGTGCTCGTAGCTGTACCCGGGGCTGTTGTCCCCGCCCGTGATGGTGTTCGGGCTGACCTGCACCATGCCGTAGGGAGTCGTCGCCCCGGGGAAGGTCTTGCCCAGCCCGTGGTAGACGCCCGCGGCGCTCGTGCTGGTGCTCGCCCCGATGAAGGGGTTCACGTAGTCGGCCGGCGAGAAGCTGCCCGTGTCGCCCTGTGCGGCCGTGGAGCAGCCGGTGAGCCCCATGGACGGGCAGCATAATAAGAGGAAGAGTAAGGTCTTGGGAATGTTGCGGTAGTGCATGGCTTGGTCTTATTTTGTCAGTCGAAGGGTTTTCAGTCCGAAGCGGGGCATCGCCACCTCGATTTCCGATACGCCGCCTCGCTTGCGGATGGCGCAGGCGGCCGTCGCGTTCCCGTTCAGGTCGGTCTGCTCGACCTTCGAAAGCGGGAAGGCGAACCTGATTTTCTGCGGGGTGCCGTCGCCGTCGGCGTTGAACAGGCGCACGACGATCTGCTCCCCGTCGAGGTAGGCGGCCGAAATCTCATAGCCCGTGCCCGCTGCGTCGATCAGCGAGGCTTCGTCCGCGGCGGCCTGCGCCGCAAACGTGCAGAGCAGCGGTTCGTTCCAGCGCCGGTTCTCCTCCTGGATGCCTGCGGCGTCCCATGCCCTGCGGTGGGGTACGACGGCGAACCGGATGTGCGTCGGGCCGTCGATGGGGTAGTCGCGCCCCCAGAGCCCGTTGCCGGAGTATTGCACCGTAAGTCCCAGCGGGGCGTCCGCGCCGTAGGAATAGGAGGTCGTGTGGTCGGAGAGGAGCGCCAAGCCGTGGCCGCCGTCCCGCTCCGCGAGGTCTACCCAGTGCAGGATGATGTTGTGTTTGATGTTGTCCCAGGTGGTGAAGTGGGTGTTTTCCAGCGTGCTTTTGCAGACGTCGAAAGGTGCGTCCTTATACAGCGCGGGGGCGTCGAGGGCGACCGGGAAGAGGATGTTGAGGTTGAAACGGTCGTCGTAGAATGCCCTGTGGTTGTTGTTGAAGCCGTCCTTCTGGCGGAATGCCCCGATGCCGACGTTGTGCTGCCAGTCGATCTTCAGGTCGAAACCGATCTTCCGTTCGCCCTTGCGGAGCGTGATCGTCTGCGTGAAGGGGTGCGTGTCGATCCGGCCGCTGATGCGGACGCTTTTTTCCAGCTCGTTGTCGCAGAGTACGGTCACGGTGGCCGGGGACTGCGCCGAGGAGTGGAACTGCCCCTGGTCGTAGAAGAATCCCCGCAACTCGCCGAAGGCGAATTTGTGCTGCGGGTCGGCGAATTCCTTCCCGCCCTCCTTTTTTGCGACGAGGCTCGTGATGGTGCCTCCCCGTGCGGGGTCGATCACGATCCGGTACATGTCGTTCTCGAGGATGTGCCGGCCCGTCTGTGCCTGTGCCTGTGCCTGGCGGGGTGCGGCCGCGGCCGCGTTGCCGGATGTCTTTTTTACAGTGTAGGTCGTGTAACCGAATGCCGGGACGGAGGCTTCGAACAGGAGCCGCCGCCCGCCCTGCGCCGGGACGATGGCGTGCGGAACCCGTTTGCCTTTGGCGTTTGTCACTGCCAGCTCCCCGTCGCCGAGGCCTTCGGGCAGCGTCGCCGACACCGTTTCGCGGCGGGGGCTGCCGAGCGTGTTGCAGACGCGCAGGCGGATCTCCACGCCGCCGTCGCCCGGTGCCGCGAAGCTTTGCAGCGCATCGGCGATCACCCCGTCGCACAGCGAGTCGGTGGCGGCCGTCCAGCGGCGGATGTGCTGCGCCCATGTCCCCTGCCTGTTGAGCCCGTTGTAAGGTACGATCCACGAGTCGTGGTGCTGGGCGAGCATCAGCGTCCGCCAGCCCTCGTCGAGCGTTGCCTGCCCGTAGCGGTAGCCGTTCGCCAGGTTGGCGATGACCCCCGCCTTTTCGGCCATGACGAGCTTGTTCTCCGATTCGCGCACCTGCTGCGCGATGCGCTGCAAGACCTGGCTGCCCCACATGAGGCTTACGCGGACGTCTTCCTGCGGCATGCGGTAGTCGTCGGAGCTCCTGCCGTCGGTCACCCGTTCGAAATACTCCCGCCACGTGACGTAGACCGAGTTGTTGCGGATGCTGTCGCCCGACCCGATCCAGGGGCCGTATTTCCATCCCGCATCCTGGTAGCACATCCCCACGGGGTGGGCGATGCCGTATGCGATGCAGGCGTCGAGGTACTCCTTCTCATTGCCCCATGCCGTGGTCTGCCACACCGAGTTTTTCTGGAGCTCTTCGCAGGCATGGCGCGGCGACGTGAGGATCGAACTGCCGTCGGGGCCGATCCAGTTGACCAGTTCGCCGCCGTAGGGCGCCGTGTACCCGCCCCAGCAGGTATTCGGACACTTCAGGGATGCGTATTTGAACCCGTAGAGTTTCAGTATCTGCGGCAGGCAGCTGGTGAAGCACGGCTCCTCGACGGAGTAGGTGACGAACTCCACGTCGGGGAAATGGCTGCGGATCTTCCGCATGCCGTATCCGAACTGCCGGATGATGCTTTCGCCCGAGATGTTGTAGCAGTAGGGCTGGGCATAGGACGGGTTGGTGAATTCGACGCGCCTGTCGGCGGCGATCGCCTTGAACCGGGCGTAGTCGGCCGGCGTACGCACCTCGACGGTGTCCCATGTCTCGGGTTCGATCTCCAGCCCGATCCTCCATTCGGGATGCGCGGCCAGCTGGTCGGTGATAAAGCGGGTTTTCCAGGCGACCGGGTAGTGGCCGTAGATGCCCCCGTGGTATCCGTCGACGAAATAAACCCGTTGCTGCGAGCGGACGGGGGTGCCCGATGCGAGCAGGAGCAGGGCCAGGCACAGCGCCGTTATGGATTTCTGCTTCCGGTGCGATGTGCCGCGCCGCATATCCCCTGTCCTTCCGAAGATCGTCCGGGCTGCCTTGCAGACGGATGCAAACCCGTTGTAAAATGAGTCCATGGTCGTATTTAAGTTTGGTTTGTAGGTTTCGGAACATTGCGTAATTCCACTTTTACAAAGTAAATTAATAAATATGTAACCCGGGATTATATCCCGGGTATGTTAGAGGCAAAGTAAATATACTTTTTTGGGAAGATGTTTGTAAACAGCAATTTATGCGTTTGGATCCCGGCCGTTTTGGTAAACCGGATTGAAACCCGCCGGCCGGCCTTCCGCCGTGGTTTTTGTCCGGTTTTGTGCCCGGGATGCTGCTCCGGCCTGTTTTATGTCCGTTTCGGTCGTGTTCGTGGAGCGCGAAACCCGGTTGTCGGAAGTGCAGCAAATCCGCTTTGCGGGACGGTCTGTGATTTGCGGCAGCTCTCGTGCAAGACAGCAAACAAAAAAGACAACTGATTGATCATCAATTGTCTTTCAATTTGCTCATTTTATCATTAATTTTTGATAAGTTTTTTCTGGTTTTATCTGTCTCAAAGCGGAACCGCCCATGGGCTGATGTTGATGAACCGGCTATATCTCTGCATGGATATCCTGTTTCCGTGAGGAACAGTAGGGAGAATTATTTTGGCCTTATTTATCAATCGGTTAAGGACGGTAAAAAGCAGTCGGTTGACACGACGGTTTACAATCCGCCGGTGTTGGTTTCGAGCTGATCCGGCCGGGGGATTTGCCAGATGCGCTTGTTGGCGCTGATGATTTTGTCGGTGTCGAACTCCTTGAGGTAGGTTTCGATCTCCGCGGGGTTGCGTCCCATGTTCTGGGCGATCAGGGGCAGGGGAACGTCGGCATGATAGAGCCGGGACGCATAGGTATGGCGGGCCGCATAGAAGGTGACTTTCCGCGTGAGGCCGATGCGCCTGGCGACCCGTTGCAGACTTCGGTTTATCACGTTATTCGCATAGGTGATCCGTTCGAACTGGTGTTCGGGGTCTTCGTCGAAGTAGATCGGGAAGACAAAATCGTTGCCCCGCACCTTTCCCGACCGTACGAACGCGGCCATGTAGGGCCATGCCACCGACCGCTCGACCAGCACCCGCGTCGGGTGTTGCGTCTTGGCGCGGACGAGGTTGATCTCGTAGAACGTGGCCGTCGCCTTGTGCGCTTCGGCATATCGCAGGCCGTATGCCGTACGATCCCGGTCATATTTCTCCTTGTCAGGAATTTCGATGCAGACCAGATCCTTCCACTTCAGCCGGGCGAGGTCGACCAGGGCGAGCCCCTGGAAGATATAGGAACAGATAAACAGGGCGAGCGAAAACTGTTCGGCGTCGATCGCAGCCTGCCTGACGGTGCCGTCCGCCCCATACCGCCGGCTGCGCCAGTAGCACCGCCGCATTGCCTTTGCATCAGGCTTCCGGCCCGTCTTATAATAATAGGTGTCGAGGTAGTAACGTACGATCGCTTCCAGCTCCCCGGTTTCCAGCGCCCGTTTGGCCGTCCTGACATCGAGCCTCCGGCTGAGGCGGAACCCGTGGAACGGGCTTACGGCCAACTGGCCGCTTTGACAGGCGTAATTCATCAGCGCCTTGAATGCGCTGAAGAAGCGTTTGATGCTCGTATCGGCGTAGCGCGTATGGAGGTGCTGTTCGAAATCCTGCAGCCAGGCCTTGTCCACGTCGAACAACTCGACCGTCCGGTTCTGGGAATACCGTCCGACAATGTGCCGCAGCGTCTGGTAACCGGCCGCCGTATTGTGTTTCTGCATGGTATCCCTGAAATAGACGATGCGTTCTTCGAACAGGTCGTCCAGCGTTTTGCGCGACGGCGGTTTCCGCCCCGAAGCCTCGAGCAGGCTCTGCACCGAATAGGCCATGCCCTGCCGTTCGTAATCCAGCACCTTGTTTTTCAGGCGCGTCAGTTCCGATTCGATGAGGGCGTTCATATTCACCGAGAGGGGATGGCGGCCGCGCACCTCCTGTTTGGCGGCATTCCAGAGCCGTGACGGGCAGGAAAGCCCCGTGCTTTTGTATTTGCGCCGTCCGTTATAACAGACCCGGATCATGACGGGGTGTTCGCCGTTGGCAAGGGTTTTCGAAGTATACAGGAGTGCGGTAACGGTGGCCTTTGCGGTTTTCATTTTTCCGGTTTACGCTATGGTTTACAAATAAGGGTCGGGAAAAGACCTGTTGTCCCGGTGACATACGTCCTATACGGCTGGTGTGCAACAATAAGTCCCACCCGATGCCCCGCCGGGAAAAGGCACAATAAAAATCCCTCTCCGGGAGAGGGATTCATCTTGTGGCGGCAGGCCGCATCAGCCTTTGCGCTTGTAGCGCGAGGGGCTCGTGCCGGTATGCTGCTTGAAGTATTTGCCGAAAAACGACTGGGTCGAGAAATTGAGGTGGTAAGCGATTTCCTGAATACTCATTCCCGAGTATTTCAGCAGCGCTTTGGCCTCGAGGATCACCGACTCGTCGATCCAGCGCGCAGCGGTCTTGCCGCTGACCTCCTTGACGACCGACGAAAGGTATTTCGGCGTGATATTCAGCTGTTTGGCATAAAAACTTACGTTGCGTTCCCGCTTGTTGTACTGTTGCAACAGGGACATGAATTCGTCGAAGAGGACTTCGCAGCGCCCCTGTTTGATTTCGCCGGGCTGCTCGCGCTGGTTGATCTCAGTGATGATGTAGAACGCCGTGGTGAAAAGCGTGCGGATGATCTCGTGGCGGTAACGCTCCTTGTCGCTGCGCAGCATGGTCTTGATCAGTTGGAACAGCTGGCGTATCTCGTCCACGTCCTGCGGCGCAACTTCCAGCACGGGGGCTTTCCCGAAGCGCATGTAGACCGGCAGCGAGGTCGAAAGGTCAATCTGGATTTCGTTGACGAACGACTTGGAGAAGGCGAGGAAATAGGCTGCGGCATTGGCCGAGCATTTCACCGTGCGGATGATGCTGTCGGGGTTGAAGAAGACGATCGTATTGGGTTTGACACTGTAATTCTGCATGTCGATCGACACGGTCGCCTCGCCTGTCATCATGATGATGGCCGAAAAACCGTCGATCGAAGCCGGGTACTCGGCCGTCGTATTGTTCTGCGCAGAAAGCGTCGTGATTACCAGGTCGTCGGAGAGGTAGAACACATCGTTCATCTCCTTTTTGATGCGGGAGATCGAAACCTTACGCAAGCTCTCCCTTCCGTTCTCCTTTATCGCCCTTGCCGTTTTGATATTATCCGCCATATCGTCGTGGTATTTCGGACAAATGTAACATTTTTCATACGGAAATGCAACATTTTACATGAAAAACAAAGAAAACGCAATATCCGCAACCGGATTCCGCACCGCCTTTATTTCCCCTCTTCGCGGGGGCACATCACGCGCAGGCCGCCGGCGATACACTCGATATGCAGCGGGAATTCGGCACCCTTCTGGCCGTCGACGTCCGTAGGTTCGTTGAGTGTCGAGACGATATCCAGAGCCCGGGCCCGCAAGTGGCGGACTATCTTGGGGTTTCCGCCCAACAGGTAGCGTCCCATGGCCAGCGTCGAACGCAGGAAATTCTTCTTTTCGAGCATCAGGCAGTCGAACAGGCCGTCCTTGATCGACGACCGGCGCGCAAGGCGGAATCCTCCGGCGGTCTCGCCGTTGAACACCAGTACCATGAGCGAATTGAAATCGAATGCCTGGCCGTCGGCCACGATCTGGAGCGGCACGGCGTGCATCGCCCGGAACTCCTTGACCCCCTCGATGATATAGGCCAGCTTGCCGATCTTGTGCTTGCGTTCGTCGGGCGTACGCTGCGAGGTGGTGGTAAAGATGCCGAAGCTGAAAATGTTGACGAAATAGAGGCCGTTCACACAGCCGCAGTCCACCCGGTCGATGGCACCCGAGGCGATCTGCTTTGCAGCTTCGAGCGGTTTGTGCGACATGCCGAGCGCCCCTGCGAAATCGTTGGCCGTACCTGCGGGGATTACCCCCAGCGGAATATCCAGCCCCTTGTTTCTCATGGCGTTGACCACATAGTTGACCGTGCCGTCGCCGCCGGCCACGACCATCAGGTCGATCTGCTCGTTGCCGTCGAACGGGTTGGCCTCGAAATCGATCGGTTGCGGAACGATCTCGTAGCCGTAAGCCCGGAATACGGTGCAGATGCTCGCGGTACAGTGGCCGATCTTGCACTTGCCGGATTGGGTGTTGTAGAGGAAAACTGCGCTTTTCATAAGTCGGTTATTGCATGATTACCGCCTCCATGGCAGGCGAAACATACTCTTCATAGGCGTCCGCACCGTCGGCGAGGATGAAATAGACCTTCATCTGGGGCATGGACTTCGCTGCGGCCAGCGCATCGTCTGCTCCCATCGCCAGGAACATGGTTCCCAGTGCATCGGCCTCGGCGCAGGTCGGGGCCACGACCGTCACCGACAGCAGGCGCGAAACGGCGCTGCGTCCCGTGCGGGGGTCGATCGTGTGGGCGATCTTGTTGCCCTTGGCGTCGAGGTAGAAACGGCGGTAGTTGCCCGAGGTGGCCAGGCCGCCTTCGGTCATCCCGATACGCCGCTGGAGGTATTCGCCGTTCGACATGTTGCCGTCGAACGGGGTCTCGATGCCGATGCGCCACGGATCGCCCTGCCGGTTGACACCCTTGCAGCGGACCTCGCCGCCGATGTCGACGATGTAGTTCCGGGCACCGAACGACTCGACGAGCTGCGCGAGCAGGTCGACGATGTATCCTTTGGCTATCGAATTGAAATCCAGCTGCACCCGGGGATCGTCCTTTATCAGGCGGCCGTTTTCGATGCGCACCTTTCCACGTCCCACGAACGCCAGGATAGAATCGATGTTCGGGTTCTCCTGCGCCTCTTTTCCGGCGAACCCCCACGCCTCGACGAGCGGTTTGACGGTCACGTCGTAGCGGCCGTCGCTCAGCGAGCTGATGCTGTCGGCCAGGCGGAGGTTGAAGGCGATATGGCGGTCGACGCTGTCGGTTTCGTTGCGGTTCAGGCGGCTCACGAGCGACGTCGAATCGTAGATCGACATCGACGCCTTGGCCTCGCGGTCCAACTCCATGACGGCCGCATAGAGCCGCTGCTGCGAGACACCCTTCACGTCGGCCACCACATGCAGCGTCGTGCCGAGCATCGTCCCGTCGACGGTCGTATAGGAAACCTTGCCGCCGCAGCCCCACAGGAAGGCCGCGCACATCGTCGCGAGGAGTGCGAAAATAAGCGTCTTTACCATAACGTAGACTTGTTTAGCCGCAAAAATAGTATTTTCCGGAGTTTTAGGCGATAAATCCGTGTAAAAAAGGTAAATAATTTTTCATTTACCATGCTTAATTGTCAATTATTTCGTAACTTTGCCGGACGCTCTGGCGTTATCCACGGTAAGGGGGATGCGTCGTAGAGTGGAATTTAAATAAACTTTCAAAAAATGGCTTATTTAACAGCTGAGAAAAAGCAGGAGCTTTTCGGCCAGTACGGCAAGTCTAACACCGACACGGGTTCGCCCGAGAGCCAGATCGCGTTGTTTTCGTACCGTATCAGCCACCTTACAGAACACCTCAAGAGCAACAAACACGACTTCGGAACCCAGCGCGCACTGCTGCGCCTGGTCGGTAAGCGCCGCGCGTTGCTGGAGTATCTGAAAGAGGTCGACATCGAGCGCTACCGCGCCATCGTCAAGACGCTCAACCTCCGCCGATAATCCGCGAGGGAGAAATGAGGGCAATTCCCAACGAGGGGTTGCCTTCATTTTCGTAAAGGACAACGATTCGAAAAACATTATAGGTTTAGATTTTTATGGAAGAAAAGAAGCTGTACAACGCAGTCCGCAAGATCATCACGCTGGCCGACGGACGCCAGATCGAGATCGAAACGGGCAAACTGGCCAAGCAGGCCGACGGCTCCGTGGTAGTCAAGATGGGAGATACGATGCTCCTGGGTACCGTGGTGGCCGCCAAGGACGCAAAACCCGACACCGATTTCATGCCCCTCCAGGTGGAGTACAAAGAGAAGTACGCCGCCTGCGGACGCTACCCCGGAGGCTTCATGAAGCGCGAAGGCAAGGCCAACGACAGCGAAGTGCTCGTCGCGCGCCTGATCGACCGAGCCCTCCGCCCCCTGTTCCCCGCAGATTACCACGCCGAGGTTTACGTAACGGTGAACCTCATCTCGGCGGATAAGGATATCCAGCCCGACGCCCTGGCGGGCCTGGCCGCTTCGGCCGCCCTCGCCGTTTCGGACATCCCCTTCGGCGGCCCCATTTCGGAGGTTCGCGTGGCTCGCATCGACGGCAACTACGTCATCAACCCCAACTATTCGGAGATGGGCAAGGTCGACCTCGACATCATGGTCGGCGGTACGATCGACAACATCCTGATGGTCGAAGGCGAGATGAAGGAGGTTTCCGAGGAGGTGATGCTCGGGGCCATCAAGTTCGCACACGAGGAGATCAAGAAGCACTGCGCCGTACAGATCGAACTCGCGAAAGAACTGGGCAAGGACGTGAAGCGCACCTACTGCCATGAGGTCAACGACGAGCAACTGCGCCAGACGATCGTCGAGGAACTCTACGACAAGGCCTACGCCATCGCCACGAGCGGCACGATGAAGCACGAGCGCGAAGAAAAGTTCAACGCCCTCGAGGCCGAGTTCGCAGCGCGTTACAGCGAGGAGGAACTGGCGGAGAAAGCCCCGCTGATCCACAAGTATTTCCACGACGAGGTGCAGAAGAAGGCCATGCGCAACATGATCCTCAACGAGGGCAAGCGCCTCGACGGCCGCAAGACCGACGAGATCCGCCCGATCTGGTGCGAGGTGGGTTACCTGCCCGCAGCCCACGGTTCGGCGATCTTCACGCGCGGTGAAACGCAGTCGCTGACCAGCGTTACGCTCGGTACGAAACTCGACGAAAAGGTCAAGGACGAAGTGCTGGTACAGGGTACCGAGCAGTTCGTGCTGCACTATAATTTCCCGCCCTTCTCGACGGGCGAGGCCAAGGCCGCACGCGGTCTGAGCCGCCGCGAGATCGGCCACGGCCACCTGGCATGGCGCGCCCTGAAACCGATGGTTCCGCTGGGCGAAGAGAACCCCTACGCCGTACGTATCGTATCGGACATCCTGGAGTCGAACGGTTCGTCGTCGATGGCTACCGTCTGCGCCGGCACGCTGGCCCTGATGGACGCCGGTGTGAAACTCAAAAAACCCGTCTCGGGTATCGCCATGGGGCTGATTTCCGATTCGCAGAGCGGCAAGTGGGCCGTGCTGTCGGACATCCTGGGCGACGAAGACCACCTGGGCGACATGGACTTCAAGGTGACGGGTACCAAGGACGGCATCACCGCCACGCAGATGGACATCAAGGTCGACGGCCTCTCGTACGAGGTGCTGGCCGCAGCGCTGGAGCAGGCCCGCAAGGGACGCCTGCACATCCTCGGCAAGATCACCGAATGCATTGCCGAACCGCGCGAGGACTACAAGCCTTTCGTACCGCGCATCGTACAGATCACCATTCCGCAGGATATGATCGGTGCCGTGATCGGCCCCGGCGGCAAGGTCATCCAGGACATCCAGAAGACCACGGGTACGACCATCACGATCACCGAGGTCGACAATAAGGGTATCGTGGACATCTTCGGCCAGGACAAGACCGCCCTCGACGGCGCGCTGAACCGCATCAAGGCCATCGTTGCGATCCCGGAGATCGGCGAGACGTACCACGGCAAGATCCGTTCGATCGTCACCTTCGGTGCGTTCGTCGAGATCATGCCCGGCAAGGACGCCCTGCTCCACATCTCGGAAATCGACTACAAGCGCTTCGAGACCATGGAGGAGACCGGCCTGAAAGAGGGCGACGAGATCGACGTGAAGCTGATCGGCATGGATCCGAAGACCAACAAGCTCAAATTGTCGCGCAAGGTGCTGCTGCCCAAGCCCGAGGGCTATGTGGAGCGGGAACGCCGCCCGCGTGGCGACCGTCCCGAGCGCGGCGAACGCCACGAACGCCACGGACGCCCTGAACGCAAAGAAGAGTAAAACGACTGTTAATGTGATATTTTCGGGCGGAAAAGTACTGAAATTCCGCCTGAAATATTGCACAATTACCAAGAGTTTTCTATATTTGCGTTGTTCTGGCTGGGGAGTTGGAAGATGCAATACCGCGCATTCCGTACGAACCGGGCCGAAAGACAGATAAAAAGGCAAACATTTAAAATAAACACATTAAATTAACCGATTATGAAAAATCTAATGAAATTGAGCGTTGTGCTCGTAGCTGCCGCACTGGTATTCTCGAGCTGTAATTGCTTCAAGAAGATGGCCAAGAACCGGGATGACATCAACCTGACGGTTACCCCCGAGATTCTGACGCTGAACAACGGTATCGTTGCCGCTGACATCAATGTTACGTTCCCGGTTAAGTATTTCAACGCGAAAGCCGTTATCAAAGTAACTCCCGTGATCGTATTCGACGGTGGCGAGGTTGCCGGTGCCGCCAAATATCTCCAGGGTTCGAAAGTCGACGAGAACTACACGGTCATCGACAAGAAGAACGGAGGCAATTTCACGCAGCACGTAGAGTTCCCCTACGACCCCCGTATGGACAAGTGCGCCCTGCAGCTCCGCGCCGAGATCAAATGCCCGGGCGGCAAGTGCAAGGAATTCACGCTCGTGAACCTGAACACCGGCGCCATCCCGACCAAGGAGCAGGCTGCCGTGCTGGCCGGTAACGACGAGGCTGCCAAGGCCGCTCTGGCCAAGGAATTCGGCCTGACCGTAGCTTATGGTCTGAACACGCTCCAGAAGGATCTGAAATACTCCGACCTGATGGCCCCGATGGCAAACAACTACAAGAAGGTGACCACCGTCGTCGACAAGACCGATCTGCTCTATGCGATCAACTCGTCGGTCGTAACCAAGAAGAACGAGAAGAAAGCCAACCTCGACGCGTTCAAGGCTGACGTAGACGCCAAACTGCAGAACGACCGTGCCACGCAGAACATCGCCGTGAAAGGTTATGCTTCGCCCGATGGCCCCGTGAAATTCAACGACAAACTGTCGAAGTCGCGCAGCGAGTCCGGTAAGAAAGTCGTTGCCAAGCTGCTGAAGGATTCGGGCCTGGACATCGACGCTGCCGCCTACGGTGAGGACTGGGACGGTTTCAAGGAACTGGTCGAGAAGTCGAACATCAAGGACAAGAACCTCATTCTCCAGGTGCTGAGCCTCTACAACTCGCCCGCAGAGCGTGAGAGCGAAATCAAGAACATGTCTTCGGTATTCAACGAACTGAAAGAGGAGGTTCTTCCCGAACTGCGTCGCTCGCAGATCGTGAACAGCACCGACATCCAGGGCAAGACCGACGCCGAGATCATGGCTGCGTTCCGCAACGGCCAGGAGCTGACCGTGGAGGAGTACCTCTATGCTGCCGAGACGCTGGCCAACGGTGCCGAGGAGCAGGTTGCCATCCTGACCGCCGCTTCGAAGAAATACAACGACGCCCGCGTTTACAACAACCTGGGTATCGCACAGGCCAAGGCAGGCGACAAGGCTGCTGCGCTCAAATCGTTCGAGAAGGCTGCCAAGATGGATTCGTCGAGCGAAATCACCAAGAACCTCATCCTGGGCAACCTGGCCAACGGCAACACCGCCGAGGCTAAGAAGTACGCCAAGGCTGCCGATGCACAGGCCAAGGCCGCTATCGCTGCTGCCGAGGGCGACTACAAGGCTGCTGCCCAGAACCTCGACGGTTACAACGAGGCCGTGGCTCAGGTGATGAGCAACAACCTTTCTGCCGCCAAGCAGGCCATCTCCAAGGACAACTCGGCCGACGCCGACTACCTGCGTGCCGTTATCGCAGCCAAGGAGGGTGATCTGAAGACCGCAGAGGCTCAGCTGAAGAGCGCTGTTTCGAAGAACCCGAAACTGGCTCAGAAGGCTGCCAACGACATCAACCTGAAGGCGCTGAACAAATAATCGCCGTCAACCGATAAAAAGAGCCTGAACCCGGCGGTTCAGGCTCTTTTTTTGCAGGATAACCGGTATGACGGGAAAAATTTACGGACGGGAACCGCGCGTATGGATATTTTTTCCTAATTTTGTAAAAACAGCGATTATTATGGAATACGCCAACCATCTGAACGAATATGCTCCCGCGTGGAGCGCAGCCCAGGTAGACCAGGAGGTCGCCCGCATCCGCGAAGCCGCGAAACGCAACCACAATACCGAGGTATACAAGTTGTGCTACTCGGCTATCGACCTCACGACCCTGTCGTGCAACGACTCGGTGACTTCGGTCACGGAGTTTGCCCGCAAGGCCGCCGAGTTCTACCAGAAGTATCCCCATATTCCCAATGTCGCTTCGATCTGTATCTATCCGGCATTCGTCGAGACCGTGGGGCTGGCCGTCGATGGCACTCCGATGCGCATTACGAGTGTGGGCGGCGGGTTCCCTGCAGCCCAGACCTTCCTCGAAGTGAAGGCCCTCGAAGTGGCGATGGCCGTGGAGAACGGCGCCGATGAAATCGACATCGTGCTCAATGTGGGGCGTATGCTTACGGGCGAATACGACGAGGCGGCGAACGAGGTAGAGGTGATCCGTTCCGAGATGGACGGCGACATCGTACTGAAAGTCATCATCGAGTCCGGGGCGTTGAAAACCCCCGACCTGATCCGCAAGGCATCGTTGCTGTCGATGTTCGCAGGTGCCGATTTCGTGAAGACCTCGACGGGCAAGATCGACGTCGCAGCGACTCCCGAGGCAGCGGTCGTCATGTGCCAGGCCATCCGCGATTACTATGAGAAGACCGGCCGCAAGGTCGGATTCAAGGCTGCCGGCGGAGTCCGCACGGCCGAAGACGGCGCACTTTACTATACCATCGTCGAGGAGATCCTCGGTAAGGAGTGGCTTACGACCGACCTGTTTCGTATCGGCGCATCGTCCGCCGCAAACAATATCCTTTCGGCGATCGAGGGCAGGGAGATCAAATATTTCTGATCTTCGGCAGCTCCCGGAGGTATACAGCAGCCCGCAACGGGCTGCTGTTTTTTTGACGAATGAATGAGCGATACGACCGGGGAAAGATCGTGCTATACACTTTCGACTGCACGGGATGAGGTTGTTCGAACCGACAGAGACGGAGGATCCATTTTCCGCGAGTTGCCGAGGATACTGCCCCCCCCCTCTGTCGCCACGGTTGCTTTCTCGGAAACATCATGCGGTCGAATTCTTCCGCCTACGGCATGCCGACATCTACGAGGCATTCCCGATGGCCAGAACCGCCCCACCCCGAGGAACAATATCCCGACCGCCGATGCAGCCGGGATTATTCATGCAAACGGAGGATGTACTTTGGCTGCCCGCGGCCGGGATATGTGCAGAACTCGCAGTCGCGGCCGAAAGGGACGGACTACCTATATAAATGCGGGAAATCGCCCGATACTGCATGTGCGTGCCGGGAAAGATACGGGATGCGGTAGTCCGGACTTTGTGACGGATTTCAGGAATACGACAGGCAGCAGCCCCCGCGGGGGCTGCTGCCTGTTATGATCCCGATCCGATGTGATTTCGATCCTCCCCCGGGGAAGATATCTTCCTCGGAGATATTATCCGGAGCCGGGATCGGTGGTTTCCGGGCAGGTCTCCGGACGGGTATTTCCCGTATGCTTCCCGGACAGGTATTACCGAATCGAATCGACCACCTCGACGGTTACCGAATCCGTTACCTCGATTTCACCCGCTACGGGCGCAGCCGACTGGCCGGTAACGACAGGTTCCGGGAAGGTCTGGTTTTCGATCTCGTCGCGCAGTAACATCGACTGGAAATTGTCGCGCCGGATGGCCGCAATGACGACGATGACGATCACCGCCACGGCCACGATAATACCGATGAGTTTTTTAATCATTTTTCTGTGTATCGTTTAATATCCCGATGGCACGCACCACCACGTTGTCGACGGGATAGATGTTGGCGTAGAAGCCGTTGTCCTCCAGCGCCGTGTTGCGGCCGATATAAGCCCTCAGCTGGGCCTCGATCAGCTTGCGCGAGCGCGCGATGTCCCGGTAATCGGGCGCGACGCCTTTGCGTGCCGCATAGCGGATGAAATCCTCCACGAGGCCCTTGTCGCTGTCCAGCAACGCTTGGAGTTCGGGGAGCGTCCTGACCCGGTTCAACGCTTCGCGGTGACGGTCTGCATATTCGATCGTGTAGCGGTAGAGGATGTTGCGCCCCGCCACCTCGACAAAATATTTCGTTACGTCGGTCGTATCGGCCGGCACGAAGACATCGGGCATGATACCCCCGCCGCCGTAGACCACCTTTCCGCCCGGAGTCACCCGTTTGAGCGAATCCGCGAAGTGGATGCTGTCGGCCGAGAAGAACTCGTTGTTCTTATACCGGTTCCAGATGTCCTCTTCGTAACTTTCGTCGTCGCCGATCGTATAGGGTTTCTGGATCGAACGGCCCGTAGGCGTGTAGTAACGCGCCGTGGTGAGCCGCAATGCCGATCCGTCGCTGTACGGGATCTGACGCTGGACGAGTCCCTTGCCGAACGAACGGCGACCAACAATCGTACCACGGTCGTTATCCTGCAATGCCCCGGCGAGGATTTCGCTCGACGACGCGCTTCCCTCGTCGATCAGCACCACAACGTCCATGTCCTGTGCGGCGCCCGTGCCGTCGGCGTATTCGCGGAGCTGTTTATGCTGGCGGTCTTCCGTGTAGACGATCAGCTGGTCTTTGTGCAGGAATTCGTTGGCGACCATGATGGCCTGGTCGAGATAGCCGCCCGAGTTACCCCTCAGGTCGAAGATGAGTTTGGTGGCGCCCTGCGCACGCAACGTATCCAGCGATGCCTGCATCTCGTCGAAGGTCGTCCGTGCGAACTGTCCCAGCTTGATGTAACCGATGCCGTCGGCAATGCAGAACGCCGATTCTACGCTTTTGATCGGAATCTTGTCGCGAACGACGTCGACGCCCACCAGGTCGGTGATACCCTGGCGTCCCAGCCCGAGGTGTACGGTCGTGCCGCGCGGGCCGCGCAGTTTCTTCACCACGTCGCGCTGCGGGAGTTTCTGCCCCGCGACGAGCGTGTCATTGATCTCGATGATGCGGTCGCCCGCCTTGATGCCGGCCTTGTCGCTCGGGCCCTGCGGGATGACGTTCAGCACGATCACCGTGTCGGTCGCCATGTTGAAGACCACACCGATGCCGTCGAATTCGCCTTCGAGCGGTTCGTTGATTTCCTGCATCTCCGATGCCGGAATATAGACCGAGTGGGGATCGAGCTCCTTGACCAGCAGCGGGATGACGTGCTCGGCAAGCGAATCCATGGCTACCGAATCGACATACTGGTTCTCGATGAGCGAAAGCGTATAGGTGAGTTTGTTGGTGGGCAGCGCCATCTGGCGGAGCATCCCTTTGATCTCCGAAGTGGTGCTGTTGCGGCCCATGTACTGCCCCAGCAGCAGCCCCAACACAACACCCGCTGCCAGCAGCAGCGGGAAGAGGACGGTGTATTTCGAGTTCTTATACATTTGCGTGTCATACGCCGGCCGGCGGCCGGACTATTTTTGCGGTTTTTCCTTGTTCTTGAACGTATACGTCAGGCCGACGCTCAGCAGCGTGCGGGTCTGCACGTCGAGGTTCTGCGCCCGGTTGTAGTAGAGCTGGAAACTTAACGACGTGGAGAGGTATTTTGTTGCCTTGATGTCGATCGTATTTTCCCAGCGCACGATCGGGTGGATCGGCAGGCGGGGCTTGGTCTTGATGTCGCTGCCTTTCTCCACCCAGTCGTCATATGCAATCCGGTATTCGGAATAGTCGCTGATCTTGTTTTTCTGGCCGATGTCGGTGATCCAGCCGTAGAAGGAATAGAGCGTCGTGCGGTAGCGCAGGAACCCTGTCTTGCCGAACGTGCGGTCGAAATCGATCTGGATCGACGAACCGCCTTCGTATTTGGACGTCTTGTCGGGGTCTTCGATACCGTAGTTGAATCCGTTCGTTTTGCGGATCAGGTCGTTTTCGGCAAAGGTGGCATTCAGGGCGATCGGCGAGATGTTGACCACGATCGGGAATTTGGCCTTGGGGCTTTTATAGGTGATACCGAGCGAGATATCGAGGTAAGCCGGGGTCATGAACTTGCTCTTGAGGTGCTCCTCCTTTTGTTCCGTACGCGATTTATAACCGTTGACGAACTGGCTGCGGAAATTCAGGATCGAACCGTACGACCAGTTGTCGGACATCTTGAACGACGGGGCGACGGAAATCACGAATTCGTCCTGGTTCTTGAACCAGATGCCTTCGCTGTCGGTGTATTCGTTGCCTTCGTCATCTTTCTGCGTCGTTTCGACCTTCATGCGGTTGTAGCCGAGCTTGGCATTGAACTTGGTTTCGAGCGTGAAGAGGTTTTTCGTGAAGAGGTGGCGCAGCCCGAAAACCGCTGTCAGGGCAATGGAGTTGTCACCGCCCGAGACTGAGATCCACGGGTCGTTGTATGACGTGAGTGAACCCTGTATGCCGCCGCTGAATTCGAGGTAGTTGCGCTCCTTGCGGATTGCGGCGCGTTCGGCCTTGTAGCGGGCCAGGCTGAAATAGTCCACATCGACGGAGGTGGATTTCAGTTTGTCCTCGAAGGTCACCTTGTCCTCTTTGGCATCGACTTCGTCGATGGATATTTGTGCGAGCGCGGGACTGCCGGCCAAAAGGGCGGGAACAAGTCCGAAAAGCAGGTAAAAATATTTCATAGTGAAGCGATTATAATTACAAATTCAACATGCAAATTTATGAAATTATTTACAAAATCCTTAACTTTGTCTTAAGTTAATACAGAGACAATCATATGAAATATATCGGAGCACACGTAAGTGCTGCGGGAGGTGTGGAAAACGCGCCCGCCAATGCACACGGGATCGGGGCCACGGGCTTCGCCCTTTTCACGAAGAACCAGCGCCAGTGGGTGGCCGCGCCGCTTACCGCAGCGCAGATCGACGCCTTCCGCAAAGCCTGCGACACGTACGGGTATACACCCGCGCAGATACTGCCCCACGACTCGTACCTGATTAACCTCGGGCATCCCGAACGGGAGGCTCTGGAGAAGTCGCGCGCAGCCTTCCTCGACGAGATGCAGCGCTGCGAAGCGCTGGGGCTCGACCGGCTGAACTTCCACCCCGGCAGCCACCTGCAAAAGATTTCGCCCGAACGGTCGCTCGACCTGATTGCCGAGTCGATCAACATCGCACTGGACAAGACCCGCGGCGTGACGGCCGTGATCGAAAACACGGCCGGACAGGGTTCGAACCTCGGGTTCGCCTTCGAACATCTGGCCTACCTGATCGAGCGGGTCGAAGACAAATCGCGCGTGGGGGTCTGCATCGACACCTGCCATGCCTTTGCCGCCGGATACGACCTGCGGACGGCGGAGGCCTGCGACAAAACCTTTGCGGAGCTGGAACGTGTGGTCGGGTTCGGGTACCTGAAGGGAATGCACCTGAACGACGCCATGAAAATTCTGGGCAGCCATGTCGACCGCCACACGCCGCTGGGCGAAGGGATGATCGGCATGGAGTGTTTCCGCTACATCATGCAGGACACGCGTTTCGACGGCATCCCGCTGATCCTCGAAACCCCCGACGAGCAGCGCTGGCCGGAGGAGATCGCCCTGCTCAAGTCATTGGCCGAAGGATAGGAGACCACTGCCTCGGCAGACTCCGGCAGCCGGATCAGGCACGGCGATGCGGAAAATTACAGCCGGCATGCGTCGCCGTCGGAAAATAGTTGCCGCATATGTGCTGACTGCGGGTAATCGCGGCCGGGAGATTCCGGCGTAACACGAAAAAAAGAGGGTTTCCGACCCTCTTTTCCGTTTGCCTGCCCGGCCTATCCCAATTCGTCGAGGCATTTGAGGATCAGCACCGAGCTTCCGCGGATCTCCTCCTCCGAAATCGTCAGTGGCGGTGAGATGCGGAACGCCGTGTCGCAGAACAGGAACCAGTCGCTCAGGATCCCCGCCTGCTTGAACAGTTCCATGATGCGGTAGAGTTTCTGCGGCTCGCCCAACTCGACCGCCAGCAACAGTCCGCTGCGGCGGATTTCACGCACGGCGGGATGGTTGCCGAGCAGTTGTGCATAGAGTGCGCCCTTCGCCTCGACCCCTTCGACGACCTTGTTGTCGAGCAGGTAATTCAGCGCGGCGAGCCCGGCTGCGCAGCATACCGGATGTCCGCCGAAGGTGGTTATGTGCCCCAGCACGGGATTCTCCTGCAGGGTCTGCATGATCTTGGGCCGCGCCGCGAACGCACCCAGCGGCATGCCGCCCCCGAATGCCTTGGCCAGACACACGATGTCGGGTGCAACGCCGTATTTGAGCATGGCGAACAGCGCTCCCGTGCGCCCCATGCCGGTCTGTATCTCATCGAATACGAGCAGCGCCCCGACTTCGTCGCAACGGCGCCGCAGCGCCTCCAGATAGCCCGGGACAGGCGGGCGGACGCCCGCTTCACCCTGCACGGGTTCTGCAAGGACGCATGCCGTGCGGCGCGTGATGCGCTCTAACTCCCCGAAATCGTTGAATTCAATTGCCTGCACGTCGGGCAGCAGGGGCCGGAAAGCTCCTTTCCACTCCTCGCCTTCGGGAGCCCCCATCATGCTCATCGACCCGTGGGTCGACCCGTGGTAGGCACGACGCATGGAGACCAGCTCCGTGCGTCCGGTATAGCGTTTGGCCAGCTTGAGCGCCCCTTCGACCGCTTCGGCGCCCGAATTGACGAAATAGAGACTCGACAACCCGCCCGGAAGCAGCGACGCCACCTTTGCGGCATACTCCACCTGCGGCGTTTCGACCAGCTCGCCGTAGACCATGACGTGCATGTAACGCGCGGCCTGTTCCTGTACGGCCTTCACGACGGCAGGATTGCAGTGCCCGACGTTGCTCACCGATACTCCGGCGACCAGGTCGTAATAGCGTTTTCCTTCGGGCGTATAGAAGAACGACCCTTCGGCGCGCGCCACCTCGACCAGCATCGGGGACGGCGAGGTCTGGCCGACATGGGCCAGGAATTGTTTTCTGAGGATGGTATTCATGGTCGGTTTCCGAATTTTCGGGCGAGGATTCCCCCGGCATCCTTCACGCTGGACATCATCCAGCGGTAGAGCACTTCGGCCTGCCGCGCCTCGTCCATGCGCCAGTCGCCGACCGTGAGCCGTACCCGCTCCGAGAGCATGTAGATCAGGATTGCGGCCGATGCCGAAACGTTCAGGCTTTCGACCATGCCGCACATCGGGATGCGCAGGAATTCGTCCGCCCCTGCGATGACTTCGTCGGATATTCCGGCGTGCTCGGTGCCGAAGACCAATGCGAACGGCCCGCGCGTGACGTCGAAAGTCTCGGGCGTCACATCCTCGCGGTGGGGTGTCGTCGCCACGATGCGGTACCCGTCCCGGCGCAGTGCGGCGAGCGCCTCGGCGGTAGAGCGATGGCGCTGCACGTCGACCCATTGGTCGGTGCCGCGGGCGATATCGGGATTGGGGTCGAATCTGCAGAGTGTCTCGACGGTGTGCATCTCCTGTATGCCGAAGGCCTCGCAATGGCGGATCAGTGCCGCTGCATTCTGCCCGTGATACATGTTTTCCGCCATAACGGTCATGTAGCGTGTACGCATGGCGACCGTGCGGCGAAGTACCTCATTGCGTTCGGGGGTCATGAATTCCGCAAGGCAGGCCGTACGCGCGTCATACCAGGCGGTGTCCCTATTTGCGGTATTTTTCATCTTCATCGAGGATTTTCAGGTAACTCTCGTAGCGGGCATAGGCGATTTTCCCCTCCCTGACCGCTTCGACCACGGCGCACCCCGGCTCGTGGGTGTGGGTGCAGTT
>OHST01000194.1_pt1 | contig 43683 bp, 45 predicted proteins | sample 1578841 | NCBI WGS metagenome assembly OHST01 (sample SAMEA3879593, study PRJEB24766) | human gut metagenome | biome: human-associated habitat; feature: feces | place: USA | collected 1985/1987 | reverse complement strand
TGCCGAAGAAATCGCAGGCCTGATTGGCTGCGATCCTTCCGAAGTGCTGCGTGTGTCCGGTAAAACCGGCGAAGGCGTGTCCGAACTGCTTGACCGTATCGTTGCCGACGTTCCGGCACCGACTGGAGATCCGGATGCACCCGCACGTGCGTTGATCTTCGATTCCGTCTACGACTCTTACCGCGGTATCGTCACCTACATTCGTATGGTCGATGGCGAGCTGCGTTCCCGTGAGAAACTGCACATGATGGGTATCGGCATGACCCATGATCCGATTGAAATCGGCGTGATCAGTCCAGACATGATGCCTACGAAGGCGCTTGGCGCGGGCGAAGTCGGCTATGTGATCACCGGCGCGAAGGATGTCAGCCAGTCCAAAGTGGGTTCTACCGTCCTCGGTGTCGGCAGCAAGGTGGCGGGTGCAGCATCCAAAATCGGCGGCGGCGCTTTGAGTACGGTGAAGGGAGCTTTGAATGTCGGCGGCGCAGGGCTGAACGTACTGGGTACGACGGTAGGCCCAGTGGCCGCAAAACTGGGCAGCGGATTCATGGCACTGCTTGGCACATTCGGCCCGGTTATTACCGGCATCGGTACAATCGTTGCGGCAGTCTCGTTGTTGGGAGATCACTTCGAGGACATCCGCAACATCGTCGGAATGGTATTTGGCGAGGGCGGGCTTGCCGTCTTTGACAAATTTACCGGAAAGATAGCCGGTGTCGGCGACACTGTAAAGCAAGTGTTCGGGCAGCTCACCACCCCGGAGGGCTTGCAGAGCATCCAGGAAAAGCTATCCGGCTTCAGTATCGGAGGGCTAAATCTGGGTGACGTGTTCGGAGCTATGACCCCTGCCATCCAGACGGTTATGCCATTGATTGAATCGTTCGCCGGTGTGTTCTCTCAGATTGTAGATCTGGGAGTAAACCACATCAAGCCGGTGCTGACTGAGATCTTCGGCTTTATCGTGAATGAAGGCATTCCGGCGGTCATGCCGCTGCTGTCTACGGTGGTAAGCCTGGTAGGCACCACACTGGTCAACGCCATCAAGGTGGCGGTGGATCTGGTGGGTAAGGTGCTTCCTGTGGTAGAGCCTGTGATTCTGGGCATCATCGGCTTCCTGAAGCAGGTTGCAACCATCGGCGTGAAAGCGGTCAACTTCATCATTGGGGCGCTGAACAAAATTCAGCTCACAATACCGGAAACGCTGTTCGGCATTCCGGTTCCGGTGATCGGCGGTAAGTCGTTCGGATTCAACCTGTCACCCGTGTCTGTCCCGGCATTTGCCAACGGCGGCATGACGCAGGGACCGTCTATTGCTGGTGAGGCTGGCCCGGAAGCCGTTATCAGCTTCCGGCGCGGCGTTCGTGAAAAGAACATTGATACCTGGCTGACCGCTGGTAAGCTGCTGGGCGTTGGTCTGGGTGATCTGCTGGGGTTGCCCGGCAGAAAGCCGAAGATGTTCGCGGACGGTGGTTTTACAGAAGAAGATTCTAACCTGATCGACTTCAACAGAGCACGTCGCCAGCAGTATTACAACCAGGTGGCTCAAAGTTTTGACACTATGGTTCAGCCTGTTGCAGCGGCATTGGTACTGGGGTCCGACGCTGGTGTGGCGTTCAGCCGTATCACGGAGATCGCCAACTATGCAGTAGATGGGCTGGAAACTCTGGCGGCAATGCCGACACCTACCGTGTCGGATGACCAGGGCAAAGCCCAACAGCTGCTGAACACCGGAATCGGGAAAGTGATTGCTGGTGCCAAGTCTGTTCTTGCAAACGAAAATACTCAGAAGGCAATCCGGTTTATCCGGGGAGCAGATGCGGAAAAGGCAAAGCTGGAATACGCTGCAAACCCGGACAACTACGACCTGAGCAATGTAAACTTCTTCCCGACGGCTGGAAACAGCGAACTGACAAGGCAAAATCTGTCGATGCTGGCAGACCTTCAGAACTACCAGCAGGAAGTAGAGCTGAAGCCCATCGGCGGGAGCGAAGATGCTTCTGGTGGCAGCACCGGGAACCAGCGCGGTGAATCGAGCAACAGCTACCAGCGTACCTATACGAGTTCCAGCGGAAACACATATGTTTATGCACCAAACTTCACCATCTACGGCAGCATGAATGCCGAAGATCTACGTTCCATTATGGACGAAGGTTACGAGAAGTTCTGCGAGTATGTGGAACGGTACGAACGCGAAAAGAGGCGCACGCAGTATGGCACTTGATTACACCACAAAGTCCGGTGACACCTGGGATCTGATTGCCCTGAACGTGTACGGAAGCGAGCTGAAAGCCGATTGGCTGATGCAGAACAACCCCAGATATATCCATATCGTCCGGTTCGATTCCGGCACGGTGCTGTCAACACCAGCTCTGCCGGCTGAAAAGAGCGGAGACCTTCCGCCCTGGAAGGCAGGTGCATGATGGTACTGACAGCAGCGAGACCCAAAGGAAGGCAGGCTGCGGTTCTTCTGACCTACGAGAAAACCGATATTTCGGAAGAAATCGCACCTGATCTGGAAAGTTTCAAGTACACGGATGTGGCTGAATCCAAAAGCGACAGTGTGAGCATTACAGTCAATGCCAAAGCTGCCAAATGGAAAAATGACTGGATGCCGGAAAAGGGCGTGAAGCTCTACCCGGCTATTGTTGTAAAGGACTGGAATATCGGGGGCATTGAGAGCGGCTACAGAGATTACAGCGCCGAGTGCGGGGCATTCGTGCTGGATGATCTTAGTTTTGCCGGTGCACCTGATTCGCTGACGATGGGCGGCGTGGCAAAGCCGAACGACACCAGCTTCAGCGAGAGAAACCGGACCTTTACATGGAAGAACACCAGCGTAAAGAAAATCGCTGAAACCATTGCAGGCCGTTACAAATTGGAGCTGAAGTTTGAGGGAGACGACCACAGCATTGATGCAAAGGAACAGGACGGAACAGATAGTGCCTTTCTGCAAGATCTGTGCAGCACCTATGCACTGGTTATCAAAGTCTACACTTCAAAGCTCTGGGTGTACGACCGGGAAAAGTACAAGGCGAAAGATCCTGTATGGACGGTATATGAGAGCCGGCCCGTTGGAAATCCGACGGCCCTGTGCGTAGAGCCGGGAAGTTTCAAGTGGAACACAAAGCTGACTGGAACATACACGGGCGGCCTTTATACCTACACCAACAAACAGAAAAAAATCAATATCAACGTCAAGGTGGGCACGGACGAACGCCAGCTTAAACTTACTGGAAAGGTAAGCAGCGAGGCAGACGCAAAAGCCCGCCTGATAGCGGCCATCAAGAATGCCAACCACGGAGCAACCCAGATCAGTTTTACGATGTTGGGCTATCCGGCCGGCGCTTCAGCGCAGTGCTTTAACCTAGTTGGCTATGGAAAGATGGACGGAAAGTATTTCGTTGATCAGATGGAACACAGCATATCTCCATCCAGCGGCTACAAAACACAGGTCAAGGCCAGCAAAGTGGAAAAGGAGGATTTCGCATGAGCAGTGAAGTGCGATTCGGCAATGTGAGTTCTATCGACTATGAGGCTGGAAAGTGCGAAGTTACTTACCCAGACAGGGACGACACCGTTACGGAAATGGTGCCGTTTCTGTCCAATGGCGAGTACCAGACACCGGAAGTTGATGATCTTGTGCTTGTCCTGCATCCAGGAGAAAGCCCGGAGGATGCTGTTGTGGTGGGCACCATCTGGAATGAAAAGAACAAACCGCCTGAAGGAAAAGAAAAAGTCTACCGAAAGGATTATGCCAACTCACGAGGAAAGGCATATCGGAAGTTTGATGCAAATGCAAAAGAACTGACCGACTATGTGGACGGAAAGAAAATCCTGAAGGCGAAAAGTCTTGAGATCCAGGTGGGCGGTGCAACCGTGACCATCAGCGAGGGCGGAGAAATCAAGGTGACATCCCCGGCGGGGATCACGCTTGCAGCATCCGGCGAATTGAAAATGACGGCATCGACCATCAATGCGACCGCTGGAACAGTGAACATCCAGGGCGGAGGTGGCGATGTTGTTGTGTCCGGCAAATCGCTGGTATCGCATACGCACACCGGAAACCTTGGCAAGAAAACATCCGCACCCCTGTAAGGAGGTTTTGGAATGTATGTTGGAATTTTCGGCGATGTGATTTTCTCCGTGGGACACCTGCGTGTGCTCACCCCGTCAAACTTCAAGGGAACGACCGGCGCAAACTGGGCGGAACATGAAGTTCTGGGAGGAAAAGCACGAGCAGAGTATTTATCACCGAAACTGAGAGAGTACACCTTTGATATTCTTCTGGATGCAGCACTCGGCGTGAATCCTCGCAAGATGCTGAACCGTCTGACAGAAATGTCAGAGAACGGAGAGATTCATTACCTGATTATCGGGTTTGCACCGGTATCGCAAAACAAGTTTCGGGTCACTGAAATAAGCGACAGCTGGGATTCGGTGATAAAACACGGGCTTTTGATGCAGTGCAAGGTGAGCCTGACCATAAAGGAGTACATATGATCGACTTCAGCAGCACGGTGGTTGAGCTGTCCGGTGACAGCGAAAAACAAAAAGAAGTGCAGGACATTGCAAAGTGCCTTCGCACACTGTATTCCACACCAATCGGGAGCCAAGAGGGCGACAGAGAACTCGGAATCAATCCAAACATATTTGTCGATAAGCCACTTCCGGTGGCAAAGGGATTATATGTGGCTGAGGTAACAGAGAAAACCGCATCGTTTGAGCCGCGGGCAAGAGTGGTGCGGGTGGACTGGCTGGACAGTGATGTGCTGCATGGCGTTGTAATTCCAAAGGTGGTGTACGAGCTTGTCTAAAATAAAAGAGTTTGAGAACATCCCGGACATCGACATTGAAGGCGAAGAAACGCTGGAAGAAACTGTGGCCGATTGCAAGGCACTGTTTGGCAAGTACAACAAAGAACTTTTCAACGGTGAGGTATCGTTGGAACGGTGTTCTGAAGCACGGCTTGTCCTTTTGACACTGGCACATCGTTCGCATCACAACATGGAGTACAGCACGGCGTGTCTGAAAGCGGAACTGCTGCCTACGAGCACGGGGCCGAATTTGGACAACCTTGCTCCGCTTGTTGGAGTGGAACGCCTGGAAGCCGGAAAAGCCACGGCGGTTATTCGATTCACACTGTCTGCGCCGAGAACGAGTGCAACCGGAATCCCGGAAGGAACACAGGTGAGAACGGCAGACAAACGGTATTTCAAAACCGAAAAGTATGCGGAGATCTTACCCGGCGAACTGACCGTGGACGTAGTTGCCGTGGCGGATGAGGCAGGAAGCAACAGCGATGGGATTGCCGAAGGCGAAATCAATGTGCTGGTGGATCCTATCCCGTATGTGTCCGGGGCAAAAAGTGTTTCGGCAAGCACGGGCGGTACGGATACGGAAGGTGACGATTCATTTACCAGACGTATCAACTATGCACCTTCGATTTTCTCCGTGGCCGGTCCGGTGGATGCCTATGAATACTTTGCATCGAGCTGGCGGTCCGATGTGGCAGATACGAAGATCGTTTGCAAGGAAGGATACACGATCCACATTTACTTTCTGATGGCCGGAGGCAGAGTTCCGACAAGGGAAGAATGTACCGGAATGCAGGAATATTTCGACACGGTAAAGCGCCCGATGGGTGATCTGGTTCTTTGCCATGCGCCGGAAGAAATCCCGTATGACATCGAGCTTACTTACCATATTGCCTTGAGCAATGTCAAGAATGCATCGACGATTCAGGAAAATGTGGAAGCAGCTGTGAAGGAGTATGAAACCTGGCAGAGAAAAATCGGCCGGGACATCGAACCGGCGGAGCTGATTATGCGTGTACGGGAAGCTGGTGCGAAACGCCCACGTCTGTTGACACCGGTCGAAACAACTGTCTCCGAAATTCAGGTGGCAAAGCTCCGAAGCTGCAAGGTGACATACGGAGGAATCGAAGATGATTGAACTCCACGAAGTCGGCCTAGTCGAAGGGCTACCGCCTGATGTTGCCAAAGAGCCATGGGTACAGATCCTTGATGCAGTTTTCAGGGAGCGGCGCAAGAAGGAACTGGAAGCTGCCGAACGCTTGAAAATCTACACGGATATTGACCGTGCAGATGAGGCGGTTCTGGATATTCTTGCGGTTCAGTTCCGCGTTGACTGGTACGACACCAGCTATCCGATTGAAACAAAGCGCAGGATCATCAAAACTGCGCTGGAAGTCCGTCGGTACTGCGGAACGGAGTGGGCAGTCCAAAAGGCGCTGTCCTCGATTTATCCGAATGTGAAGATAAGTGAATGGTATGACTACGGAGGAAGGCCGGGCTACTGGCGAATGAACGTAGACATTACCGATGATGGTGTCATTTACTACACACCGGAAGAAATTGAAAAGCGCCTTGGTTATGCCCGGCGCTGTACCGCTCACCTTGAGCACATCATCTACATCGTCGAACCGCATGAACGGTCGCCCGCTTATATCGCCGCCGCACCCTGCGGCATGGCGACATCCTGCACCGTAAAGGTCCCCGGTAGGATCAAGCCGCGGGAAATCGGCGCAAAGGCGTATGTTGCCGGTGCGGTCGGAAAATCGAAAATGCAGGTTGCCGTGGCGCTGCCCGGTGCCGTTGAAGCAACGGCAGTGAAAGCACGAGCCTTTACGGCGGGCACCGTTGAACGGTCGCACACGGCGATAAACATTGTTATTGGAGGACAGACAACGTGAGTTGGGAAAAATCTAGCTACACCGCCGCCGGTGCCGCCCTGCTGTCGGAATCTCTCTCCGGTGGTGCGCTGGTAATCACCCGCGCTGTGAGCGGCACCGGTACGGCTGACGCAGACCTTTCGGGGGAAACCGGGGTAAGCGGCGAAACACATGACCTGAAATTGCTGGACATCGAAACCGTTGAAAGCGGCGGTGAGACGGCTCGGCGGGTAAAAATCCAGATCACCGGTGCGGATGAAACGTACATCATGCATCAGGTGGGCGTTTACGGCAGGCTGAACGACGATGCAGAAACACTCCTGTTTATTATGCAGGATGCACGCGGAGTGGAGGTCCCGTCCACGAAAGTGAACGGCGATTTTGAGATTGAGCTGTCGGCGCTGCTTGCTGTGTCGAACAAGGCCAATATCAGCATTACCGTTGACCCGCAGATGCAGGCTCTCGCAAAGTTGGTCAAGGCCGAGATCGAGAAGCACAACGCCGACGCCAGTGCCCATGCGGCGACTATCACGGCAGCGGTCAGCGCAGCCGTGAAGAACCTGTCTGAATCCGGGGAAATCCTGAACGAAGAACAGGTAAAGGCTCTTATCAAGGAGCAGGTGGACGGCGGCACAGGCGGCGGCTACTATGGCTCCTACAAACTCACCCTTGCAGCTGACGAGTGGAAGCCCGCCCGCAGCGAGGATGATTACGAAAACGCTGGCGGTATGGATTACTACCAGTGCATTTATGACGCAGAACTGTCGGACAGCACCAGTGAGCTTGTACCCGTTGGCGTTGTATCTCCCGGCAGCTTCTATACTACGACCAAAGCGGGTGTCCTGAACGGGTGCGAAACGCATGATGGTTTCATCAGATTTTTCGCTCAGCGCATCCCGGAAGCAGATATTCAGGCGACCGTAACCCTGTTCGGGAAAGGAGGTGGTTCGGGTGAAACCGGTAGCGTAAGCATCGGTCAGGGCTTGAAGCGCGACGCAAGCGGCGCTATTGCCGTCCGCATCGGCGAAGGCCTTGACTTCGACAGCGCAAACGCGCTGACTGTCCGCAAAGAAACCGTTATGACGAGTGAAGACCTGCTGAACGAGGAAGAAACGCAGCAGGAAATCGTTGATATGCTGAAATAATTTTTAGGAGGACACTATTATGTCTAAGCAGATTTCTACCAAGACCACCATCCGCAACCTGACCGCTGAGATCAAGAAGACTTTCGTCAAGAAGGACGCCTTTACCCCTGTGCAGACCGCAGCCAACGCTGCTATCAAGTCTCTTGGCGTTGACGGCAACACCGTGAACTTCTACACCTCTACCGACAAGAGCGGCACTGCTGCTTTCTCCGTTGACTTCCCCTCTGAGCTGTTCCTCGACCAGACCAAGACCGCGTTCGTCGGCAAGTTCAAGTTCTCCGACACCACCTATCCCGGCGCCACCGACCCCAAGCTGGACGGCAAGCCGGTCATGGTTCTGGCCGTCAAGGGTGAGAACCCCGACAGCTGCACCTACTCTTTCCTGAACATGGCTGCTCTGGTCGATACCTACGCCGCAAAGACCACCGGCAAGGATGCATCCACCACCGTTACCATCGCTGGTTATGAGGTGGATGTCAAGGTCAATGTTTCCGCTGCTGTCGGCAACGCCCTGATTCTGAAGGATGATGGTCTGTATGTTCCCACCCCTAAGGAAGTGGACATCTCCGGCAAGGCCGATAAGGTCACTGGTGCTACCACCGGCAACCTCGCTGCGCTGGACGGCGAGGGCAACCTGACCGACAGCGGCAAGAAGCCTGCCGACTTTGTGGCCGCCGAGGCTGGCAAGCGCCTGATGACCGATGCCGAGGGCAAAAAGCTGGCCGGTGTCTCTGAGGGTGCCACCAAGACTGCCGCCAGCTCCACCAACGGCAATGTGAACATTGACGGCAAGGAAGTCGCCGTGTACACCGAGCCGGAGAATGTTCTGCACGACGAGGATGTGGAGGACTTCTCCGCAGAGGAGATCGCCGCTCTGCTGGCTGACTAAGACATGAGGAGGTAAGCTCTATGGCAAAAGCGAAGATCAAAACGCTTTTGGGCACAGGGCTTGCCGCGCTTTGCAGCCACATCAAGCAGTGCAACACCGCACTCGGAGACCTTTCCGAAGCAACGGCAAACGGATTCGAGGAAACCGATGACATCCTGCACGAAAAGCAGGATGTCACGGCTGCGGTGTCTTTTACGATTCCGGTCGATGGCTGGGGCGAGGATGATTCCTCCCCCGGCTATTTTTATTGTGACATCCCCATTGCGGGCCTGTTGGCTACCGACATTGTGGATGTTACGGTACTGCCGGAATTTTACGATGTGGCGGGTGCGGTGGGCTTTATTGCGACCGAAAGCCTCGAAGGAAAGCTGTGGCTGAGGGCCGCCAAAGCTCCGACCGAGAAAATTTCTGCACAGTATCACATTACAAGCACCGTGAAATACACGGATGCACAGGAAGGGGGAACCTAAATGGCATACGGTTCTTTTAACGCAGGCCCCGGCAAGGCGCCGGATGAAGATGTTGTCCGCACTGACCAGATCGGCATTCCGGGCGGCATTGCCACGCTGGATGCAGACGGCCACCTGACCGAGAGCCAGCGGTGGGAAGTGGACGGCTACAAAAAGGCCGAGACCGACCAGCGCATCAGCGCGGCGGTAGATGCCCACAACGAAGCGGCCAACGCCCACGGCGACATCCGTGCCAGTGTGGCAGCTATGAACGCCAGCATCAAGGCCATTGAGCTGAAGTTCGGCACGAACGTCACGAAAAACCCGTTTTCTGCCACGTTCGGCAGTCTGGACGGCCTGACCGTGACCGGCGTGCACAACGCCGAGCAGGCAAGGGTGGAGTTCTGACGATGGCTGAAATGTTCAAGGTCGGCGCGAATGCGCGGGAGCTGTTGCGCTACACTCAGAGGGCAACCCGCATTGTCACCGACGACATCAGCCGGAGCGATGCCCGGAAGATCATCCAGAAAGTCGCAGCGCTCGAAGATGTGCGCGACATCCAGAAGGTGTGCGGCACTGCCGTCCATGCACTCGACACACGGGACAGAGAGGGCTTTTCCAAGAGCACTTTCCGGCTGTATGGTGAGGGTATCCGGCTGACCGCCCGGCAAATCCTGCTGGATGCACACGCGGCGAACAATGTCAATTTCCAGACCGACTACGACAAGCGCATCGAGAAGATCGGCGCGGTCGTGGACAGCTGCTCTCTGCTGCTGGAATACCTGACCATCTGCACGGAGGAAGGTATCATCAGCGCGAAGAAAGCCGGTATCTGGACAAAGAAGGTCACGGACGTAAAATACCCGGCGATGAAGTGGCTCACGTCGGAACGCGGACGTGCCGAAAAACTCCGGGCAGAAGCGGAACGGAAACGGCTGACCGAACAGGCTGCCGCCCTGAAAGCCGTCCTTTACCCGGAACCGTAAACGCACAGCGGGCAACCGCTTTGCATAAAGGGTGCGGTTTGTTTGTCTGACGCTGCCATTTGGTGGCTGCGCTCTCCGAACACCAACAATAACAACAACGTCTGGAACGTCAACACCGATGGCTCCAACAACAACAACTGGTACAACAACTCCTATGGTGTTCGCCCCGCTCTGATGAAACCGTGTGACGAGTAGGCATAAGCTGAAAGCAGTGCGCCCATCAAAGGAAACCGCATCCTGTCGCTTGCCGATGCAGGCAAGTGATAAATACATCCCGCTGAGGTGGGCCATCCCTGCCGGATGCAGCCCACTACCGTAACGCGAACCAGCGGAGGGTCATTTTGACATACGAAGAACTGTGCAGCTTTGAGGTACTTTACAAAGCCTACCTTGAAGCCCGGAAGGGAAAGCGCAGTAAAAGCAAAACAATCGAGTACGAGGCGCAGGCGCTGGCCTGCACGGAAAAGCTGTCCCGCAAGCTGGCTGTGCGTGATGTACGCCAGCCGGGCGGCGACATCCGGCAGCAGATATGCTATGTGCCGAGCAAGTTTGAGGTCTTTGCCGTCTACGAGCCGAAGCGCCGCATGGTACACGCCCCCGCATTTGTGGACAAGGTGGTGCTGCACGCTCTGGTCGATAACATCCTGTATGATGCCCTGACAAGGAGCTTTATCCGGGACAGCCACGCCAGCCAGACCGGCAAAGGCACAGACGACGGCCTGATGCGCCTGAAAACTCACATGGTGGACTATTACCGCCGTGAGGGCCACGGCGCGGACGGCTGGGTGCTGAAAGGTGATGTGCGGCATTTCTTTGCCAGCATCGACCACCGGAAGTTAAAACGCAAGCTCAAGGCCGTGCTGGACAAGCGCGGCGTTGACCCGCGCGTCTATGAGCTGCTTTGCATCTACATCGACGTGATGGAGGACGGCTTGCCGCTGGGCTACCAGACGAGCCAGCTCTTTGCGCTGATGTTTTTGGATGAGTTTGACCACATCATCAAAGAGAAGTACCGCATCAAATACTATGGCCGATACATGGATGATTTCTACATCATCTGTTCGGACAAGAAGAAATTGCAGTGCATTCTCCGGGATGTTCGGGCGCTCATGGACAGTTACGGCCTTGAGCTGAACCAGAAAACCGCCATTTTCCCGCTGCGGAACGGTATTGATTTTCTGGGATTCCATAGCTACCTGACCGACACCGGCGCGGTCATCCAAAAGCTGCGCCGGGATAGCTCCAAGCGGATGAAGAACAAGATCAGATATTGGGAGACGGCATACCCCGCAGGCGAAGTGACCAAGCAGGAAATCCTGCGGAGCTTTGATGCGTGGGATGCCCATGCCGCCCATGGTGATACTTACTCTTTACGCCGCAAGTACGCTGACCGGCTCGAAAAATTGCTTGACTGTAAAATCCCTATCCATCGAAAAATCAACTCGAACAAACTCGCGCGTGACAGACGGCGGGCGAGGCAATGCCGCTGCATCTACAAGAAGCAGCACAAAGCCCTGTCCCTCTCTGTATCGCAGAACACGCGGCCCGCGGAGATCATGCCGTGGGCCTGAACGAAAACAAGGAGGTAACAATGGCAAACGTAAAACTGGGCACGAAAGCCGTTGGCAGCATTGTCAAAATCAAAGTCAACGGCGCGTCCAAAGATTTTATTGTTGTGCAGCAGGGCAACCCGAACACCAGCACCTATGATTCGAGTTGCAATGGAACGTGGCTGCTGATGAAGGACATCTACACCACGTCCACGTTCGGCAACAATAACTCCTACAAGGATTCCAGCATCCACACATACCTGAACGGAACGTTCTACAACCTCATCGACAGCAACATCCGGGCGGCTATTAAGCAGGTGAAAATCCCGTACCAGAACGGCACTGGTTCCGGCGGCAGCCTTGCCACCGGCTCCAACGGCCTGAGCACCAAAGTGTTCCTGCTGTCTGGTTATGAGGTTGGTTGGACGACCAGCGACAACGGCTATTTCCCGAAGGACGGTGTGAGGCTGGCATACTTTGGCAACAGCTCCAGCGGTAACAGCAAGCGTATTGCATACAATGGCAGCTCCGCTGCCGTTTGGTGGCTGCGCTCTCCGTACACCAACAGTAACTACGACGTCTGGTTCGTCCGCGCCGTTGGCTCCAACGGCAACTACTGGTACAGCAACTCCTGTGGTGTTCGCCCCGCTTTCATTCTTCCCTCTACACTCGTGGTCTCTGACGATGGCACGGTCAGTGTCAACACTGCGCCTACCGTCAGCACGGACGGTGCAGCTCTGGGGCGGAAGAACGCGGCCTTTGCGTGGAAGTACACCGTCAGGGATGCCGACGGCGACACCTTGACCGTCACCGAAAAGCTGGACGGAAAGACCACCAAGACCCGCACCGGCGTTGCCAGCGGCACGGCCCTGACCTTTGAGCAGACGGCCAGCGCTGCCGGATTCCAGAAAATCCTGAACGGCAACCACACCATCACCGTTGAGGTGAGCGACGGCAAGGAAACCGTCAGCACGTCCGCGACCTTTACCAAGGCCGTCCACGCCGCAAGCGTGACGCTGGCTGAACCGTTGGCCGTTGAGGGCGACATTACCGTTGCCGTGCTTCAGGTGACCGGCTCCATCCCCGATGATGCGAAGTTCAAAGCCGAAGTGACCAACAACGCACTCGACAGCTCCCCAGTCTGGCAGGATGCCACGACCGAGGTAAAAAAAGGCGTGAACATCGTCTTTGAGAATAAGACCGCCACCAACGGCGCGGCGTTTAACTTCCGTGTCAGCGTGGAGCGCGGCGAATCCGGCGAGGGCGGCTACATCGAAGCCGTCTCCGGCGCTTTCCAGTAAGGAGGACAGTCACCATGATTCAGTGGAAAAAGGACAATCTGCCCACCCGGCAGGAGAAGGAAGCCGCAGCCAAGAAGCAGCAGGAGCACGAACAGTTGCCCGACCGTGTGGCTGAAATGGAAGATGCCCTGTGCGAACAGGACGCGGCCAACGAGAAGCGCTTGACCGACATCGAAACCGCGCTGTGTGAGCTGGACGCAGCGCTGAACAAGGAATAAGGAGGTATCACCATGAACATTATCTGGGCAAACCGCCTGATTGCAGGCACTAAGACTTGGGCAGAGATGCCCGCATCCCGCCGCGCCGGTGTCAAGCGGGAGCTGGCCAAGCGGGTGACCGAGGGCGAGATCACCGCCGAGGATTACAAGCGCATCACCGGTGACGACTATGACGTGGCCTGAGCTGTGTGAGAAGCTGTTGACCCGGCTTGAAGCGCAGGGCGAGAACATGAGCACCGAGCGTGCAGAGTTCGGGGTGCTCATGGTGGACTGTGCCATGCGCGGGTGCGGGGCTGATCCGGGCATGAAGGGAGATGGTAGCAATGGCGATTAAAGCCTATTCGTATGCGAAGGACGGGAACAGAAAGCTCTCCGCAAATTTTGCGGTGAAGGAGTTCCGCTGCAAGGATGGGAGTGACCCGATCTTTATTGACGATGAGCTTGTGACCCTGCTGCAGAAAATCCGGGATCATTTCGGGAAGTCTGTGACGATCACGAGTGCATACCGTACCGCTGCCCACAACAAGGCGGTGAAGGGGGCGACCTACAGCCAGCATTGTTACGGCAAGGCTGCGGACATCCGGGTGCAGGGCGTGGGTGTTGAAGCTGTGGCTGCCTATGCCGAGACCCTACTGCCGAATCGTGGCGGCATCGGGCGCTATCCTGTAAAGGCGGGCCGCCCTGCTGGTTGGGTACATATCGACACCCGCGCGGCAAAGAGCCGGTGGGTAAGCTGAAAGTAGGAGGAAAACAGTATGGAGAACATTCTGAAAGTTTTTCTGATGGCATTCCCTGAATGGCTGGCCTGCATCTTCATGGTGGTCGGCCTTGTGGTCACGGCGCTGGCGGCGGTACGTCTGGGCTACGGCCTTGTGGTCGCAAAGACTGTGTACAAGTGGATCGTCAACGCAGAGGAAAAGTTCGGCAGTGGCGCGGGTGCAGAAAAGAAAGCCCATGTCATTGCCGTACTGCGTGGGTACACCCCGGACTGGCTGGACTGGGCAATCAATGAGCGGACGCTGGATTGGATCGTGCAGCTTGTGTTCGACTTTACCAAGAAGAAGCTCGAAGATTACATGGCAAAGAAATCCGCAGAAACCACTACTGTGGCCCATTTCGGTAACGTGGGGGAGAACAAGCGTAATGACTGACGAGGAACTGGAACATCGCCTGACAGCGGTCGAAAACCGTGCACAGAGCAACACCCACCGGCTGGACGAGCTGGGGAAGCTGACCGATGCAGTAAACGGCATGAACACCAATATCAAGTTGACCATCCAGCAACTCGAAACCACAAACCGGAGCCTTGAAGTTGTGACGGCACAGAACAAGAAGCAGGACGACCGCTTGACCGCACTGGAAAAAGCCCCCGGAGTATTTGGAAACAAACTCTGGTGGGCGGTCATTGCGGCATTGATCGCAGGCTTTGTTGCATCTGAATTGGCAAGGTATCTCCACTAAGTAAAGCAATGCCCCGCTGGCATCCTGACGGATTGCTGGCGGGGCATTTTTTGTTTGTCTGGGAGTTTTGCACAAAGGAAATGTGCAAAGTGTGGAAAGCTTGCGAATTGACAACGGTACACCGTATAATTTACGCTTAAAACGAAAATAAACGCCATAGTCGGAAGGAGGAAAACGGCGTGCGAGTGTTCAAACAGCTTACGCTTACAGACCGAATCCGTATCGAAAAGTGGTTGAAAGATGGGCTGAGAGTAAAGGAAATCGCAGACAGGCTGCGGGTGGACCCGTCCACGGTGTACCGGGAATTGAAGCGCGGCAGTTATGACAAGCTGGACGGTAAGACGTGGAAGCTGATTCCTACATACAGCCCGGACATTGCAGAGCAAAGGTATCAGGCACATCTTCGGGAAAAGGGGCCAAACCTTAAAATCGGCAAGGATCATGAGCTTGCAAGCTATATCGAACAGACCATTATAGATAAGGACTGCTCACCAGCTGCGGTGTATGGTTATGCCATGGAAGAAGGACGGACATTCAAAACGCATATATCGGTGCCTACCATATATAGCTACATCAAAAAGGGTGTGTTCCTGAATCTGACACAAAAGGCTCTGCCCAGACATGGCGTGCATAAGGGCGACTATAAAAAGGTCAAAACAAAGAATCCTGCCCGTGCGCCGGCTGGTGAGAGTATCGAAAAACGCCCGGCGGAAGTAAAAGACCGTGAAGAATTTGGACACTGGGAAATGGACACGGTGTATTCCGGCAAGAAGAAAAGTACGGTTGCACTGCTGGTGCTGACCGAGCGCAAAACCCGGAACGAAAATATTATAATGGTGCCGGATCGCCGTGCAGAGACGACCGTGCAGGCAATCAATGCGCTGGAACGGAAGTTGGGCGCAGAGAAGTTTGGCATCATTTATAAGAGCATCACGGTGGACAACGGCAGTGAGTTTGCATTGGCCGATCAGCTGGAACAGTCCTGCATCACCGGGGATAAGCGGACGAAGGTATATTACTGCCACCCGTATTCTTCCTGGGAACGTGGGAGCAATGAGAATGTGAACGGCATGATCCGCCGCCGGCATCCGAAAGGCACGGACTTCTCAAAGGTCACAGCGGAAGAAATCGCAGCCACGGAGAACTGGATTAACAGCTATCCTAGAAAAATTTTCGGCTATAAGAGCGCCGGCACAATGTTCCGCGAATGCCTGCGGGAGCTTGGTTTGACAGCATAAAGCACATAGAAAGCAGAAAATCACTGGTAAAAATGAACAATAAGGGATAACCGCAAGCGGGGTGCGCTTGGCGGCTTGTTTGCTTTACGCTAAAATCCACAAAAACAGAGCCGAAAATTTGTTGCATTTAATGCTTTACTTTTCATGCCCCTCTTTTTTTGCAAAAAAGTATTGCCAAAACGCCTTTTATACGCTATAATATCATTGGCCGTGATTACGGCAGTTTTGCACCAAGAATTCCCGGCGCAGCCCCCACACTGGTGCACAACGAAATGCTTTTGAAAAATATATGCCTCTTTAGCTCAGTCGGTTAGAGCACCTGACTGTTAATCAGGGTGTTGCCTGTTCGAGTCAGGCAAGAGGCGCCATTATCAAAACGGCGGGCTACATTTTTAGCCTTGCCGTTTTTTCATTGCGCAATCGCCAAGCTTTTTCACAGTTTTTTCAAATTTTTTGTACAAGTTAAAAAACTCCTCTTGAAGAAGCTGTCGCATTGTGGTATACTGCACCTAAGCTTCAAGCTTTTGCCCATTTGCGGGCAGCCTGCAAGCCATTCTACTTCGATCAAAGGTTAGGCGCTCCCTTCTTTTGATAAGCAGCTGGCCTCTGCTTTGCTCCGTACCATTACAGGGCGGGGCAAAGCAGAGGACTATGCGGCTGTTTGGGCAGCAACTGATTTTGATACTTTTTCTTCGTCAAGCCGCTGGCGGCGTGGCCCCGCAGCTGTACAGAATACACCTTTGGCATGGTTTTCCGCTTGAGATGCTCTGTGGGCTGTGGTACAATACCGCTGGAGTTTGAATATAACTTGGAAAGAGGCTCCCGGCTCCCTTGGTTCGGGCAGGGCCTCCTGTAAAGGAACCAACATCTATGCGCTACACCTACGTCCGGCAGCATGACACAACAGACTGTGCAGCCGCCTGTCTCGCAATGGTGTGCCTCCATTACAAAAAAGAGATCACCATCACCCGCCTGCGGGATATGATGGGGACCGACCTAAAAGGCACAAACTTGATCGGCCTGCAAAAGGCAGCCAACGAGCTAGGCTTTACAACCGCAGCTGTTCGCGTAGACCGAGAGAACTTTCTCAGTGATTTCTCACTCCCCTGCATTGCGCAGGTCATCAACGACCGGGGTATGGGTCACTTCGTTGTGGTGTTCAAAAAGACCACTATCAAGGACGACGATACCCGCCGCAAGCATATCCTTACGGAGAACGAGAAAAAACAGGATGATCCCAAGTATAAGTCCCGGGATTATGTCGTCATCGGCGACCCCGCTACCGAGCTGAAAAAGATCACCCTGGACGAGTTCTATAAGAACTTCACCGGCGTTTTGCTGCTGCTGAACCCCACCACGGAGTTCAAGGGCGGCAAGGTAGCCAAAGGCGGCATGGTCAAGCGGTATTTAGACCTGCTTCTGCCGCAGAAAAAGCTGTTCGGCTTCGCGATCCTCGGATCGGTGCTGCTGACCATTTTGGGCATAGCGTCCTCCATGTTCAATAAGATATTGATGGACGAAGTGCTGCCCTACGGGCTGAAAAGCCTGCTGATCACCTTGATATTAGTGTTCAGCATGGTAAACATCACAAGCACGCTGATCGGCTATGTACGGCAATGGATCCTGATCCATCTGTCCATTAAAATCGACATTCCCCTGATGCTGGGTTACTTCGGGCACGTTTATAAACTGCCCATGAAGTTCTTCGCCACCCGGAAAACGGGCGAGATCACCACCCGTTATTCCGACGCCAACACCATCAAATCCGTCTTTACCAGCATTGCGCTGAGCCTTGTGATGGATATCGTGATGGCAGTGGCCACCGGCATCGTTCTGTTCCGGATGAATGCCACCCTCTTCTCCATCTCTTTGTTTATGACCCTGGTCAGCATCCTGTTGGTGCTGGTTTACCTGCGGCCCTACAAAAAGCTGAATGAAGAGACCATGCAGCAGTCCGCTGTCCTCAACAGCCAGATGATCGAGAGCCTGCGCGGCATCGAGACCATCAAATGCAACGCCAACGAGGATACCGAGCTGGAAAATCTGGAGCGGGAATATATCAAGAGCCTGAAGATCAGCCTGCGGGGCAGCCGTTTGAGCACCTCTCAGTCTTTGATCTCCTCGCTGATCGGCACCGGATTCCAGATGCTGACTACCTTTGTGGGTATCTCTCAGGTACTGGATGGTCAGATGACCTTGGGTGCTTTCATGGCGTTCTCCACCTTGTCCGGCTACTTCACCTCTCCGGTGAGCGAGCTGGTAGGGATGCAGACCTCCTTGCAGGAGGCTTCTATCTCGATGAAGCGTCTGACCGAGATTTTGGACTACGAGTCCGAGGACGAGGGCGACGAGAACCGCACCGAGATGGAGAAGATCGACGGCGACATCGAATTCAAGGATGTCACCTTCCGCTACGGCAACCGTGCTCCTGCGCTGGACCACGTTTCCTTCACGATCCCCAAGGGGAAGAAGGTCGCTCTGGTAGGCAGCAGCGGCAGCGGCAAATCCACCATCACCAAGCTCTTGCTCAAGTATTATGAGCCGGAGGACGGCGAGATCACTGTGGACGGCGTGAGTCTGAAGGAGTATACCAACGACTCGGTTCGGCGTGCAGTGTCCTATGTCCCCCAGAACGTGGAGCTGTTCAGCAAAACCATCTTTGATAACATCCGTGTGTCCCGCATGAGCGCCACTTTGGAGGAAGTAAAGGCAGCTGCCAAAAAGGCCGATGCCCATGACTTTATCCGCCGGCTGCCCTTGCAGTACCACACCTACCTGGAGGAAGCCGGCAACGGCCTGTCCGGTGGTGAGAAGCAGCGCATTGCGCTGGCACGGGCTTTCTTGAAGGATTCTAACCTGTACATCCTGGATGAATCCACAAGTAACCTGGACTTTGCCACAGAAAATGTCATTTTTGACATGATCTACAACCAACTTGCAGATCGTTCTATGTTAATTGTGGCTCACCGCTTGTCTACCATCCGAGATTGTGATATTATATTAGTGATGGATAAGGGCAAGATCGTGGAGCGCGGCACGCATGACGAGCTGCTGGCAAAGGGCGGCCGTTATTCTGAGCTGTGGAATATGCAGCAAGGCATTTTCCGCCACAAGGAACACGAGGCCCCGGTCGATGTCCAGCCTGTTATTGAAGAGGATGAGGACGACGGCGAGTCGATCACCTATTAAGATGCAACCAGGTGCAAGCCTGGTTACATAAAAGACGAACAAACAGCCGCTTATCTGTTTGGGAGTTGATTTTATTCAATCATTCATTTGAAGGGAGTAATTTATTATGATGATGCCTGCAAACTACTCTGCTATCGCAGAGAACGAGATGACCTACGTTGTCGGTGGCGCTACTGTCCTGGAGGGCCTGCAGACCCTGGGCAACAATGTCTGGACCATTATCGGCAACAGCTACGTCAGCAAGCTGGTCGGTGCTACCATGGGCACTATGTTCAGCGGCAACTATAAGTTCGGTGGCGTGTGGAATGCCCTGGGCGATATCGTTACTGGTGGCCTGAAGCCCAATAGCACTACTGAGTATGTGCATGATTTCCTGAATGGTGCTATGCAGGTCGTGGGCCTGGGTGCTGCTGCTCACCAGCTGGCTACCACCGATGTGAAGAACTACACTGCCGATCAGAAGTTCATTCAGATCAAGATTAACTAATTCATATCAATTCATTCAATCCACTATGGTCTAAGCCCGGGATCCCGGGTTTTAGATAAATATTTTTTCGATGAAACATATCGAAGGGAGTAATTTATTATGATGATGCCTGCAAACTATTCTGCTATCGCAGAGAACGAGATGACCTACGTTGTTGGTGGTGACAGCCTGTTCCCCGTCTTCAACCCCCTGTCCACCCTGTTCACCAACGTTGTGAACATCATTGGCAACAGCTTTGTCACTCCGCTGGTCAACGCTACCATCGGCAAGGCTTTTGGTGGTGAGTATAAGTTCGGTTCCATCTTCGGTGGCATCGGCGATACCATCAAGAACCGTTACAACAACAGCCTGGTCACCGATCCTAATACCAAGGAAGTTTCCGGCCAGTTCAACGGCGTGCTGAACGCTGGTGCTGCTATCATGGGCGGCATGGCTGCTGTTGCTCAGCTGATGAACAACGATGTCAAGGTCTTCACCAAGGAGACCGTCCTCGGCATCAACGGTAAGGCTGTCTAATCTCAGATTTACATCTGAAACAAGATGAAGCATAGTTCTCTCCCCCCCTTGGGGGAGGGATGACAATGCCTCGTTGTGGTGTGCCAGGAGGCGTATGCCTTCTGGCACACCTTCTTTTTTGTGAAAATTTTTTGGATATCCTGTTATGTGAGTAATAGGTGATCGTAAGTGGAGAAGACCCTCTCCGTCATCGCCTAACGGCGCTGCCACCTCTCCCGAAGGGCGAGGCTCTGGCGAAAACGGAAGGTATCGCCCTCACCAGCTGACCGGTAAAGTATAAACTTTACGCCCTTGCCAAGGGCTCCCCCTTCGGGGGAGCTGGCGAACAAAGTGAGCCTGAGAGGGTTGAGAGTAACCCTCTCCGTCATCGCCTCCGGCGATGCCACCTCTCCCGAAGGGCGAGGCTCTGGCGAAGACGGAAGGTATCGCCCTCACCAGCTGACCGGTATAAAGCAGAAACTTCACGCCCTTGCCAAAGGCTCTCCCTGAGTGGAAAGACTTCCCCCGGTCGGGGGAAGATGTCGCCGACAGGCGACAAAAAGGGGAACAGCTGGCGAACAAAGTGAGCCTGAGAGGGTTCGTACTCCCCTCTCCCCTTACGATTGCCTATTACCCACCCCGTAAAAACGGGGGGCAAAATTTTAAGAAATACAGGTGATTGATTATGAACGCGATCCAAATCAGCGACAACAAGACCCTCAAGCTTACCAACGTGCTGTCCCGCACCTTTACTGCCGAAGAGATGGGCAACGCCATGCTGATCCTGACTCAGATGGACAACTTCATCAAGAGCCACGGCGCACAGCCCATTGGCCCGCTGATCCAGCATGTTGAGGTGAGCGGCGGCGCAAACCCCACGGCTACTTTCCGCTTTTTGCGGCAGGCTTCGGACTTTATCCCCCGCATGGACCCGGAGTACCACATGGACGCCGTGCTGCGTGTGCGCAACTGCCTGTACGCTCACTACACCGGCCCCATGGCCAAGAGCCAGCTGGCCAGCCAGAAGCTGTCCATCCACGCTTTTGAGAATGATATCGAGCTGCGGAACAGCGTCTACACCATCTATGTCAACCAGGATGAGGACGATGCCGTAGTGGATGTGTTTATGGAGACCTGCTGAACACTATGAATATGACCGTGCAAAACCTGTACGACCTGCAGGACCGCCGCATCATGATGGAAAAAAAGCTGCCTCCCTACGGCTATGCACTGCTGCTGGCTGTGGCCGGGCTGATGGCTTTTTTGGTGGTATGGTCCATCAAGACGCCCCGTGTCTATGTAAGCCAATCCACCGGCGTTGTACAGGCTAAAAACAAGACCTTTATCATGTCCAGCTACTCCGGTTCCATTACCGAGCTGAACATCTCTGAGGGCAGCTATGTCAACGAAGGTGACCTGGTGGCCCATATCAAGAGCACCGACCTGGATATGCAGCAGTCCAATCTGGAAAGCCAGCTGGAGATCTACCGTACCCAGCTGGCGCAGTACGAGAAGCTGCGCCGCTCCATCCAGGACAACACCAACTATTTCAGCGAGACCAGCGCCGAGGACCAGCCCTACTACTACCAGTACGAGGCCTATAAGCGCCAGGTCGAGCAAAAGACCTTTGATGCCTCCATCTACCAGTCTGCGGGCTACACCGATGCCCAGATCCAGAGCATGATGGAGCAGAGCCAGAGCGAGATCGAGAGCCTGTACTACACCACCATGCAGAGCGTGTCGCAAAGCATCACCAATGCACAGAGCACCATTGATAATCTGCAGGCTCAGATCAACGCCCTGAACACCGGCGCAAACGATTACTATATCTATGCGCCCACCTCCGGCATCATCCATATGGACACCCCCTATAAGGAGGGCATGGTGCTGAGCGCAGGCACCCCGCTGGCTACTGTGGCCAGCGCCAACGATGAGCTGGAAGTGGTGGCCTACGTCAGCCTGAACGACCGCCCCCTGCTGCACGTGGATGATCCCTGCAAGCTGGCCATTGCCGGCCTGTCGGAGTACTCCTACGGCACCATTACCGGCAAGGTGGTCTCCATTGACAGCGACGTGACCGCCAGCGCCAACGGCTCCTATTACAAGATGACCATTCAGCCGGACACCAGCTATGTGGTCAGCAAAAGCGGCGATAAGGTAGACCTGTCCAACGGTATGAGCGTTACTGCCCGCGTGGAGTACGACCAGGTGACCTATTTCGAGTACGCTATGGAGTCTCTGGGCGTCCTGTTCCGCTAAAACAAAATCAACGCACTGTATATGAGGTGGGAGCCGATAACAGCCCGGATCGCTCCGGGCAGGCTTCCACCTCATGCAGCGCTGGCGGGAGTCCCCGCTTTTGTGAGAAAACGGAGCAAAACTCTCGTCCCCCTGCGTAAGCCTGAACACCCCAAAGAGGTAATGCAAGTTATGATTTTACACGCAAAAAAGCTGACGCTGGGCGCAGTGCTGCTGGCTATGATGGTCACAGTGCTGGCGCTGCCGGCTTCCGCCCTGGATCTTTGGCCCTGGGACAATGTAGCGCCCCAGAGCATTGAGCTGGGACAATACGCCACCACGATGGCTGTGGGGGAAAAGCAGCAGCTCTCCCCCATCCTTCTGCCGGAAAACGCCTCCGGCAAGCTGAGCTATGAGTCCTCGAACCAGCAGATCGCTACGGTAAGCAAAAAGGGCGTTGTGGAGGCGCTTTCCCCGGGCAACGTGCGCATAGCCGTGACCACCGGCGAGATCGCCAACTACTACGAGATCGCCGTCCTGCCCGACCCCTCCACCCTGGTAGCAGAAATGGACCTGACCCTGTCCGCCAACCGCATCTCGGTAGGCGACACCATCCAGGTGCAGGTACAGGTGCTGCCCTCCAACGCTTCCAACCTGTCGGAGATCGTCCTCAGCAGCTCGGACGGCAATGTGGCCACCGTGAACAACTTTGGCAAGATCACGGGCATTGCCCCGGGCACGGCCACCATTACCGCCACCTGCGGGGCAGTCAGCGCCTCGGCTAAGGTGACGGTGGTTGCCAGCAGCTCCGGCAAGCCCACCAGCCAGCGGCTGACCGTCAACCCCTCCTATATCGTGCTGAAACCCGGCACCACCCAGACCCTGAGCGTCTCGGTCACACCTTCCAGCGCATCCCGCAACTTCACCTATAAGAGCAGTGACGCCTCTGTGGCTGCTGTCAGCGCCAAAGGTGTTGTCACCGCTGTGGGCACTGGTTCCACCTCCATCATCGTATCCAACGGCACCGCCACCGCCTCGGTGACTGTGATCGTAAACCAGAGCACCACCTCCTCCAGCGGCAGCAGCAGCGACAACTCTGCCACCCAGCCGGAGCAGCAGGTGCAGGATCCGGTGGTGCAGGCCATTCAGGATGCTGAAAAGCCGGAGCTGACCCTGCCCCAGAGCGAGGTGCGCACCCTGACCACCGAGATGCTGAACGCCCTGCACGACACGGGGCGCACCCTGTATCTGGATGCCGAGGGTTACACCCTGCGGGTGCGGGGCACACAGGTCAAAAACGCCACCAATGCGTTGAACACCGCCCTGTCTTTCAACCCTGTGTCCAACGGTGTTGAATTTATGCTGAACGAAGGCCAGGGTATGCCCGGCAAGGTGGATATCCTGCTGAACGAGGATACTGCCAGTTATAAGCGGCTGTATCTCTACAATGAGAACACCCAGAAGTGGCAGTACCTGAACAGCTATGCGGACGGCGTTGTGGAGGTAGACACCTCCGGCCGCTACCTGCTGACCAACGAGACCCTGAACACCATTGGGGTCAACTGGTATTTCCTGGGAGCCGCTGGTTTGGTGCTGCTGGCCATTATCGTGGTCTATATCGTTGTGAAAAAGCGCTACTGGTTCTGGTGATCCACCAGACCGGTCATAAAAACAGCATGGCATCTGCTATGCTGTTTTTATTTTACCGCTCAATAAAAGAAACGGACAGGCCGGAAGTGAAAATCCAGCCTGTCCGTTTTTGCTTGTAGGTTCAGCGGTGTCCCAGCATCCGGTGCAGCCGCGGCTGCCAGATCAGCCGATAGATCCGCAGCAGGTTCAGCAGCGCCTTATCGTACAGCACAAAGGCCACATTGCCTAATACCAGGGTGGTAACAGCCAGCGCAGCTTCTGCCGCAGCCAGAGCACCCTGCTCCATAGGCGGCGCCCCTGTGAGCAAGGCCAGCAGCAGGCCGTAAATGGCCAATACTGCCAGGTTGCACAAGCACAGTTTTGCCAGCAGCTGTACGATTGCGGGGCGGATACGGTCAAGCCTCGGTTTGACCAACGGATAATACCCCAGCAGCGCAGCAAATGCCAGCGCCACCTCCCGATCCGGCACCAGCAGCAGACTCAGCAGACTGACCGCTGCATAAGCGGTCAGCGCCATACGGCTGCCGCACTCCTCCCGCACCGCAGCGATCAAAAAGCCTGCCACTGCCGGCGCAATGAATAGTAAGATCGGCAGGGCTGTGCCCAGCAGCATCACTGCAATGCACAGCGCAGATGCCATACCGCAGTAGGCAAGCATCCAGCTTTTGCCCGGGGTGCGTTTCATGGCAGTTCCCAACGTACCGCCGCCCCTTCCTGCTCCAGGGGATCCACCGAATGGCGAAGCCCCAGGATCATGATATTATCCAGCAAGGTGCGGTTGAGCTTTACGTCCAGCAAGCCATAGGCTCGCACCAGGTCATTGGCTGCTGCCAGCGCCTGGCGGCGGGCATTCTCCCGGGCCGCTTCCCGGCTGGACAGGCCATTGACGATGAACACATTGTAGCGGCCAATGCTGCGGTCCAGCTCAAAGCGCTCCGCTTTATCCATCAGGTAGAATGCACGCCCGATGCAGCTGCCGATATAGCGCATACTTTTGCGCTGTACGGGGTCATCCGTGGCCAGTGTGGAGTACAGCGCCCCATACACATTGCTCATTGGCTCCGCTGCCACGCTGTAATTCTGATTGCACAGCTCCATCTGGACCGCTGCCTGGGCCTGTTCCTGCATAAAGATGCGCTCCAAGGCCGGGTTCTCCTGCACCGCTTTTTCGTACGCCCGCCGCAGCAGGAGCCGGTCCAGCCCACGGCGCAGCCGCTGTCCCAGCTCCAGCTCGGTCCATTTCCGGTCCTGGAAGCGATGCCACGCCATCATCACTTCCACCTGTGCTGCCAGGCGGATGCCCTGGGTCTGGCACATCACGGTTTTCCAGCACAGAGTGCCGGGCAGCCGTGCCCGTTTGCAGGTGGCCGTGCGGCCTGCCAAACTATCGGCCAGCAATGCATACAAAACGCCATTGTGCCGCAGATACCGGCAGGAATACAGCCCATAGCTCAAATACATCTGACGGCGCACCCCCCGCAGATACCACAGGTAGGTGTTATAATCTCGAATTGTCAACTCGGGGAGAAACGGCTGCAGCCGTCCTTCCATAGCAGACACTTCCTTTCTTTCAGGGATGCAGCGTCCTGCCTGCTGCCGGCCGGACGCTGTAATAGTAGTATAATCCATTTTGTGCCCTGGTGCAACAGCCAAAGCCAAACTCAGGGAAAGTTTGTGCCCTTTTTTCTAATTCTGCACCCGCTCTGCACATAAAAAGAAGAGCATACAGCCGTTATTTTCCCTGCTGCGTTCCGCCGCAAAATTACCTCTGTAATTTTAGCAAAAACCGCCGCAGCCTTTTAGCGGGCTGCGGCGGTCGGTATCAGCGCTCTTTTGGGGCATGGGCTTGGCCGGGCGCTTGGCACCCGGTGCCTCGTAATACATATACAGCTGGCAGGGGATCATGCCATTGTACATCTTGCGGCGCTTTGCAGCACGCTTGCCGTAATGGGCCTCAAAATCCATATCAGCAGTGATCGCATACAGACCTGCACAGGGATGCTCCTGCATCTGGCGGCCCAGGGTGCGGGCCAGCTGTGCAGCGCCTTCAATGGTGCTCATCCGCTCACCATAGGGAGGGTTGGTCAGCACGATCGCCTCCGGGCGGGCAATAAAGTCCGCCACATCGGCCACCTCAAAACGGCAGCGTTTTTCCACACCGGCCAGTTTTGCGTTGGCATTGGCCAGCGCCACCGCAGCAGGGTCGATATCATAGCCCACTGCCTCAAAACCAGCGTCCAGCTTAGCCTCCGCCAATGCCTTCTGGCGCTGCTCTGCCCAGACCGAAGCAGGCACAAAGGCATAGCGCTCTGCGGCAAAGCGGCGCTTGAGGCCCGGCGCAATGTTCAGCGCCTTTTGAGCCGCTTCGATCAGCAGTGTGCCGCTGCCGCAGAAGGGGTCCTGCACAAAGCTATCCCGGCGCACACGTCCCAGGTCTGCGATGGTGGCGGCCAGTGTCTCGCGGATGGGGGCTTCCATGGCGTTGCGGCGATAGCCCCGCTTATACAGACCTTCGCCGGTGGTATCCAGCAGCAGCTCACAGCGGTTTTTGCGCAGCATAAAGCGGATGCGGTACTCGGTGCCGGTCTCCGGCAGGGAGTTGACCCGATGTCCCCGCATCAGCCGCTTGACCACCGCTTTTTTCAGGATGCTCTGGCAGGCGGGCACGCTGGACAGCTGGCTGTCCAGCGAAGAACCCGTGACCGGGAACGCAGCGTCCGCAGGCAGAAGCTCCTCCCAAGGGACATTGTATGCCCCGTCAAACAACTCGTCAAAGGTGGAAGCCGGGTAGCTTGCCAGCAGCAGCATCACCCTTTCCACCGTGCGCAGATTCAGGTTGGCTGCGGCGATCATCTCCGCACCGCCCCGGAACGCCAGCCGTCCGTCGCTGACACGGATATCCTCTGCACCCAGGCGGCGCAGCTCAAAGCTGGCGGTGGACTCACACCCAAAAAAACAGGGGGCGATCAATTCATACTTTGCGGGCATTTTGTATTCCTTTCTGTTCTTACAAACGCATAAAGCCAAAAAACAGAGCCTATCCCCTGGCCAGGCGGAGTATTCCCTCCCCTTGTACCGGGACAGGCCCTTGGTGTGCTGTGTACTGCCGTTCAGCGGCCGCCGCGGCGGCTGCGGGGTGCATAGCCGCCGCCCCGACGACGGTTGGTCTCGTGGTCCAGATCCGCCATCTTCTCCTCGCTTTGGCTCTTAAAACGGCTCATCATATCCTCAAAGCTCATGTTATCGGATCTTGCCGGTGCTTTGGGCTGCCAAACACGGGGCTTAGGTTCCGCCGCCCGTGCCCGGGGGCGTCCTGCATCCCGGGGAGCGCCAGCGCCGCCCTTGGGGCTGCGCTCAGGGCGGGCAGGCCGGGGCTGCAGCCGCTTCATGGACAATGCGATCTTTCCATCCGGCGCGGTCTGGATGACCTGCACCTTTACCTCGTCCCCTTCATGCAGCACCGCCGCAAGGTCCTGCACAAACTCATGGGACACCTCAGAGATGTGGACCATGCCCACACGCCCCTCCGGGAGGCTGACAAACGCACCAAAGGGGCGCACGCCGGTAACGCGGCCCTCAAAAATATTCCCTACCTCAATCGCCAAAACCAATACTCCTTGTCAATCTTTGGTCGTGGAAGGATCAGTTGCCGGACACATCCACAAAAATGCGCTCATTGGGCGCAGCGTAGTTGTAAGAGTCACGGGCGACCCACTCGGTCATCTCATCCGAGCTGCCGCCAAGGATGCGCTGCATCTCTTCATTGGCCGCCTGCTGTTGGGCGATCTGCTCCTGAAGGGTCTGCAGCTCTGCACGTTTGGAGCTGATGGCTACCTGATTGGAAATATACGCCGCCAGCATGCTGAGCAAAAACAGCACGAACAGCAGCCGGAGCATCCCACGCCAAAGGGTGGTGCGCTTCCGGTTTTTGCGGGTAGATGTTGCCATGTTCCTACGGCCCTGCCTCTCACATTGATGGGGGCAGCGCAGAAGTGCCGGGGGGATGCCCCGCCGCATCGCATACTGCCACGTTTGAATTATACAACATCTTCGGCTGGTTTTGCAAGTTCTTTTTCTGTTTTTTCAAAACTCTTTTCACGTTCCGGCGTTCTTTGGCTCGTTCTGCCCGCTCCCTGCGCCTCTGGCGCCGCTTCTGTCTTTGGCCCGCTGCCCATCTTGCCGCCTGCACCAGCGGCCAGGCCAGGACAGCCCGCACCGCCGCCGCCAGAGGTCCCAGTATCCCCTGCACTGCCAGCACACCGACCACCGCTGCCGCCAGCATATACCAGCGCAGCTGTCCCCCAAAGCTTTGCCCTGCGGCATACCCCTGCACCAGGATCAGCACCACCCCCACCAGGGCCACATCCGGCAGCAGAGCCTGTTTTTTCTTCAGCGGAGCCAGTACCCGCAGACCGCCCGCTGCCGCCCCCAGCAACAGACAGGCAGCCGCCTCCTGTGCTGCCTGCTGCGGGCTGACCAGCCCCATCAACCGCCCATCAGACGGCGCAGCAGGCCGCCCGGGGTGCGGGGTTCGGTATATTCAAGCGCATCCAACCGTCCCGCAAGCCGCACCTCACCTGCATCCAGGTCCAGTGAAACCACGCTCAGCCCGGAGCCTGCCAGGTGCAGGATCCCCTTTACCGTCTCGATGGCTGCCCCATCCTCATCACAGCGCAGCACTCTGCGCACCCCTGTCACTGTCAGACGGCTGCGGCTTTCCAGGATCAGATCCTGCGCCGGCCCAGAGGACACGGTCTGGCTTTGTTTTTCCATGCTGTATCTCCTTTTGCCCTGTGTCCGCTTTTTTTGCGGTACAAACTGCTTGCTCCCATCCGGCTGCTTGCCGCAGCCGCCCATTCCACCAGCATTGTATGGAGCGCTGGAGACAAATATGCGCAAAAATGCCCGTCCGGCGCTTAAACAGCACCAGACGGGCATCAAAAGGGTCATTCCGGCAGGATCTCGTACATTTCCCGTGCCACATCTTTGGTACGGGGTTCCACATCCGACAGCACCCGCACCTTGATGGGCCGGTTGCCGAAGGTAACTTCGATCACATCGCCTGCGGCGACGGCCTGGCTGGCCTTTGCCACCTTGCCGTTGATCAGGATGCGGCCTGCATCTGCCACCTCATTGGCAACAGTGCGGCGCTTGATCAGCCGCGAGACCTTTAAGTATTTGTCCAGACGCATCGCAGGGTTCCCTCCTCTTGCTCCTTTTGCATCAAAAATGCCGGGGCATCACTGACCCCGGCGGCTTTCCGATCTGCGGTATCCGGTCAGCTGTTGATCACAGGCTGTCCTTCAGTGCCTTGCCCGGCTTGAACACGATGCTGCGGGATGCAGCAATGGTGATGGGCTCACGGGTGCGGGGGTTGATGCCCTGGCGCTCTGCGCGCTCACGCACCTCAAAGGTGCCAAAACCGGAAATGCTGATTTTCTCCCCTTCGGTCAGGGCATTGGCCAGCGCATCAAAAGCGGCGTTCACAGCCAGCTCAGCATTCTTCTTGCTCATCTCGGTGTTTGCGGCGACCTGTGCGATCAGATCTGTCTTGGTCATAATTCGGTCCTCCATGTTTGTATCGGTTGATTTTTTAGGTTGGATTGCATTTTTATCGGAACAGGCTCTTTTACAGCCTGGTGACCGCTTGGTCAGGTTTTATCTTTCAGTTCCCGGCAGTAACGCTGCGCAGCAAAGGTCAAAGCCTCCTCTGCATCCACTCCCGCCAGGCGCATCGCATCGGCTGCCGCCAGCAGCAGTTCTCCCGCTGCCTGCAAAGCTGCATCCGGGTCGGTGCGGGCTGCATCCCAGGCTGCCTGTGCATCTTGCAGCGCCTGTGCTGCAGCCTCCGGGCTGTCGCAGCCAGCTCCGCAGCGAGCCGCTCGCTTTTGCAGTTTCTGCACCCGCATCAAGGCAGGCAGAGTGGCAGGCACTGTGTCCAGTTCATCCGCCAGGGTACGGCGTCCCTTTTCCTTATTTTTGAGCGCATCCCAGCTATTTATACCTGGGTTTTCGGCTGCGGAGGAAGCAAACAGGTTGGGGTGACGGAACACCAGTTTCTGGCATACCTCCCGGCAGACCTGCTCAAAATCAAAATTGCCCCGTTCCTGCTCGATCACAGTGTGGAACACCACCTGCATCAGCACATCGCCCAGTTCCTCCCGGAGCATGGCCGGGTCGTCGGCGTCAATGGCTTCCAGCGCTTCGCAGGTCTCCTCCAAAAAGTTCTTCCGGATGGATGCGTGGGTCTGCACCTTATCCCATGGGCACCCTTGCTGCGGGTCCCGCAGGATCTGGATCAGCTCCACCAGATCCTCAGCCGTATAATGCTCCCGGGGGGCAAAATCCAGCATCATGCACACCACCTTTCCAAACCCTTGAAGTAAGATTTTACCGCAGTTCCCGGCAATTTGCAAGGGTTTATGCGGATTTTCCGTCTTTTTTGCACAAAATCCAAAAACAAAAAACGGGCAGCGTCCCCTCCAAAGGGAAGAACGCCGCCCGCTTTGCATTGCGTTGTGTTCCTTTGCGGTGCAGCGGGGCAATACGCCCGGCATGGCCGGTCAAAGCTCTTGTTTTACAGCTGTGCGCCGCACTTATTGCAGAACAATGCGTCTGCTTCCACTACTGCACCACACTGGGGGCAGGTCTTGCCAGCCGGAGCGCTGCTGGGCTGGGCTGCATCCAGATCCGGCTCCATCATCTGCTCCGCCTGTTCCACCTCGGCAGCTTCTGCCGGGGTCAGGCTGGCTTTCAGCCGGGCGATCTCCTGCTCGATGGAATCGATCATGTCGATATATTTATCCACCAGGGGCTGGTTTTCCTCATTGCCCTTTGCCAGGCTGTATACCAGCGCACCCAGCTGCCGCTGTGCCTTGAGCAGTTTGCCCTGCTCGGATACGATCCTTGCCTGGGTCTTGCTCTTCTGTGCCAGGTCCAGCGCAGCGGTGCGGCCTTTCTCGGCATATTCCAGTCCCATTTCCTTGAGCTTATTAAAATCCATAAAAGACACCTCACTTTTCTTTGTGTCCAGGTGGTCTATTCATTGTGCTCTGGGGGCAGAGCTTATGGTTTCATTATAGCGCAGGCAGGGGGCAAATGCAACGGAGGGGTCGGATATTTTACAATTTTGTGCAGGAACTGCAACAATTTTTTCGCAAATTGCTGCCCAGCCTCTTTATGCCTGCGGGGGATAGAATTCCCGCAGCATACTGCCCTCCGGCAGCAGCTCCAAGGGCAGGGGCTGCACATGCTCAAACCGCCGGGCGGTGTCGTCCCACAGCTCTGCATTGTGTCCTTCCAGTGTAAACTGCCGCCGGACGATCTGCAGCAGCTGCGCAATGATGCCCAGCTCGTAGGTAAACGAGGTATCCAGCAGAAAATCCGCCGAACTCTTGAAACCCTTGATATACCGGGTCTCTCCGTCCAGCACTCTGTCCCACATGGAGAGGGTCTTGGCAGGGCTGCGGCCCCGGGTGGCAGCATCCCGCAGCATACGGCGGCACAGGCGGATATTCTGGGTGTTGATCACCCGGCGCCCTTCCTCGCAATATTCCTCCCGCAGGCCAGCGTAGACACGGTAGACCTCCTTTGCCGGGACCAGGCTGGTAAGCGCCGGGTTAAAGGCATGGATGCCCTCCACGATGCAGACGCCTCCCATCAGGTCCACCGGCTCAGTCTCGGCAGAGCGGGCCTCCTGCACAAAATCATAGATCGGAAGCACCGTCTTGCCAGTCTCGCACAGTTCCTTGATGCACTGGTTTACCAAGGGCAGGTCCAGGGTCTCCAGGTTCTCATAATCGGTGGTACCGTCCGGCATACGGGGATAATACTCTGCCCCGCGGAAAAAGTTGTCCAGGCTGACCACCCGGGCCGGCATCCCTTGGCGGACCAATTCCTCTGCCAGCTTATGCGCTGTGGTGGTCTTTCCGCTGGCGGATGGGCCGGTGAGCATAACGATCTTTGTGCCGGAATAGCGGATCTTTTCGGCGGCATATGCCAGCCGGCGCTGATAGGAGGCCTCACAAGCACGGGCCAGCTGCTCCGGGCTGCGGGCTGCAACGTTGTAAAGTTCGACTTCAACCAGTCGTTTCGGGACCCAGATCGTGATCATAGAACGCAGTCACTCCTTCTTTGCGTTCCAGCACCTCCGCAAAGCGCTGGATGTACTCGGTGGGATACTTGAAATTAAAGATCCTCTGCATCCGTTTCCCGCCGTCGGCCACCAATTTGGTGCTGCCGCCCGCACCGGCGGAGAGGATGGTCTGGACTTCCTCCATGATATAAATATTATAATACCCTTCATGCCCGGGTTTGCACCAGCCTACATTTTCCAGGTTTTGCAGGGTATTTTTCTGCCGGTAGAGGTAGTAGGGCTGATACCCTGCCTGTGCCAGCATACTGCATTGTTCCAGCATGGCCGCCACGTCAGCGTAGTCGTTTTCCTTTTGGTCCTCGATCACGATGCGGGAGGCCCGCTTCAGGGTCAGCGTATGCACCGTGATATTCTCCGGGTCCAGCGCAATGGCCTGCTTCAGGCTCTGGGTGAAGCCCTCCACCGTATCCCCGGGCAGCCCGGCGATCAGGTCCATATTGATATCCTGATGTCCCGCGGCCCGGGCCTGGGCATAACAGTCCAGGATATCCTGGGCGGTGTGGCGGCGGCCAATATTGGCCAGCACCTGGTCCGAGAAGGTCTGGGGATTGATAGAGATGCGGGTAGCCCCGTACTCTTTGATCACCGCCAGCTTTTCAGCATCGGTGCAGTCGGGGCGGCCTGCTTCCACGGTGTACTCCAGCAGCTTGCTCAAGTCAAAATTCTGCCGCACCGTGCCCATCAGCTGCCGCAGCTGATCGGCGGAAAGGCTGGTAGGGGTGCCGCCGCCGATATAGATGCTGCACAGCTGTAAGCCGGCTTTATCTGCCTGGGCACGGATGTCCTCCACCTCCCGGCACAAACAGTCCACATAGGGCTGTACCAGTTTGCGGTCCCGGTCCAGATTGCAGCTGACAAAGCTGCAATAGCTGCACCGGGAGGGGCAGAACGGGATGCCGATATACAAGCTATACGCCCCCGGCACACTGCCCCGGCGCAGGATCGGCTCCTGCAGGTCAGCAATGCGCAGCGCCATGCGGTATTTTTCCTCAGAGCAGTCGAACCGCTCCAAAAACCAGTGGTCGATCTGTTCTGCCGTCCAGCCCGCCGCCCGCTTATCGTGGATCAGGCGCACCGGCCGCACACCGGTCATTTTGCCCCAGGGAGGACGCTGTCCGGTCCAGTCCCGCAGCAGAGCGTACACCAGGCTTGCCAGTGCAAATTCCGGTGTCTCCGTTCCTTCAGCCAGCAGCGGCGCCGTCATGGTATGGCTTTGGCCCGTTTGACGCACCATTGCCCACAGCTGGTCCGGACGCTTTTCTGCCCAGAGACAATCTTCCTCCGGTTCCGGCGGGGTCAGGGTCAGAGGGGCCATCGGGTAAAACAGCCGTGCCAGATGCTCCACCTCGTAGCCGGAGGGCAGGCCTTGGATATAGATCTTCATGTGCAATCCTTTGTTCTGTTGTGCGCAGGCCGCAGGTCTCAGCCCCGCTGTGCCATACGCAGATAGTAATTGGTGTCCAGCTCCTGCCCCAGGGTAGAAAAATCCCCGTGGCCGGGCAGGATCTGGGTCTCCCGGGGCAGCGGCAGGGCCGCCAGCTTGCGCAGGCTGTCCATCATCTCTGCCTCGCTGCCGCCGGGCAGATCTGTACGGCCCATGCTGCCCTGAAACAGCGTATCGCCGGTAAACAGATATCCGCCGCATTGCAGCACCACGCTGCCCGGGGTATGGCCGGGGGTATGCCAGACCATAAACGCAAGTTCATCCACCGTCACCGCAGCTCCCTCCTCATAGCCGCTGTCTGCCTGCGACAGCGGGTAGAGCTGGTCGTTGTGCAGGTCAGCCGCCTCACAATAGAGCTTTGCTCCAGTGCTGCGGCACAGCTCCTGGGCTGACCCCACATGGTCGTAATGACCATGGGTGCACAGGATCGCGGTCAGGGATGCGCTGTGCTCCTGCAGCAGCTTGGTGTACTGCTCCGGCTCTGCCGCCGGGTCGATGATGACCCCGTGGCCGGCATCGCTGATCAAAAGGTAGCTGTTGGTATACAGCGGCGCCGGACCGGGAACATGAAATGCCTGCATAGGAAACTCACCTCAATCCTTTTGCTTCCATTCATCGGTATCCATGATGATGGTGCAGGGGCCTTCGTTTACCAGGGAGAGCTGCATATCTGCGCCAAACTCCCCGTGCTGGATCTCCTTTAGGCCCTGGTGCTCCATCTCGGACAGGAAAAGCTCGTATGCCTGCACCGACAGCGGCGGCTTTGCAGCCCGGATAAAGCTGGGGCGCATCCCCTTTTTGGTGTCGCCATAAAGGGTAAACTGCGACACTACCAGCGCCGAGTAGCCCAGATCCCGGGCACTGCGGTTCAGCTTGCCCTCTTCGTCCGGGAAGATGCGCAGTCCGGCGCATTTTTCCGCCAAGCGGGGCACGATGTCCAGGGTGTCGGTGTCTTTGACCCCCAGCAGGATCACCAGCCCGGGGCCGATGGGACGGGGTTCGCCGCCATTGACCCGCACGCTGGCGGAGGAAACAGCTTGTATCACAGCTCGCATGGGTTTTAGCTCCTTGTTACCTTGAGCACGTCCTTGATCTTGGACAGCCGGGCCACCACCCGGTTGAGATGCTCGGTATTATTGATGCCGATAGTCAACGTGACCACCGCACAGTTATTTTCTACCTGACGGGCATTGACCGTGTACAGGGGCACACGGATATCAGACAACGCCGCCAGCACATCCCGCAGCAGGTCGTTGCGGTCCAGCGCCACGATCTCCAGCCCGGCTTTGTAGCTGTCCTTTACGCTGTCGGCCCAATAAGCCTTGACCCAGCGGGGAGCGTTGGTGGGGTCCCGCATACTGGACAGGGCGTTGGTGCAGCTCTGTTTGTGGATGGACACGCCAAAGCCCCGGGTGATAAAGCCCACGATGGGATCGCCCGGCAGCGGAGAACAGCATTTGGCAAACTTGATGGGGGTATTATCAAAGCCCTCCACCACCACGCCGTCTGTTGCGTGCACCCGGCTCAGATCCACTTTGGGCAGTTCTTCCAGCGGTTTGGACTCCGCCTCTGCGGACCGCAGCTTCTGGTATTCCTCCCGGAGCTTAGGCAGACAGTTGGCAATGGTCATGCCGCCGTAGCCAATGGCTGCATACAGCTCCTCTGCGCTGTTCTGGCGCATCCGGCGGCAGCAGCCATTGATAAACTCATCCAGCTTGTCGTCGCTGATCAGGATGCCTTCCCGACGCAGTTCCTTGCCCAGCGCATCCCGTCCCTGGGCGATGTTCTCTTCCCGGCGCATCTTTTTGAACCAGTTGCGGATCTTGCTCTTGGCTTCGCTGGTGCGCACGATCTTGAGCCAGTCCCGGCTGGGGCCTTTATCTGCCGGACCCAGGATCACCTCGATGATCTCGCCGGTGGACACGATATGGTCAATGGGCACCATGCGGTTGTTCACCTTGCAGCCGATCATCCGGTTGCCCACCGCCGAGTGGATCGCATAGGCAAAGTCGATGCAGGTAGCGCCGGTGGGCAGGTTGATCACATCTCCCTTGGGGGTAAAGGCAAAGACCTCCTCCGGCAGAAGATCGCTCTTCAGATCGTGGAGCAGGCTGCCGGAATCCTCGCTGGCACGCTGGTTTTCCAGCAGCTGGCTGACCCAGGCCAGACGTTCGTCCAGCTTATCGTGACCATCCAGCCCTTCTTTGTATTTCCAGTGAGCCGCCACGCCGTACTCAGCCTGTTCATCCATCTTGCGGGTGCGGATCTGCACCTCGAAGGGGATGCCCTCATGACCGATGACCGTGGTATGCAGGCTCTGGTAGCCATTGGGTTTGGGGGTGGAGATATAATCCTTGAACCGGTTAGGCAGCGGGTGATACATATCGTGGATCAGGCCCAGGGTGCTGTAACACTCGGCCAGTGTATCCAGGATGACCCGCACCGCATAGATATCATAGATCTCGTCAAAGGACTTATTCTGCATGATGGTCTTGCGGTAGATGCCATAGATGCTCTTGACCCGGCGCTTGATGGTCGCACCCTCAATGCCGCTCTCGGCCAGACGGCGCTCGATGACACTGGACACCCGGGCCAGAAACTCATCGCCAGAGCGGACGCTGAGCATATGGCTGATCTCCTCATAGCCCACTGCATCCAGATAATGCAGGCTGCGGTCCTCCAGCTCCTCCTTGACGTTCAGGATGCCCAGGCGGTTGGCGATGGGGGCATAGACCTCCATGGTCTCACGGGCCTTATCCCGACGCTTCTGCTCCGGCCAGGCGTCTCCGGTGCGCATATTGTGCAGCCGGTCGCAGAGTTTGATGATCATGACCCGGACATCCCGGCTCATGGCCAGCAGCATCTTGCGCAGGTTTTCCGCCTGCAGTTCTTCAATGTTGGAAAATTGGATCTTGGTCAGCTTTGTAACGCCGTCCACCAGCAGGGCTACTTCCTGCCCAAAGGCGGCCGTGAGCTGCTCTACCGTAGTGGGGGTATCCTCCACCACATCGTGGAGCAGAGCAGCAGCGATGCTCTCGCTGTCCATGCCCAGGTCCAGCACCAGCCGGGCCACCGCCAGCGGATGGCAGATATACGGCTCGCCGCTGCGCCGGCAGACCCCTTTATGGGCATCGTTGGCCATATGATAGGCCTTATCGATCATCTCCATGTTGTAGGCGCGGCCGCTGGCCTTGATGGCATCCACCAATTTTTCATAGGTGACGATCTCCGGCCGCACCTCCGAGGGGAGCACCCCCTCCGGGGCATTGGCCGGCAGAGCCGTAGCCACCACCGTAGACATCTCGGCGGGGGGGCGGTGCAGATGGGTCTTAGCGGAATAGTCATCCCCAGCAGGGGGCGTCAGTTTCTTCTCCTCAGCCATCATTTAGGTTCCCTCCAAACATTTCAGGATCGGGGCATCCGCCAGGTTCTTTTTTTCCTGGGCAGGCACCAGGGCATAGACCCGGGGGCCTTGGGGCGGAACGGTCACCAGACCTACCTGCTCCAGCGCCGAAACAGCCACCAGGATCTTGCCTGCATGGTCGGGGCCCAGCTTTGCAAACAGCGGCTGCAGATCCTCTGCATACCAGCGGCCTGTCCGCAGTTCCCGGTAGACCGCTGCGATCTCGTCTCGGGTGGGGTTCAGCAGCGCCCGTTTCTCATCCGTCAGGGGCGCACCCCGGCGCAGCGCCTGCACCAGGTCTGCCTGCGCAGCAGGCTCGTTGCCCAGCCCCGCCGGGCGCAGCTCCAGGATGCGGCCGGAAAGCTGCGACCCCCGGGGGGAATCGTAGACCGACAGCTGCAATGCTGCGTCCACCACGGCACCTGCCTGGTAGGGCAGCTGCTCTGTCGGCATACCAAACCAGACTGCGTACAGACTTGCCCCGCCCTGGCGCAGCCGCAGGCGGCTGTGCCGTCCCTCGGACACAGGGTAGACTCCCTCCACCACCGCCTTTTCCAGCAGGAACACCGGGGCGGGGTTTTCCGCTCCATAAGGAGCCAGCTGATCCAGCGCACGGACGCTTTCCACTGTGACCCGGTCCAGCCGAATGGACAGATCGCACCGCAGAGGCGGGGTCTTGAGCACCGGGCACTCCCGGGCGGCCCACTCGTTCAGGCGGCGGCGCAGCAGGGGCAGATTTTCCTCCCGGGCGGAGAGACCCGCCGCCATAGGATGTCCGCCAAACCGCTCCAGCAGATCAGCACAAGCGCCGATGCACTCATGCAGGTTAAAGCCCTGGACACTGCGTCCGCTGCCCTTGCCCTCGCCCTGTTCGTCCACCGAAACCACGATCACCGGCCGGCCGGTGCGCTCCACCAAACGGGAGGCCACGATGCCGATGACACCGGGGTGCCAGTCCTGGCCCCAAAGCAGGATCACACGATCTTCCATGCGGCTGGGGTCCTGGTCCAGCTGCTCCAAAGCAGCTTTCAGGATCTGCTGTTCCGTCTCCTGCCGGGCGGCGTTGATCTCCCCCAGCTGGCGGGCCAGCTCTGCAGCCCGGTCCTCATCCTCACACAGCACCAGCTGCAAAGCGGTAACAGCGCTGTTCATGCGGCCCGCCGCATTGATCCGGGGGGCCAGTGCATAGCTGATATTCTCGGCTGTAAGGGGTTTGCCTGCAAGGCCGGTCTCTTCCAGCAGCGCCTCAATGCCCGGCCGGTCGGTCTGGGTCAGCTGACGCAGACCCGCCTTGACCAGGGTGCGGTTCTCTCCGGTCAGGGGCATGACATCTGCTACCGTGCCCACCGCTGCCAGATCCCCGCAGTATTCCAGCATTTCCTCTGGCATACAGCCATCCAGCGCTGCACAGAGCTTAAACGCCACCCCAGCCCCGCACAGGCCCTTAAAGGGGCTGTGATCATCCGGGCGGCGGGGGTCCACCACCGCTACTGCCTCCGGCAGCACGTCGTGGGGCAGGTGATGGTCGGTAACGATCAGATCCACCCCAAGGGAAGCTGCAAAGGCAGCCTCCTCCACCGCAGCAATGCCGTTATCGACGGTAATGATCAGCTGGTAGCCCTTATCGTGAATGGACTGGATCGCATTTTTGGACAGGCCGTAGCCGTCCCCCTCCCGGCTGGGAAGCATACATTTGACCCTGGCGCCCATGCCTTTCAAATGCTGGTACAGCAAGGCTGTGGCGGTGACACCGTCCACATCGTAATCGCCAAATACTACAATGGTCTCTTCCTGGTCGATGGCCTGCAGGATGCGGTCGCAGGCTTTTTGCATATCGGTCAGCAGAAAGGGATCGCTCAGCTCCTCCTCGCCATCCAGCAGAGAGAGTGCCTGTTCCGGGTCGGTGATGCCCCGCACCGCCAAAACTCCCGCCAGCAGAGCCACCGCCCGCTGCTGGGCAGACTGTGCAGCCATGCGCTGGGCATCGCTCCATTCCACATTCTGTTCGTATTCCTGCCGCTCTACCCAATGGGCGGCAATGGCCTGGGTCAGCTGACGCACCTGGCCGCGGTCCGGCTCGCAGACCATCCATGCCTGATAGGTCATCGCAGCCCCTCCCCGGTCAGGCCGTCACAGGCCAACATTCCTTCCAGCGCTGCGATCTCGCTGGAGACATCCAGCGCCATATCCGACAACAGCTTGTCGTACAGGGTATCGTAGCCCTGGTTCAGGGTATGCAGGATGCCTGCGATATCCCGGCGGATCGCCTCTGCATTGCCGCCCTTCTGCCCCTGAACATCGTTGTAGGTATACAGCAGCTTGAGGGTGGTGGGGATATAGTATTCCGCAAAGCGGCGGGCCTTGGGCAGGCTCTCGGGGTGGGCTTCCAGCCAAGCACAGATGGACTCGGTGGTCTTCTGCATATGCTGCAGCTCCTCCACAGCCCGCTCATCCTCCATGAGCCCCTGCTCCTTCTCGAGCACCTGCGCAAAGCGGCGGGTCGTCTCGAGGTTCAGGGGGACTTCTCCGGCCTGTTCCGGCGCTTTTTCCGGTTCGGGCTGGGGCTGATTTTCCTGTGCGGCGCGGTAGTCCTCTGCCGTCAGGTAGAGCTTGTCGTTTTTCTCGTCCAGCCAGGCACTGAGCCAGCCCTTGTGGATGAATTTCCGCAGCATCTTGAGAGCCTTGGTCTTCTTTTTATGCGTCAGGTCGGCCAGCATGGAGAGGGACAGGCCCTTGTGCCAGTCGAAGCCCTCGGCGGTATCGGCGTAGAGCTCCAGGGTCTTGGCGGCCTTCATACGGGACGCGCCCGCTGCGGTCAGCCAGCCGAACACAGCGGTCACAGCGGCAGAGCACCACCCCGTCACCGCGATAGCACCCAGTGCAAAATCGCCGATGGCACTGAGGACCGTCATATCAGCCGCCACCATCACGCCGCCGGACGTGAACGCCCCCGCCGTGCCAAAGCAGGCGATGGCCGTGATGCCGAAGAGGACGGCGAAGGTGATGCCGGTCGCCAGCATGGCGACGCCTGCGCTGTGGCGCTTTTTCGCGCTGGTGCGGATATTCTCGATGGCCGTCGGTTCCGGCTTCTTTGCAAAGAAATTGCGCGCCCAGTCGGTCATCCCGCTGGCGCCGGCGCTGCTTCCGGCCTCCCCGGCCCGCTTCCGGTACTCCTGTTTTCCGGCCTGAAAGGCCCGGCCTGCCTCCGAGATGCCATAACCGGCGGCGTTCACCGCGGCGCGGCCCACATCCCACACACGGTCGCCGATCTCCTCGCCCCGGCCCTCAAAGCCGTGGCGGAAGGAGTCGGACATGGTGTTGCCCAGCTCGCGGAGCTGGCGTTCCAGCTCCTGCTGCACCTTACGGCCTTCTCTGTCCTTCGCCGTGCGGTCAAAATCGTCTTCACGATCAGTCATTCAACTTCTCACCCTTCTGCCGGGCTGTACCGGCTGATGATGGCGCGGGCCACCCGCAGGCCATCGACGGCGGCACTCATGATGCCGCCCGCATATCCGGCACCCTCGCCGCAGGGATACAATCCTGCCAGCTGGGCGCATTCAAAATTTTCTTCCCGTTTCAGCCGCACCGGGCTGCTGGTACGGGTCTCGAGGCCGGTCAGAATGGCCTCGGGGGCGGTGTAACCCGCAATTTTCCGCTCGTAAGCCCGCAGACCGGCCCGCAGAGTGTCGGCCAGCTCGGTCGGCAGCAGTGCGCCGAGGTCCGCAGCGACGACGCCCCGGTCATAGGTGGGCTGGACGCGGCCAATGCTCAGCCGGCCCCTGCCCTCCAAAAAGCTCTGGATGTTCTCCGCCGGGGCGGCATACTCTCCGCCGGGACGGCCTGCCGCATAGGCCCGGGCTTCCAGCTCCCGCTGGAAGGCGATGGCCTTCCGGGGGTCGTTGCCGAAGTCTTCACCGCCCACGCTGACCACCACGGCCGCGTTGGCATTCCTGCCGCTGCGGGCGTGGTAGCTCATGCCGTTGGTCACGACGCGGCCCTTTTCGCTGGCCGAAGCCACCACCTGGCCACCCGGACACATACAGAACGTATAAACGCACCGTTTTTCAACGTGCTGCGAAAGCTGATATTCGCCGCGCGGCAGGGCCGGATGGCCCGCCGCCTCGTGGTAGAGGCTCTTTTCGATTTCCGATTGGAGATGCTCTGCCCGGAAGCCGACGCTGAAGGGCTTGCACTCCAGCACGAGGCCGCTGTCCATCAGCATCCCGAAGGTGTCGCGGGCCGAGTGGCCCACCGCGAACACCAGCGCCTCACAGGGGAACGCACCGTCCGTGGTCTGGATGCCGACGAGCCGGCCGTCCCGCCGCTCGAAGCCGGTGAGGGCTGTGTTGAAGTGGACCTCGCCGCCCAGCGACTCGATCTCTTTTCGGATCGAAGTGATGACGCCCCGCAGCAGGTCGGTGCCGACATGGGGCTTCTGCTGCCAGGCGATCTCCTTCGGCGCGCCGTGCTCGAGGAACACTTCGGTCACGAAGCCGCAGAGCTCGTCGCCGATGCGGGTGGTGAGCTTGCCGTCCGAGAAGGTTCCGGCGCCGCCCTCGCCGAACTGGATGTTGGCGTTCTCGTCCAGCTCACCGGTGGCGGAAAAATGCTCCACGGCCTTGACGCGCTCGTCCAGCGCCGGGCCGCGTTCCAGCACGATGGGCCGGTAGCCCTGACGGGCCAGCAGCAGCGCCGCAAAGAGGCCCGCCGGGCCGAGGCCGCAGACCACAGGCCGGTGCGTCAGCGGCAGAGTGCCGTTCCGCACCGAGAGATCGGTCTTGCCCCGGACGGTGACGCTGCGGGAAGCACCCGCACAGGCGGCCTCTTCCCCCTCCTCTTTCAGGGTCACGGCCACGGTGTACACCAGCTTGGGCTGGCCGTGGCGGGCGTCCACCGAGAGCCGGGCGATGCCCAGATGGCTCACCTTTCCCTGGGGGATGCGGGCGAGGCGGAGGGCTTTTTCGTAGGCCTGCGGCTCCCCGGCGGAGAGGGGCAGGCGAATATCATGGATCAGGATCATATACTCAGTTACTTTCTATCTTGCACTGCACCACATAGCTGCCCAGCGCAAAAATTTTGTCGTTGGCCGGCACATAGAGGCGGCAGGCGATGTTCTGCCGGCCGATGGCGACATAGAAGTCGTCGGCGTCGATCTCAATGACCACCTGTTCCGGATTCAGTGCTTCCAGCGAACCGGCCGGGCCGCAGAGGGTAACGTTCATCAGCCGCTCCGTCTCCACGGTCAGGGTGTAGGTGGAGGGCAGGTTGATGACCTGCACACAGCTGGCGGGCAGGTTCATGGTCTTGGTTTCCAGACGGGAGCTGTCGAAGCTGACCGTGATGCTGGAGATATTGTCCAGCAGACGGATGCCGCTGGGCAGCTCGATGGGCATTTCGTATACCTTATCCAGTGCAAAGGTGGAAAGGTCGATGGTACCCACCGACAGGGTGGACAGACGGTCGATCTGGGACTCCGGTCCGGCCACATTGAGGGTCTTCTTGCTCAGGGAGTAGACCAGCACCGAGGGGTCAAAGTCGCGGGGCGCGTTGATAAAGCTGACTTCCACCGGCAGGGTGGCCAGCTTATACACCTGCAGCGTGACCTCGACGCTGTCCGTTTCCAGAGTAGTATACTCAAATTCCACCTCTCCGCCGCTGCGGGTGTAAAAACGCAGGCCGGTGTCCAGAGTGACGGGGCTGGTCAGCTCGCCGTTGTAGGTCACCTCGGCGGTGCAGGTCTCTACCTCGCTCAGCTCGGTGCTGGGGCCGGAGAGCGTCACCGTCTCCTTCGAGATGTCGGTGCCGTAGAGGATATAGCCGTCTGCTATCTTCAGGTAATTCGTCGTCACCTGGATGGGCAGGGTCTTTTCTTCCACCACATCGAACACCACGTCCACGGTGTTGTCGCCGTCGATGGAGACGGACACCCCGGTGAGCAGGGTGCTCTGGCTCCGCACCTGAAGGCGCAGGCTCTTTTCGCCGCTGTCGCGGACGCTGGACCAGTCGGGGTAGACGACAAAGTCGTTGGCCGACAGGCTGCCGATGGTGTAGCCGTCGCCGGAAAGCTTCAGGTTGACCGTTTTTTCCTCCGCATTGACGATGCTCAGGCCCCGGGAAGTGTAGGCAGCCGAATCATAGCTAAAGTCCACCGGAACATTATAGATGGTTGTGGTGGTGCCGGGCTGCACGACGATGGTGACAGCCATCCACGCGATGACCGCACCCAGCAAAGAAAGCAGGAGCCGGATGCGGCGGTTGTTCAGCAGGTTGCGCTTGGGGGGTACGGCAGGCTTGCCGTTGTTCTGCTCAGTGCTCATTGCTGCTCATCCTCCTCCTTGTTGTTCACCCAGTTCAGCAGGCGCTTGCCCCGTGCCTTCCAGCCCTCGGCAGCGCTCTTCTCGCTGGCGGTCTCCTTGGGTATCATCTCATCCACCAGCCGGGTGTAAAGGGTCTGACGGTCAAAGTGGCGCATGAGAACACCGTTTTTCGCCATCGAGATGATGCCTGTCTCCTCGCTGACCACGATGGCGATGGCGTCGGAGTTCTCGGCGATGCCGAGGCAGGCGCGGTGGCGGGTACCCATGTCCTTGCCCAGGTCCAGGTTGTTGGAAAGGGGCAGCACACAGCCTGCGGCCTTGATGCGGCCATTCTCGATGATGGCTGCGCCGTCGTGGAGGGGAGTTTCGAGATCGGA
>OHST01000175.1_pt1 | contig 47470 bp, 38 predicted proteins | sample 1578841 | NCBI WGS metagenome assembly OHST01 (sample SAMEA3879593, study PRJEB24766) | human gut metagenome | biome: human-associated habitat; feature: feces | place: USA | collected 1985/1987 | reverse complement strand
TAAATCACTCCTTTTGCTGTGGATTTGTTACGCAGTAGAAGCGCGGTTTCGGGGGATAAGGTATAAATCCCTTGCCGCGCCAGATACGCGCCCGCAAAACCGCTTGTAGCAAGGCTTTTTCTGCCCCTACTGCGTAACAAGGGCATGAAAAAAGCGGCGTTCCTGTTCTCCCTGTGTAGGGAGTGGGAAACGCCGCTTGTACGGTGCTGTATGAAATTTTTCAATCTATGGTAGGTCAATACTGGTGTGCGCTGCCTGTTTGGTCTATCCGCAAGAGCTTCAAAGCATATCAAGGCTCAATCCGTAAGTAGTAAATGGGTAGTAAATTCAAGCTGCTGTCTTGCGGAAATGCCCGTAAACTGGGGATTTTTTGAGATAATCATTTGATTTCATCATAAATAATTTGTGTAAAAATGTATAGTAAATTTAGGCATTTTGTTGACAAATGTCAGAAAGTGTGGTAATTGTTATTATAACAACACAAATAATATATAAATAATAACACATGGTGTTTGCAAAAAGAAAGGCGAGTATATGAATCAGTTAAAAGTATATGAAATGCGGCTCAAGATTTATCTTTTGCAGGACATTTCACAGGAGCAGACGTATGCGGTTTTTGCCAATTATATTGACAGCTGTCTGGCAAAAAATGAATCACTGTTGGAATTGCATGAAACAAACTGTTATAAGCAGTATTGCTTCGACCAGCCGTATCCGCTGGAAAAAGACGGTATTTATAAAGAGGGGAAGGTATATACCGTAAGAGTCAGAACTGTCAGTGATAAACTGGCACAGTATTTTGCAGATTATCTGGCAAATCATTACAATCATCAGATAAAAGGTCTTACAGTAAAAATCACGATTATCCCTCAAAAATTTATTTCACAGATATTTTCAATTACACCGGTTGTTATAAAGTGTGACGGTACCGGATCGGACAGACAGGCAAAAGGTTACTGGAAGAAGTGTATTTCATTTGAGCAGTATGAGGAACGGCTGAAAAGTAATCTGATAAAGAAGTATAACCGGCTGACCGGTGAAAAAATGAACGAAGATTTTGATTTATACCGGCAGATTGAGTTGAAAAACCATAAACCGATAGCCGTTCCGTATAAAGGCAGAAAACTGCTGGGGGATAAGGTTTGTTTGCAGGCGGCGGAAAATGAACAGGCGCAGGCATTGCTTTATATGGCACTGGGAACTGGTCTGGGAGAAATGAATGCGCGTGGCTGCGGTTTTGCAAATTACAGATATTTGTAAAGGGGGGGATTTGATGTTACAGGAATGTATGGAAGTGTTCCGGGAGAATTTTAAGCAATACTCGGAACAGTGGGTTCTGGATAATTATGTTCCAAAAGACGGTACCTATCTTTTTATTAATATTGATGACAATTTTTCTGTGGGAAACCCTATTGAAATTAAAACCGATAGAAAAACAGGGAAAGTACAGGGACAGGAAACCTCGGAATATCAGTTGATTTCATTTTTAGATTATTACAGTAAATTGATAGAGATGAATAAACCGGTTGATTCTACAAAGCAGATTCATTCCAATAATTTCTATGCGTTTTTTGTCAAAAAAGAAAGTCTGGAAAAGAAACTGACAGCAGAAAGCATTAGCGGTTATTATGAGGTTTTGAAAAATCCGGTAAAGAAATACAGTAAACCAAAAGACCGCTTATTGTATGAACTGGTGGAGGAGAAACTCGGTAAAGTTGATGTAAAACAGGCAGAAAGAATCGAAAACTGGGTAAAGGCAGAACTGAAAAATTGTATTGAGACCTTGCATATTGATACGTCAAAGAAGGATTACTTTAAAATATTTTTTATTGGAAATGATGTAGAACAGTCCAAAGAGAATATAAAAAGAGAAGGATTGCGGTATATCGAGCCGAATATTTTCAATAAAAATGATTATAATCAGCAGGCGGAAAATAGTATCAAGGGACTACCAAGTAATAATATGAGTTTGAATGCCAAGAAGCCGTTTCTTGAAAATAAGACCAGAAAAACAACTGTACCATATCTGCTTGAATTAGATGATGCAATGATGCAGATGTATTTTTTTGATTATTTGTCAGGGCAGGCGGCAAAGGGCAAAACCAACATTTATATTGATTTAGATGAAAATAAGATAACTGCCTGCGGTGACAGTGAACAGGCACCAATGATTGAAACCGGTATTTATCTAAGGATACAGACAGGCAAGGAACTTGAAATTCACTATATGGGCAGGATAACTGGTTACAAGCCGGATTTGGACAGACCGTTTACGATGAAAGAAGTCCTGAAAATACAGGATAAAGCCATGGAGAACTTTGAACAGGGTTATGGACGGAAAAATAAGCTGTGGCAGGTAGAAGTACTTGTTGATGATGTTCTTTTTTCAAAGCGGTTAAAGTACAATTACTTTACTAATCCAGAAGATTTATCGTTTCATGATAATGTTTTAAAACAGGAATTGTTGAAGTACCGGGAACAGTTTTTTAGCTGGTTCGGACAGGGCAAGGCATGGGGAATAGCGCAGACAATTGATAATATGTCATGGCGGTTAATTGTTCATTCAATAATACAGGGAAACAGAACAAAAGCGACACATCAGTTGAATTTGTGGATATCTATGATGGATTATTTTAATAATGACGGGAGGTATGAAGAAAATATGTCAAAGGTAAGAGATTTGTTAAAGGCACATATTGATGAAAAAGAAGAATGGGATTTTGAAAGCGCAGACGAATACTGCTATGCAGTGGGACAGTTAATGAATACTTATTTAAGTTTAAGTAAATCAGCAAATAAAAACTTATCTTTTATTAATCCGCTGTTGCAGACAACAAGCAATGAAATGATTAAAAGAACTGTATTGCAAATGTTTAAAAAATACAGTTATGCAATCGAAGATACCGATTTTAGAATAAAAAATCTGTATGGTCATGTTATACAGTATGATATGACAGGAAAAGAAGTAAATCATTATTTTTTGTCAGCGGGATTTGTAGACGGTAATTTAGTGTATACCAAAAGAGAAAAAGAAGAACAGTAAGCAGGAAAAGGGGTATGGATAATGAGTAAAATGAATAAAAGAGTTTATGGGGTATTAGGAATTTCATCAGTAATGGCAAACTGGAATGCAGATTTTTCAGGTTTTCCAAAGACAACAACTAAGGGACAGTTTTTCGGCAGTGATAAGGCATTAAAATTTCCGATGAAAAAGATGTGGGAAGAAGCGGGAGAAAAGGTTTTAAATATAAAGTCATTTACAGTTTCAAAACCAGATAAAAACGGAGCGGTTTTTCTTGTGCCGCGTACATTGAAAGAACGTTATGAGTATATTTTTGGTGTAGAAGATATGAAAAAAGACAAGGATATTAAAGTAATATTAAAAAATTTATTTTCGGCGATTGATGTGAAAAATTTTGGTTCAACCTTTGCAGAAGCAGATGCTAATATTTCTATTACAGGTGCTGTTCAGATTGGTCAGGGATTTAATCTGTATAACGGCTCTGAAACACAGGAACAGAATATTTTATCGCCGTTTAAAGACCCAAAAGCGGCAGAAAAGAATAAAGAGGGAAAAGATGCCAAAAATTCCACATTGGGAACAAAGATTGTCAGTGATGAAGCACACTATTTCTATCCGTTTGTGATTAATCCGAAAGTATATGACAATTTTGAGCAGCTTGGAGTAACCGAAGGTTACACAGAGGAAGATTATCAGAAGTTTAAAGAAGCGGCATTAAAGGGAACAACCAGCTTTGCAACAAATTCCAAAGTCGGCTGTGAAAATGAATTTGGACTGTTTATCGAAACAGAACCGACATTATACCTGCCGAATATGGATAAGTATGTGGCATTCACAAAAGGTGTGGAAAAGAATACTATTCAGGTAAAGGCAAAAGAACTGCTTCATGATGTAAAAGACAGAGTATTATCTGTCGAGATTTATTATAATTCACATACAACGGAAATTGTCAGTGATATTGAGGGCGTGAAGTATTTTGATATTTTCACCGGAAAAGAGATTGCAAAGCAGTAGGCTGAAAGGTGTGGGGCAGATGAAGGTTTTAAGATTTACGCTCAGCGGAAAGCAGGCTTTTTTTAAAAAGCCGGAAGTGAATAAGTATTACTATTTCACGTATGGACATATCCACCGTGTTGCATTACTGGGACTTTTGGGAGCGGTTATGGGATATTCGGGATATGCTCAGATTGGACAGAAGAAGCAGACAGACGTACCGGAGTATCCTGAATTTTATCAGCAGTTAAAGGATTTAAAAACAGCGGTCATTCCTTGCTGTGAAAAGGGAAGTTTTCCGCAAAAGATGATAGCGTTTAATAATTCGGTGGGATATGCGTCTATGGAAAAAGGCGGAAATCTGATAGTCCGACAGCAGTGGCTTGAAAATCCCAAATGGTATGTATATATTATGCTGGACAGCGAAGCGGCAGAGGCGGTTGCGGATAGTCTTATTGGCAGAAAGTGTGTCTATATGCCGTATCTTGGAAGCAATGACCACCCGGCAGACATTACCGAAGCAAGTATGATTGATGCAACAGAGGTGGAAACGCCGAAAAAAATCGACAGCTTTTTTGTACGGGGAGATGCCGTGGTTGATTTAGACGATTTTGAACAGGACAATCCATATAAGTATGAGGAAGCACTGCCGGTACGACTGGATTTAGCATTTAATATGTATGAATACGAACGGTTTGTACTCACAAATCTTGCCGTTTCAGAAATACAGAAAAAAATTTATGCGGTTGATGATATTGACGGCAGGACATATCATATAGCATTTTATTAAAGTGAAACCATAGCCGGAAAGACATTAGATATTGGACTCCGGCTATGGTTTTATGCGTTTTTATGAAATGTTTTATGGAATTGAGGAGAAAAAGATGAAGGAATATATCATACCTATTGAGGATATCATTGTAAAACCGGAGTTATTTTATGCACATTGTGACCGGGGCAATGGGAAAAATCCGGAGATTTTAAAAGAACATGTGGACAGGTGTTATCATTATTTTGAAGAGCTGTGGGAACATAAAAATTTTAAGGCAGTATTTGAAAATTTTCAAAAAGAATTGGCACCGGAGCTTTCCGATGAGGGGATAAAATTGTTTTACAGCCTGATAGTAAACGTCATTATTTTTCATGATTGCGGGAAAATTAACCCACGATTTCAAAGTATAAAAATGAAAAATACATTAAAAAAATGGACAGCAATAGATTGTCTGGACGGAACAAAACATTCTATACTGTCTGCGGCAATTTATTTTGACTATTTTTATGAGAAGATACAGGAAAGTCTGTTATCAAAAGATGAAAAGAATATGATTCATGTATTCATGCTGGTAAATGCTTATGTAATATCAAGACACCATGGAAATCTGTCGAGGTTTGAAGAGTTTCTGGAAGAATTTCAGCCAAACCGGCAATTAGCAGATATTTTTTCGTGTATGAATCAAGGTGATTTTACGGAAGTATATCATGGACCGTTTTGTAAACGAGACCGGCATATGATGAATATGCCGAGGCAGAACACAAGGATATATCACAGCTTTTTAGAGAAGCAGTCTTCGCACGCAGGATTGTATACGTATATAAGATTTTTATTTTCAGTGTTGGTATCCTGTGATTATTATGCGACATCGGAATATGACAACGGCATACAAATGAGTGCGTTCGGAACGATTGAAAATACAGAGTTTGCCACACAGTATGAGCAGTCGGAGCGGGTAAAACAGATTCGCAGATTGAATCCAGAGAGCTGTGTTGATGATAAAAAGGATATTAATATTTTGCGGAATCGCATGTTTTATGAGGCAGAGCAGACATTGCTTGAAAATAAAGATGCAAATGTCGCTTTCGCCGAAGCACCGACCGGGGCAGGGAAGTCGAATCTGGCAATGAATTGCAGTCTGAAATTATTGGACAAAAATATCAATAAGATTTTTTATGTTTATCCGTTTAATACGCTGGTCGAGCAGAATTACGATACGCTTGAAAAAATATACGGGCAGACAGATATTTTTAAAAGTATTGCGGTCATTAATTCCATTACACCGATTCCGCTAAACGGAACAAGAAAATTCTGGGAAAATCTCGATAAAGAAGAAAATGAGAAATTTTATCAAAAGGCACTGTTGGACAGGCAGTTTTTAAATTATCCGTTTATTTTAACAACGCATGTCAATTTATTTCAAATTATGTTTGGGTGTGAAAGAGAAGCGGCAATCAGTTTTTATCAACTGGCAGGCAGTGTTGTGGTGCTGGATGAGATTCAGAGTTATAAAAATGTGCTTTGGACAGAAATTATGATGTTTTTGCAGTGTTATAGCAGGCTGCTGAATATGAAAATTATTATTATGTCGGCGACACTGCCGAAGCTGGATATGCTTACCGGAAATCATGAAAAGGTTGTAAATCTGATTGAAAATCCGGAAAAATATTTTCAGGACGCACGTTTTAAGAAAAGAGTGGCATTGTCGTATGAATTGCTTTATCCGGATAGAAAGACTGAAATGAAAGAACTATATGCGCATGTTCTGGGACAGGCGTAAAAGGGAAGAAAGCTTCTTATGGAATTTATCACGAAAACAAGTGCGGAGAAGTTTTACCATATGCTGACGGAGTCCGGACGGGAGGATTTACAGATATTCTGCATGACGGGGGACGACAATCAGATTGACAGAAAACGCATTTTAAGGGAAATGGATACAGCAGACAAAGATAAGGCGGTAATACTGGTGGCAACGCAGGTTGTTGAAGCCGGCATAGATATTGATATGGACATTGGCTATAAGGATATCAGCAAATTGGACAGCGAGGAGCAGTTCATCGGGCGAATTAACCGGAATTTTAAAAGAAAAGGTGTTGTCTATTTTTTCGATATGGATAATGAAAGTGGTATTTATAAGGAGGATTATCGTGTTGATACAGCGTATACATTAAGAAAAGATGAGATGAAACAACTGCTTGCAGATAAGAATTTTGGCAAATATTATGATTATATTTTAAAAGGAATAAGAAAATACCGCAATGACAGAAAGAATGAAAATGGAATAGAGGCTTTTGTGGATAATGTCAAAAAGCTGGATTTTGTATGGATTTCTCAAAAGATGAAATTAATTGATAAGAATGATGACTGGAAGATGTCGGTCTATTTTGCACGGGCAATTACGACAGATAACGGAGAAATCATTGACGGAAAGCAGGTGTGGGAGCGGTACAGGGAATTATTAAGCGATATAACAATGAATTATGCGAAAAAACAGGTATTGTTGTCAGAGGTGAAAAGTAAGATGAGTTATTTTATTTATCAGATAAAAATTGACAATAGTCTGGATTATAACGACAGAATCGGTGAGTTGTATCTGATTGAAGATGCAGAGCAGTATTTTGAAAATGGCAGATTAAATACCGATAAATTTTATTCGCAGGGGAATTTATTTGTGTAGTCCGTATCATTTTACAGATAAAATTTTGTAAGAACGGGGGTTCATATGAAGGTAAATGGAACGCTGATGAATTACTATTTTCACTGTAGGCGGCAGTGTTATCTGCATGGAAATCGGGTAAATCTGGAGGATAACAGTGAAAATGTGAGGATTGGCAAAGCAATTCATGAGGAAAAGGCGGTGGGGAGTTCCAACTCGGAAATCGCGATTGAAAATATCAAATTAGACAAGCTGACGGCGGAATATCTGACGGAAATCAAGAAATCGGATGCAGACGAAGAAGCCGCCAAGTGGCAGCTTTACTATTATTTGTACGTTTTAAAGATAAAAGGAATCGTACGGAAGGGCAGACTATGGGAAGTACAAGATATATTATGTCCATGGGAGAACTGACGAGGAAAGACAATTCATTGTGTTTCCGGAAAGACGGAAAAAATGTTTACATTCCAATCGAGAATACGAAAGAAATTTACTGTATGAACGAAGTCACGGTAAATACAAAGCTGTTGGATTTTTTGTCACAGAATTACGTTATCGTACATTTTTTCAATTATTATGAAGGGTACAGTGGTACATTTTATCCGAAAAATCAGTATAACAGCGGAAGACTGATAGTGAAACAGGTAGAGGCATATGACAATTCCAGAGAAGTAATTGCCAAAGCGATTGTATGCGGAATTGGCAGGAACATTTACGAGGTACTGTATCATTATTATAAGCATGATAAGAAGGAAGTCAAGGAAGTTTTGGACTGGATTCGCAGGGAATTTTATGTGAAAGTGGAAAATGCGCAGAATGTAAAAGAAATTATGGCGGCAGAGGGCGAAGTGTGGATGCGTTTTTATGGGACATTCCAGTATTTTCTGCCGGAGGATTTTGTGATGAATAAGCGGGTGAAAAGACCGCCGGATAACCCAATTAATGCGTTGATTTCTTATGGAAATACGCTATTGTATACAAAGACGATTTCGGCGATTTATCAGACACATTTAGACCAGCGTATCAGTTTTTTGCACGAGCCGTCAGAGGGGCGTTTTTCATTGAGCCTTGATATGAGTGAGGTTTTTAAGCCGGTCATTGTGTACCGGACGATATTTGATTTAGTAAATAACCGGAAATTGCAGGTTGAAAAGCATTTTGACAAAAAAGTCAATTATTGCTTGTTGAATGAAGAAGGACGAAAAATATTTATTGAAGCATTTGAAGCGCGCATGGAATCGGTATTTGTGCATGACCGGCTGAAACGAAAGGTAACTTACCGGACGGCATTAAAGCTGGACTGCTACAAATTGATTAAGTACATATTAGAAGGGCAGGAATTTGTTCCGTTTTCGCTGAAGGATAATCGGTAGGAAGTGAGGGTATATGGCAAAGAAATTGAACTATAATTACGCATTTGTATTTTATGATGTCAATGAAAAGCGGGTGCAGAAGGTCTTTAAAATTTGCAAAAAGTATTTGTCACATTATCAAAATTCGGTTTTCAGGGGAGAGATTACGCCGTCAAAGCTCATTGGATTAAAGACGGATTTGAAGCAGGTGATACAGGAAGACGAGGATTTTATCTGTATTATTAAGCTGTTTAATGAAAATGTGTTTGGCGAGGAGGTGCTTGGAAAGAAGGATAGGGAAAATGGTGAGCAGTTGATTTTGTAATACAATGAAAATTTACCAGCCGCCAATCAGTGTAAAATTGCGTGAATCCGCAAAAACAGTGACATTGCAGCGATTTTGTGAATTTTTTTGGCAAAGGGTGCGACGGCTGGTAAAAATTTTTAAAATGTTGATAAATACTGAGAAATCTGATATAGTGGATTGTATGAAATGCAGGAAATGTGTTGGATAAACTTTAACATGGGATGTTTTGAAATCGCAACGTGATGTGGCAGAGATTTTGCACAATTTAGATAAACTTTAACATGGGATGTTTTGAAATATGCCATTCACTTTCATTTTTACCGCCCCTTTCTGATAAACTTTAACATGGGATGTTTTGAAATTACTTTTGGTAAGAGTTTAAAGAAATTTGCAATAGATAAACTTTAACATGGGATGTTTTGAAATGCAATAACAGACGCAAAATGAAAGGAATGCCGATGAGATAAACTTTAACATGGGATGTTTTGAAATTTATGTACAACTGCATATAAATCTGCTCCTGCTACGATAAACTTTAACATGGGATGTTTTGAAATGGAGATTTTTTTACAGAAAAATACTGCAAGAAAAGGATAAACTTTAACATGGGATGTTTTGAAATATCGCAGACAATACATCTTTTGTTTCTGCACCTACGATAAACTTTAACATGGGATGTTTTGAAATACAGTTAAGCCAGTTGCAACTTGGACAGCACAGGGATAAACTTTAACATGAGATGTTTTGAAATGTATTCGCTTCTGAAGTAGTATTGCCGTCTTACGAAGATAAACTTTAACATGAGATGTTTTGAAATCTAAATCCAAACAAGCCTGCCGTTTTGTGGCTTTTGATAAACTTTAACATGAGATGTTTTGAAATTGTAGTTTTCAAGCCCTTCATCGTCCGGGTTTCTGCGATAAACTTTAACATGAGATGTATCAAAATCCAAGAACGTCCCAAACACAAGGAATAAACCACTATTTGATGAAATGTAGCAATAAAAAACAGCTTATGCACATATTTCCCCAAAAACCATTCGACATCATCGGCTATTTATGTTATTGTAATAAAAACATTAAGAAGCAGGTAAAGACAGGCTGTATAAATTCATAAAATACATCAATAGCCTGCTAGCTGCCGGAATTGGAGGAAAAGACAATGTACGAGATGAAACCGGAATATTATACAGGAATTGCCCAGATTGATGAAGAGCATAAAAAGCTTTTTGAAATCGCAGATGAAGCGTATGAATTATATAAAAATGAATTTATACCGGATAAATATGACCACATCGCTAAGATTTTAAATGAATTGAGAGATTATACAAAGATTCATTTCCAGCATGAAGAAGAATACATGAAAAGCATTAATTACAAAGGAATGTTCATGCAGAAGGTACAGCATGACCAGTTCTGCCAGAAGTTAGATGAGCTGGATTTAGAACATTTAGATGAAAATTCTGAGGAAGTCATTCAGGAAGTACTTACATTCTTAACAGACTGGCTGGTACATCATATTCTGGAAACAGACAAGAAAATTGCAGAATAAAACAGAGCATATAATAGAATATTGCAAATTATAACTCTGAAACCGCCGCATAAGCGTTGTCAATGTCGTAAAAGACAAAAACAGTGCTTGTGTGGCAATTTTTAATGTTAAAATAACTGTTCAGAGTCCATCCTCAAAATGCAGAATAAAAAAGCTATTAAAACATAATGAGAAAAGTTATCAAAACGCACATTGACAGTTCAAACCCAGACATTTATACTATAGAAGTTAGCCAAAGCTAACCAAAATAAAAAGACGACAAATATAAAGTCTAAAGGTAATAAATTTTTTTTGCCTATGAATTAGCGACAACTAACATAGAGTAGCAGTAACAAACAAAATATACACAAGCAGAAAGTAGAAAACAACAACGAACACTAAACAGCAAGTAAGTGAATCAACCAATGAACAAATGAATGAATCAACAAATCAGCAAATTAACAAATTAGCCAATAAGTAAATTCGCAAATAATCAATCAGAGGGGAAGTGGGAAAGCTGGATTCGATAGAATTTTTAAAAATACGAATCTTAGTCAGTTTATTAAAAATGTCACCGGAAAACTGCAATGTAACCAATCTGTCTAAGACACTCGGTGTAGAAAAATATACGGTGAGCCGGGTATTTACGGCGCTGGAGAAGGACGGTTATTTGAATCGCACGGATTCAAGACATCCGCGGCTTGAAAAGCTGGGTGAACAGACGGCGCGTAAATACGCGGAGCGGATGGACATTGCAACAAATCATCTGATTTATGAAGGCGTGACAGAGGCGCAGGCATGTAATGACGCACTGTATTTATCCATGTACTGCTCGGATGAAACTTTTGAAGTGATTCGCAGTATGGAAGAACAGTACCGCATGAAGCATCTGCTTCGTACATATGAACGGTTTGATGGCACGATTTTGTGCAACGGACTGCGGGACGGTCAATATCTGCTTCCGTTTATTATATACAGGGAAACCGTGAAAAACGGCAGCAACATTTCCATGTCCAACGAAGGCTTTATACATCCCTGTACGCTGTCGGTCACGGACGGCAGGGGCATGATTTTGTTAAAGGCACAGCGGGTCGAGAAATATTCCGCGATGACGGGCAGAAAAATGAGCGGAAAGATTAAATGTCTGAAATATTTTGACGGGTCAAAATTTTGTGAAGCACAGCGAAACGGCGATTTGATTTCATTTCCGGCAAGCGTGCTTGAATTTGTCAATATCGGAAGCGATTCCGGCAGGATTTTTCACGGAAGTGTGTGTCTGAAAATGACCTGCTCCGTGGGGATTATGCACATGCCGGAGAGTACGGCAATATTTACACTGTTATTTTAAAATGCTGGAAATACAGCGGAAAGTAGAGAAAAAAATGGAAAAGAAAAAAATAGTGTTGTCTTATATTTTGACAGCAGGAGCACTCTTGCTTTTGTTTTTGTGGGCGGCAAATACGGGAAGTCTGAAGGTGTCGGCAAAACAGTTATTTAACGGGCTGTTTGTCGCGTATGATGAAAATGTCGCAACGATTTATGATTTGCGTTTTCCGAGAATCTTTATCGCAATGGCGGGCGGCGCGGCAACAGCAGTATCCGGTGTGCTTTTGCAGGCCGTCATGAAAAATCCGCTGGCAGACCCCGGCATTATCGGTGTCAGTTCGGGTGCGAGCCTTACGGCAGTACTGCTTACGGCATTTTGTCCGTCATTGTACTTTTTCACACCGGCGGCGGCATTTTTAGGCGGTCTTGCCGCATTTTTTCTGGTATATGCGCTGTCGTGGAAGGACGGTTTATCGCCGCTTCGCATTATCTTAGTCGGTGTGGCGGTCAATGCAATGTTTACGGGACTGATGAGTGCATTTAATTCAGGCACGGGCAGCAGTTATTCCGGAGCGGCAAGCATTGTCAATGCCAATATCACGATGAAAACGTGGACAGATTTTAAAACGTTAATCGGCTATGTGGTGGTTGGACTGATTGCCGCAGTGGTTGTTTCGGGACAGTGTGATTTACTGGCATTGGAAGATAAAACGGCGCGCTCTATCGGTGTATCCGTGGCAAAAAGCCGTATGGTGATTTCCGTGATTGCGGTACTGCTTGCCGCGATTTCAACAGCCGTTATCGGGGCAATCAGCTTTTTGGGGTTAATTGTTCCGCATATTGCAAGACTGCTGGTGGGCAGCAGCCACAAAACGCTCGTGCCGTATTCAGCCCTGCTTGGTGCGGTCGTACTGCTTCTTGCGGATACAGTCGGAAGAACGATTACCGCACCGTATGAAATCAGTGCGTCCGTGATTATGTCTGTTGTGGGCGGACCGTTTTTTATCTTGTTGCTTAGGAGGTCAAAGCAGGGATATGCAAAATAATAAAGAGAAAAAGAACGTATTTGAAATAGAAAATCTGTCATTTGCCTATGATAAACATGAGGTGCTTAACAACCTGAATCTGTCATTTCATGAAGGCATTGTCACAACGATGATTGGACCAAACGGCTGTGGAAAATCCACGCTGCTCCAGTTGATGACGAAAAATTTAAAACCGGCAGGCGGAAAGATTTTATTACAGGGAGAGGATATTGCACAAATCCGGCAGAAGCAGTTTGCACAGTCGGTTGCCGTGGTACATCAGTATAATACGGCGCCGCCGGATTTAACTGTGGAAAAGCTGGTATCTTACGGACGGATTCCGTATCACAAAATGGGCGTTCCGTTTGACAAAGCAAAGGATATGGAGCGGATTGAATGGGCGCTTGAAATTACCAATACCACAAAGCACAAGGATAAGACGGTCAGTCAGCTTTCCGGCGGACAGAAACAGCGTGTGTGGATTGCAATGGCACTGGCGCAGGATGCAAAGGTTCTGCTGTTGGACGAGCCGACAACGTATCTGGATATCCGCTATCAGCTTCAGATTCTGCGGCTGATTCGCAGGTTAAATGAAGAATATGGGTTTACGATTATTATGGTACTCCATGACGTCAATCAGTCGTTGTATTACAGCGATGAAATTGTTGCGTTAAAAGCCGGAAAATGTATTGCGCAGGGAAGTCCCCAGCAGATACTTACGGGTGAACTCATACAAAAAGTGTATGACGTCACGTTAAAAGTATCGGATATAGACGGAAAAAGGTTTATTCTTCCTGTGTAAATTTTATATTTTAAATCTTTTATCTACGATGACAGTCTGTCATCGTGAATAATATTATAAATGATATGATAAATAATAAGATAAAGACTGTTACCGCAAAGACATTTTGTAATTGCTTTTGCGATAACAGTGTTTTATTATCATGTAGAAAGTCCCAAAACATATCAAAAAGTAAATTATAATCATTACAATTCCTTATAAAATGCTTTCATAAAAGCTTCTAAGTCATACTGGTCTTTCATTCCCGCAGTTTCCATGGCAGAGTGCATTGCATAAATTGGAATACCGATATCGGCACTGCACATCGGAAGATTTGCGGCGACCATTGGGCCGACGGTACTGCCGCCCGGTATGTCAGAGCGCATATGATTTTGCTGGCAGGCAATATGATGACGGGCGGCAAGCTGTAAAATCACGCCGGTCATATCGTCATCACTGCAATATGCGTGTTTTGCGGAAGCCTTAATGGCAAAGCCGCGGTTTAACGGCATGGCAGATGTAATATCCGATTTTTCAGGGTGCGCCGGGTGTATTGCGTGCGCAACGTCCAAAGAAAGATAATAACTGTGTACAAGGCTTTGCAAAAAGTTTTCTCTTGAAATATTAATGGCATTGCAGATACGCTCCAAAGTATAGGAAAGGAGATTGCCGTTGGCACCGTTTTTACTGCGGCTTCCGATTTCTTCATGGTCAAACAGAACCGCCACGGAAATACCGTCTGACGGATTAGCTTCAATCAGTCCGGTCAGGCATGCCTGCACCGAAGAAATGTTGTCAATGCGCGGTGCCATAAACATATCGCCGGAAAATCCGGTGCGCACCGGTTCCGCATAGTGGTACACGGACAAATCAAAGCATAAAATATCTTCCGGTTTTTCGCCGGTTTCATTGGCAAGAATCTGAAGAAATGTATCGGTGTCCATGTGTTCGTCCATGCCGCAGATTGGAAGCAAATCGGTCTGTGCATTGAGGGCAACACCGTCATTCATGGCACGGTTTAAATGAATGGCAAGATTTGGCAAAACTGCCACAGGACGTTTAAAATCCACCAGTTTCAGGCGCGGGTGTGCAGATTGTGGATTTTTTAACGCAATCCGTCCGGCAATTGAGAGTGGACGGTCAAGCCATGTACTGTAAATTGCACCGCCGTAAACTTCTGTATTTAAGCGGCAGCCGTTTTTAGAGGAAACGACTGGATTGTATTTGATACGAAATCCCGGATTGTCAATATGTGAAGAGGAAAGCTTCCATACCGGGGTATCGGAAAGGTCTGTGCCGATTTGAAAGCCGAAAACCGTTGTGCCAAACGGGCAGACGGCATATTTTCCGCCCGGAACCAGTTCCCATGTGCTGTCCCAGTCCAGTGTTACAAAGCCAGCTTCATTAAGCCTGCGCATGGCTTCTTTTGCGGTATGGAACGGGGAAGTGGAAACGGAAATGGTCTGTTTTAACTGTTCAAAGGTTTGTTGAATCTGAGTATCCATAAAAAACTCCATTCTGCTGTGTAAGCTGTTTTTTCAAAGTATAAGGCTTTTGCCGTAAAAACTCAAGAAAATCGTCATTTCCGCCGATACTTTTTATATAAAAGTGAGAATCAGAAACAGCAGTTTACAAAAAAGAGGAGAAAGCCATGCAGACAGTACAGTTTAAAGTTTTAAACATCGATACACAGGAAACCAACGTGCAGATGCAGACAGAAAATACAGAGGCAGAAAACAAGGCACAAAATTCACAGAATACAGAGGCGTCAGGTGTAGAAAGTACCAGAGAAAGCGCAGGAACAAAGAAAAAGACGACCGTTTCCACAGGACAGACCGGAGTTACGGATGCGGAAAGTGCCAGATGGGTTGCCGGTTTGCAGTTAAAAAAATGTGCTTATGAACAGGTCAGTGCGATAACAGAAAAAATTAAGGATATGCTAGATCCGACTTCGGGTATGACAGATGCACAAAAAAGCTCTTATGACAGAAAAGTAATGAATAAAGTGTATTCCGGCAAGAAGCTGTCGGCTGAGGAAATGCGTTATATCAAAATTCATTATCCGGCATTGTATCCGTATGTGGAGCGGGTGCAGATTCAGCGGCAGGCACTGGAGGAGCGAATCAAGCACTGTCATTCAAAAGAGGAAGTGCAGGACGTTTACAGTGAAGCGATGTTTCATATCAGTGATGATGACCCGGCAAAGCAGATGCTGTATGCCGCATATGATGATGTTTTAAAGGAGTTTAAGAAAACATCGGATTATCAGGAACTTCCCGAAACAAAGGAAGATGCCGAAAAGAAAAAACAGACTAAAAAAGTTTCGTCTGCCGAACCGGCAGACGAAACAGATGATATACAGGAAGATTGGAAAAATGCTTTCCTGTCGGAAAGTACCGGTGTATCCGTAGGTACTACACATACAGATAATCATTTAAGACCGGCCACAAACCCTGCTGTTTAATATCGTCATACATTTGTTTTAAGCTGCGGGTGTCGGCAATTTCAAATTGCTCGTCACCGCAGTCTTTTTCTTCACTGCCTTCATATTTGGCTTCATGGTCGCCGATACCGGTGCTGACACCGGCAGATACCTTGGTGCAGGCAATCTTAATAATACCGTTTCTAAAAGAAGCCGATTCCCTTGATGATACGGTAATTCCGGCATATGGCAGAAAAATGCGGTATGCACATAAAACCTGACAGAGCTGTTTTTCATGTACATCCAGCGGATTAATTTTTTCATTATTAATAATCGGCCGTAAACGCGGACACGACAAAGACATTTCCGCATGCGGATATTTGCGCTGGAGATAATATACGTGCAGTGCCGTGGCAAGCGCATCCTTACGGAAGTCAGACAGACCTAACAGAGCGGAAAATCCGACACCGCGCATACCGCCCATTAAAGCACGCTCCTGTGCTTCAAAGCGGTATGGGAAGACACGTTTGTGTCCCATGAGATGAAGCGTTTCATATTTGTCGGCATTATAAGTTTCCTGAAAAACAGTCACATAGTCTGCACCACATTCATGCAGATAAGCGTAATCCTTTGTATTGCACGGATAAATTTCAAGACCCACATTTCTGAAATATTTTTTGGCAAGACGGCAGGCATCGCCGATATAGGTAATGCTGCTCTTTGATTTGCTCTCGCCCGTCAGCATCAGAATTTCTTCAATGCCGGAATCGGCGATAACCTTCATTTCATGCTCAATTTCTTCCATGGAAAGCTGTTTTCTGTGAATATCGTTATAGCAGTTAAAACCGCAGTAAACACAGTAATTTTCACAGTAATTTGCAATATACAGCGGTGTGAAAATGTAGGTAGAATTACCGAAGTGGTTACGCGTTTCACGCTCGGCGCGCTGTGCCATTTTTTCCAGAAACGGTTCTGCGGCAGGGGAGAGCAGTGCCTTAAAGTCCTCGATACTGCAGCGGTCGTGGGAAAGTGCAGCTAAGACATCGCGCGCCGTGTATTTGTCCGGCTCATAAGCGTTCATGGCAGCAAGCACCTTGTCACGGATATCGGAAGAAATCTGTTCCATGTCCGGCAGATATGCCATGTGGTCTGTACGGGAAGCCGGATTATTTTCCAGTTCTGTTTTTCGTTTTAAAGCGGCAGGACTTAATTTGCCGTTCTGAATAATAAAATCATTTTCCTTTTGATTGGTGTCCATAAAATAAGACCTCTTTTCTAAAATTAGTTATGTAAAAATCCGGTCAGCGGGTCGGAAGCTTCGCCGCCTTTATTTAATACACGTCCAAGACCGGAAAGGTAGGCACGCCGTCCGGCTTCAATTGCAAGACCGAAAGCTTTAGCCATTTCAGGAATATTTCCGGCAGTTGCAATCGCGGTATTTGCCATGATAGCGGCGGCACCCATTTCCATAGCTTCACATGCCTGTGAAGGCTTTCCGATACCGGCATCTACGATAACCGGGAGGTCAATTTCATCAATTAAAATCTGAATAAATTCTTTGGTTGCAAGTCCCTTATTAGAGCCAATCGGAGAGGCAAGCGGCATGATGGAAGCGGCGCCTGCATTGACTAAATCTCTGGCGGCATTTAAGTCAGGGTACATATACGGCATAACGATAAAGCCTTCCTTTGCAAGAATTTCAGTTGCCTTAATCGTTTCGTAGTTGTCAGGAAGTAGGTATTTAGAGTCGTGCATAATTTCGATTTTGACAAAATCACCGCAGCCCATTTCCCGTGCAAGGCGCGCAATGCGGACAGCCTCGTCGGCATTTCTGGCACCGGACGTATTTGGAAGCAGTGTGACACCCTCCGGGATATAGTCCAGAATATTTTCGCTGTCTTTGGTATTGGCACGTCTGACAGCCAGCGTGATAATCTGCGCACCGGCATCGGATACGGCTGCGCGGATTAAATCCAGATTGTATTTACCGGAACCTAAGATAAAGCGGGAAGAAAAGGTATGTCCTCCCAGTGTAAATGTATCATTTTCAATCATAATTTTTCTCCGTTTCCGAGCAGTCTGACTGCTCTGTTTTAATTTAGAATTTAGCCGTGTTGTGAAAATGTTTATCAGCCGCCGCCCATAAACTGCACGATTTCGATAACATCGCCGTCCTGAATCCGTGTATCGGCATAATCTTTTTTGCTGACAATCACTTCATTGCGTTCAACGGCAATGTGGGACAGCACATATCCTTCGGACTGCAGATAATCTGCAATGCTCATGCCGTCTGCCTGCATGGCTTCGTTTCCGTTAATCTGAATCATGAAAAACCTCCTGTCTGTAGATTTGATAACCCGCTGATGTGTCCGGCATATCCGGGTAAAAGTCTTGTTATAAAATAAAAAAAGACCGCACGAAAGGAAAGCTACACCCGCGGTGGTGTACCCCTTCGTGCGGTCTTACTGACGAACACTCTGTCTGTTATCATAGCACAAAAAATGAATTTGTCAAATTTTTTTATTCGATTGCGGATATTTTCTTGAAAATGTGTCTGAATCAATGTATATTATTATAGTAAATATTTTGGTGTTACAAATACCGGAAGGAAAAGTTTATTCGGAGGGGTTGACTGAATGTATAGAGGAAGTATAATTAGACAGCAGACAGCAGACAGCAGACAGCAGACAGCAGACAGCAGACAGCAGACAGCAGACATTTATGATTATACTTATAAAATTAAAACAATGGAAAGACCTGCTAAAGAATTTATTGGTTTACATTTGTCATTGTGACAGATAGGACAGATAAATTTTTTAGCAGGTCTTTTTGCGCTATTTAGAAAAGGTAAACGCTGATGAATAAAAAACTAAAGGAAAGGACAACGCGAATGACAAATGACAGAGAAACTATTAAAGCTTATACCAACGGATTAGAGCCGGGAGAATTGTATATTGCCGGTTCAGAACATAAGGTAGTGTATTCGGAAAAAGTAAAAGAAGGTGAAAAAGAAACAATATTTGATACAAATACGTATAATTTTCATCTGTATCCGGAATATACGGAAGATAATTGCAAGAGTATGGAAAAATTCTGCAATGACACTTGTCGGTTAAGAAGGGACATTATTCAAAAGATTAAAGAAATTTCAACAGAATCGGTAGAGGAAGTAAACGCAGCTGGTTTTAAAGAAGCAGTCACAAATAATAACATATTGTATATTCAAGAAGGTGGTGGACGGAGTGGTGCATTGTATCCATTGAGAGGAAGTGAATATGCAGATAATAATTTGAATCATATGTTTAAATATATATCAGTGCGTAAAAATGGAAATACGTATCATTTGAATTTTATGCGATTTTTTGTAGAGAATAAGCAGGTAAATTGTATTTTCAGACAATATCAGTATGACTGCATGTTACGAAAAAGAGTGAGATATCCAATGACCGGTAAGAATGAGTCTTTAGAGGTTTGGAGCAAAAATATACAAAAGGATAACACAGATATAGAATTTTATTATAATCCGGAAGTGGAATTTGATAAAAGCAGTGCGGAAGAAGTAGCAAAGTCATTCCTTGAATTTATTGATTTTTGTGATAAGAAATTCAGGTGAATTTGCAAATTATGAATTTTAGTAACGGCTCATAAAAAACAAAGGCGGCGCATCGGTTGGTGTGCCGTAGAATAAAAAATTATACAATTGATAGAAAGAGGGAAAAGAAAAATGAAATTTGAGAAAAAAAGTACTTTGATAATAGGTGGAATTGCAGGTGTATGTGTAATAGGAGCAGCGGTAACAGGTTTTGCATTAAATTCCGGTAGAAACAATGTTAATCCTGACAAAGATGCTATTAATGTTTTAACTCAGGAAACTACAGTTAATATTAGTAAGAATGAAACTATTAATTCTTCTACTAATGCATCAGAAACTGCAACAAATATTCCAGAACAAAATTCGGAAGAATTAGAATCTACTTCTGAAGAAATGATTGAAGATACTATTGAGGAAACTAATAATTCCGAAAATTATGAAGAACCTCAAACTGAAAAAACTGTTGTAGAAGAAAATAATAATAATTATTACTCAAACAATGAAGAATCCGAAAACGACAATAACACTTCAGACGATAATGATTATTCAGAACCAGAAAATAATTATGAAGATGATAATAACTATTCTGATAATTCTTCAGATTATGAAGAACCAGAGACAGAAGCTAAGACAGAGGAAGTTTTAGAAGATCATTTAGTTTATCATGATGACGGAAGCCTTAATTTACAGGAGAGTTATATTGTAAATCTTAAATCAGGTCGTGATTTTATAAATGAGATTTATAAATCTAATGAATGTATATTTTTTTTAAAAAATAATGATTTGTATGGATATTCTACATTAGGAGCTCAGCGTCTTGGAGGTGGTAAAAAAAGTACAGCTTTAGATTATACTTATAGAATATACAACAACCAAGATGAATTAGTTTATTTTAAATTTGATGGTTCTAATTTTTATTTTTATAATTAAGGAGAGCTTTATGAAAAGAATAAAAATATTATTTAATATATTTATTATATTTTTTTTAATTTTATTATCGCCTGTTTTGGCAAAAGCTTATATATCAATAGATTCTAGTACAGGACAACCATCTTCCGGTTCTGTAGGCTCAAAAGGTGGACAATGGTATAGTTGGGGTAATCCTAATAAAAAACAATGTTTGGATTGGGCAGAAGAATTAGAAATTACAGATGATAACGTTATTGGAAACGCTCAATTAGTAAAATGGGTAAATGATAATAACTTTGTAGAAGTAGATTGGGATGATATTTATAGATATTGTAAATAGTCTGGCAGTTCATTATGAAGTCTCCGGCATTTTTCATTGGTACATTTCAAGCGGTTAATGGCAAACCAGCTTTTCTTTCCACCTGCTTTTTTATGAACTCGCAGTTTCCTGTCCCTCCTGCATAGAGGGCTTCCGCATTCCGGACAGATGGTATCTTCTTCACTGATTACTAAAAATATCCTTTTTACATTCTAACCGATACTTTGATATGATAACCATGGTAGTGATACCATCATGGATCCTAGAACGTTCAACTCGCCAAAGAAGAGGTTCCAGGATCTCTTTCTTTTTTATTCTATGGTGACAGTATATCGGTTAATTCTGTGACAGGCAACTAGATTAGTTGTAAGTCAGGCTGAAAGGGGCGCAACAAGATTATCATAAAGATGAAGTTACTTGGGAAAGAACATATGAAGAATGTACTTCTCATTCTGATGAATCCATAAAGGGTAAGATACAGCGGCTTAACAAAAAATAGACATAAAAACACAGAAACAACGGTGGTAAAGCAGAAGTTGTTTCTGTGTTTTTTTAAATCAATGTTCATAGACCTGTAAATGAAAATATGTTAAAATATTAATTAATGGATAGAAAAATGGTAATAAAATAAAAGATAACGAGAAGGGGTGACATTGTAAAATGGGCGTATATTTTAATCCGGGGAATGAAAGTTTTGCGAAAGATAAAAATTATAAAATATACGTGGATAAAACCGGGCTGTTAAATGATCTGAATGAGCTGATTGGAACACCAAGGAACTGTCTTGCCGTCAGCCATGCCAGACGGTTCGGCAAATCCCACGCGGCGGGTATGATCGATGCGTATTACAGCCTTGGAAGCGATTCGGAAAAGCTTTTTGAAGATACCAAGATCGCTCAGAATCCGGATTATAAGAAATATATGAACCGGTACAATGTGATACATCTGGATATTTCAACTTTTTGGGATTCTTACAAGGGAAATATTACTGAAAAAATCGTGGAATACATTTATAAGGATTTTAAGCAAGTCTTTGGAGATGAGTTAAATTACGAAGACAGTTTAAGCTACAACTTAATGATGATATATCAAAAGACCAAGACCCCGTTTGTCATTATCATTGACGAGTGGGACTGCGTTATCCGTAACAGCGAGAATAAAGAACTGGTTCACCAATATTTACAGTTTCTTCATTCCTTGTTTAAGTCGGAAGAATCCAAAGCATTTTTAGCACTAGCATACATTACGGGAATCCTTCCGATTAAGAAAATTAAAGACGAATCGGCGCTGAATAATTTCAGCGAATATACGATGTTAAAATCAAAGCCGATTACGCAGTATTACGGATTTACAGAAGATGAAGTGAAAGTGCTTTGTGAAAGGTTTAACATGGATTTTGAAAGCATGAAAGCATGGTACAACGGCTATCTGATTGACGGAATGCATATGTACAATCCGAATTCGGTGTCCATGGCACTGGCACAGCAGGACTTTGATTCATACTGGAAAAACACGTCTTCATTTGCCTCTATTAATACATTTATTACAATGAATTATGCAGGCTTAAAAGACGATGTGATGACGATGCTTTCCGGGGGAAAGGTTTATGTCAATACCGAAACCTTCCAAAATGACCTTTTTACGGTTTCATCAAAGGACGAAGCACTGACGGCATTGATTCATTTAGGATATCTGGGCTATGACAGGGAAGAAGAAAGTGCTTATATACCGAATTATGAAGTAAAGAAAGCTTACCATGGCATATTTTACGGCACCGGCGTATTACAACATTGTGCGGGAAATGCCGGCAGGGAAAGGCTTTGCGGATTTTGTGTTTATTCCGAGAGCCAATGCCGGACACAGACCGGCAATGGTCGTGGAGTTAAAGCACAACAAATCTGCCGATTCTGCAATTGCGCAGATTAAAGAAAACAGATATCACGGGGCATTGACAGGGTATAGTGATAAAATTTTACTGGTCGGTATTAATTACGATGCTGAAAGAAAGGAAAAGAAGCATCACACCTGCGTGATTGAAGAATGGAACACCAACTAAATAAAAAGTTTGTAAAAATAAAAAACATAGAAGCCGCAGAAGTGATAGTACGCAAGAAAACTGTCACTTCTGCGTTTTTTTAAAATGAACTTGACATATACCCCACAGGGGTATAATATGTGATTAAAAATAAAGTTCAAATATATTGTAGTAGAAATGGAGAAAATATGCAGGAAGAAGAAATGTGCTGTTGTCATAAGCATAAGGAACGCTCTGAAAAAGAGTACCGGGATTTAATTAATCGTTTAAACAGAATAGAGGGTCAGATTCGTGGAATTAAAGGCATGGTTGAAAAGGATGCGTATTGTCCGGATATTCTGATTCAGGTGGCGGCGGCCAATGCGGCGCTGAACAGCTTTAATAAAGTGCTGCTTGCCAATCACATCAAGACTTGTGTCACAGATGATATCCGTGCAGGAAAAGAAGAAACGGTAGACGAGCTTGTAAAAGTTTTGCAGAAATTAATGAAGTAACAAAAGATATAAATAACATGAATAAAGCGAATAAAATGGTGCCGGGGCGCAAGGTTTTTACTTCTACCCACCGGATATCATAAAGACTGGAGGGAATAATAAAATGGAACAGTATACAGTAACAGGCATGAGCTGTGCGGCATGCAGTACGCGTGTGGAAAAAGCCGTATCCAAAGTGCCGGGCGTAACATCGTGTTCCGTAAGTCTTCTGACCAATTCAATGGGCGTAGAAGGCACGGCATCGGAACAGGATATTGTAAAAGCCGTCACAGATGCCGGATACGGTGCTTCCAAAAAGGGAAGCAAAGCGGCAGAAAACACCAAAAACGGCAGTTCGGCGGCTGGCAGTTCATTTGGTGATGAGGAGCTGTTAAAAGACAGGGAAACCCCTGTTTTAAAGAAAAGACTGCTGTCATCGCTGGTATTTTTAATTGTCCTGATGTATTTTTCCATGGGGCATATGATGTGGGGCTGGCCGCTTCCGGCGGTGCTTGCCGATAACCATATCGCCATGGGGCTGATTCAGATGCTTTTAACGATTGCGGTGATGGTGATTAATCAGAAGTTTTTCATCAGCGGCTTTAAGAGTCTGTTTCACAAAGCACCGAATATGGATACACTCGTGGCATTAGGCTCGGCTGCGGCATTTGTATACAGCACGTATGCGCTGTTTGCCATGACTGATGCACAGGTGCATGGCAATATGGACGGTGTTATGCACTACATGCACGAATTTTATTTTGAATCGGCGGCAATGATTCTGACACTGATTACGGTCGGTAAAATGCTTGAAGCCCATTCAAAAGGAAAAACAACCGATGCTTTAAAGGGTTTGATGAAGTTAGCACCGAAAACGGCAGTGCTGTTAAAAGACGGTGTGGAAACGGAAGTTTCCATTGAGCAGGTACAGAAAGGCGATATCTTTATTGTACGTCCGGGAGAAAATATTCCGGTAGACGGAAAAGTATTGGAAGGCAGCAGTGCAGTCAATGAATCGGCACTGACAGGAGAGAGTATTCCTGTGGATAAAGCGGCAGGCAATCTGGTATCCGCGGCAACAATCAACCAGTCCGGTTATTTAAAATGTGAAGCGACAAGAGTCGGGGAAGATACGGCACTGTCACAGATTATCCAGATGGTCAGCGATGCGGCGGCAACAAAAGCCCCGATTGCAAAGGTCGCCGATAAAGTATCCGGTATCTTTGTACCGGCAGTTATTACGATTGCGGCAGTAACCATCATTGTGTGGCTGCTTGCGGGACAGAGTGTCGGATTTGCATTGGCAAGAGGAATTTCCGTGCTGGTTATCAGTTGTCCGTGTGCATTAGGACTGGCAACGCCGGTTGCGATTATGGTAGGCAACGGCATGGGCGCAAAAAACGGTATCTTATTTAAGACGGCGGTATCCTTGGAAGAAGCGGGAAAGATTGAGATTGTGGCACTGGATAAGACCGGAACCATTACAACCGGTGAACCAAAGGTCACAGACGTTATCTGCAATAAAGGTGTCACGGAAAAAGAACTGATTTCATTTGCGTATGCACTGGAAAAAAAGAGCGAACATCCGCTGGCAAAGGCAGTACTGGCATATGCCGAAGCAGCGCAGACAGATATTTTTGAAGTGAATAACTTTACGGCACTTCCGGGAAACGGACTGACGGCAGAATATGAAAATGCGGTATTGTCAGGCGGAAATTACAAATTTATCAGTACCCGCACCGCGGTTTCACAGGAAATGCAGGAGCAGTCACAAAAGCTTGCAAATGCGGGAAAGACACCACTGTTTTTTACAAAGGACGACAAACTGCTTGGAATCATTGCGGTTGCGGACGTTATCAAGGAAGACAGCCCGGAAGCCGTCAGACAGTTACAGAACATGGGAATCCGTGTTGTCATGCTGACAGGCGACAATGAACGGACGGCGAAGGCAATCGGCGCACAGGCAGGCGTAGATGAGGTTATCGCAGATGTCCTGCCGGACGGAAAAGACAGCGTTATCAGCCGCTTAAAGCGTGACGGCAGGGTTGCAATGGTCGGTGACGGCATTAACGATGCACCGGCGCTTACGAGAGCCGATATCGGTATTGCAATCGGTGCGGGAACGGATATTGCAATTGATGCGGCAGATGTTGTACTGATGAAAAGCCGTTTAAGCGATGTTCCGGCGGCAATCCGTTTAAGCCGTGCAACGCTTAGAAACATTCATGAAAACCTGTTTTGGGCATTCTTTTATAATATCATCGGAATTCCGCTGGCGGCGGGCGTATGGATTCCGTTCTTTGGATGGAAGTTAAATCCGATGTTTGGTGCTGCGGCAATGAGCTTATCAAGCTTCTGCGTAGTAACCAATGCGTTACGCTTAAATCTTTTCTCTGTACACAATGCAGAAAAAGATAAAAAAATAAAATCAAAAAAGAAAGTAGAGGACAAGAAAATGGAAAAAACATTAACAATCGAAGGAATGATGTGCGGACACTGTGAGGCAAGAGTAAAGAAGGCACTCGAAGCCCTTCCGGAAGTCAAAGAAGCAGTTGTCAGCCATGAAGCGGGAACAGCTGTTGTTACCTTAGAAAGTGCCGTTTCGGATGAAGCATTAAAAGAAGCTGTGGAAGCACAGGATTACAAGGTGATTTCCGTACAGTAATATTGAATTATTTCCGGCACAGTGGTATGATAAGTGGATAATTGCAAATGTAAGGAGTAAGTATGTTTCGGAAAACAATGGAAGAATACGAAGCGGATACCAGAAAAAAACTGGTAATAGATATCCGGGAAAAAGAAGCGTTTGACAAGGAAACGATGCCCGGAGCCCTTCATATGGACAGTGAAACGCTCAAACAGCAGATAAAAGAACTCACAAAGGATCAGACACCTGTTTACCTGCTGTGCCATACAGGACAGCAAAGTGATGCACTGGCAGAGGATTTTGAAAAAGAAGGCTATGAAGTATACAGTATACAGGACGGATTCCGTGCATATCTGCGGTTAAAGCTTCGCACAGTTATGCGTCAGGAGGATTTAAAGGAACAGTGCTGTGCCGATGTGGAACGCAGTATTGTAAAGAAGTTCCGAAAGGAAATCTGGCGGCCGTTTACAAAGGCGATTAATGAGTATGAACTGATTAAAGACGGCGACAAGATTGCAGTCTGCATTTCCGGCGGAAAAGATTCTATGCTGATGGCAAAGCTTTTTCAGGAATTAAAGCGCCACGGACAGCAGAATTTTGAAGTTGTATATCTGGTAATGAATCCGGGCTACAATCCGTTTAATTATCAGGTTATTTTAGACAATGCACAGTTTTTAAATGTGCCGATTACGGTATTTGAATCGGAAATCTTTGATATTGTTGCATCAGAGGAACAGTCACCGTGTTATCTGTGTGCGCGTATGCGCCGCGGCTACCTGTACAGCAAGGCAAAAGAGCTTGGCTGTAACAAGATTGCGCTGGGACACCACTTTGATGATGTTATCGAAACCATTTTAATGGGTATGCTCTACGGGGCACAGATTCAGACCATGATGCCAAAGCTGCACAGTACGAATTTTGAAGGCATGGAGTTAATCCGTCCGTTATATCTGGTGCGCGAAGAAGATATTATCCGCTGGAGAGATTACAATCATTTACAGTTTATCCAGTGTGCATGCCGCTTTACGGAAAGCTGTGCTTCCTGCGGCGGAACGGAGAAAGGTTCAAAGCGTGCGGAAATTAAGGCGCTGATTAAAGAATTAAGCGCGAAAAGTCCGTACATTGAAAAGAACATTTTCCGAAGCGTGGAAAATGTCAATCTGAATACTATTGTTGCTTATAAACAAAACGGTCAGAAACATTCATTTTTGGAGGATTATGATTCTAAATATTAAGCAGACACAGTTTGGTGCCGAGCCGGAATTTGAAATCGAAGATACTGCCACAGGGGAAACGCTGGCAAAATGCACATCGCTGAATCACATTTCCACGGAAATCGTATTTGCGGGACAAAATGCGTATACGCTGTCCTTTGAGCCGGTCTTACAGGAAAAGGAAGGCGAAAAGAATGAACTGATATATAGCATTTTAGAGCATAACCGACCGGTGGGAGGTCTTTATACGGCAGAGGTCTGTCAGAAAAAGATATTATTTGTATCCGTGGGATATGACTATTATAAAATACAGTTTTACGATAGAGAGTATCAGCTGTATGAAATCGGACTGGGAACGGACCGGCATTATCTTTGTTTATATCAGGACGGACAGACGGTGGCGATTGTGCATAAGCCGACAGAAGTAAAAAGCCACTTGGATACCTATACGGTGTATCTGGAGAATGCGCAGTACCGGGATATCGCCTGTATTGCAGCACTGTTTATAGATGGTCTGGAATACAGCAGCAATGATGAAATAGCGGACAGCGCCATTAAGGAAGAATATCTTTCCTTTAATAAAGAGCTGAATTCAAAATTTGATGCCGCATTTTTAGAACGCGTCAGAACAAACAATATGTAAAAAATGCCTTGCCACAAGCCGCAAGGCATTTTTTGTTATCCGTGTACGGTCGGAAGGTGGCTTAAATTGTTGTCTTGTGTGCCGTCAGGGATAGATTTTAAATATTCCGTATCTTTGTTGTGGGCAACGCCGACACCTTGAATTTTATTTTCTTTTGCAAGTTCAACACCGGATTCCCTTGATACGATTCGTCCGTCAGAAAGCTGATAGCCGGTCACGGTGCCGCCGGATTTTACAAGTCCGGTAATTTTTAAAGCGTCCGGTCCGGCATCGGAAATGCTGTCCATTGCCATTATCGGGAGGATACTGCCGTTTTTTTCTTTATTCATATTCACACCAATCTCCATTCCGCAGGCATTTTAATGCCGGAGGAATCGCGAGTCAAATGTCAGATTCGGCTCTGCGATAAGGGCAGCTTTGTGATGCCTGCGGCACAAAGTGCCGTGTAAAAAATCAGCACAGCAGTGTGATTTTTTACACTAATCTCCATTTTTATAAAACAAGTGATGAGGTTACCAAAATAGTGTATGAAACTTCTTCACGATTATAAGTAGAAAAAAATGTATCGGAAAATCAAGGAAAGTGGTATAATCATTGCATGAGCAGGACAAAGCTGCGTATACTATTTTTAGAATTTGAATATGAAGTTTTATGCAGATTGCAGGCAGAAAGTGAGGCAGTTATGGGACTGATTAATAAAGAAAAAGTACTGCGTGGTGTGGGAAAAGCCGTAGATGCAGCCAATAATGCAGCAGATAAAGTGCATGATTATGCAAAGGAAAAAGAACTGGATAAAAAAGCGGAAGAAGCGGTTCACAAAACAGAGAATTTTATCAGGGAAAATGAAATTGATAAAAAGGTTATCAATGCCGGAAAAACGCTGGAAAACGGTGTAATCAGCGTAGGAGAGAAACTGGAAGAAACATTTAATAAACTGTTTTAAAAATAAAAATCAGGGGAACTTTAAGAGATTCCCCTGAAATTTTTACAGACGTATATTTATGCGCAAAATGGTCTCAGTAATGTTTCAAGCTCATCGGTGCTGTGGTCATTTCTTACGACGCGAAGTGTCATGACACGACGCGGATCCATACTTAAAATGCCAAGCATTGATTTTGCATCGAAAAAATAACTTCCCATACAAATGTCAAAATAACCGTCAAGCGTGTTAATTGTGTTTACGAATTTTACCGCATTGTCTGTTGTTTTTAAAAGAATATGGTACGTTAAAGTGTTCTTGTCTGAGTTCATTTCCTTACCTCCTTCAATGTTGAGAAGCGAACTGATTTCGTAAAGTTCTAAGTAACAGAACTTTTTATTTATATACTTATCATGCCCAAATGTCAAATAAAATCTACAAAGTATTAAAAAAAGTACATTGCAGATTTTTAAAAAGCAGGCTAGTGTGAAAAATAACGCTGATGCGCTTATTTTTCACACAGCACTTTGTGCCGCAAGCGTCACAAAGTTGCTTTTTATCGCAGAGCCAAATAAGATTTGGCTCGCAATTCCTCCGGCATTAAAATGCCTGTGGAATGGAGATTATTAAAAAAATGTAAAAAAGAATACATCGGAATGGAGTACAAAATGATTAAAAAAGAGATTAATGAAATTAAATCACAATATACATTGGAAGAGTGTGGTATTTTAAGACTGTGTGGCTGTTATGTCAACGGTGACAAGGAAAAAGTGGCACGGTTTAACCAGACGTTTTTAAATCTGCCGGAGGAAGAAAAACATAAATACTTCGATATTTTTAGAAAGACATTGTCGGGAACACCGGGCAAGAATCTTTTGGATATGCGTTTTACCATGGATTCCTATGCAGACGGCGGCGCGAGAACCTTTTTATATCAGCTGCGCGACAGCGAATTAAAAGATGATGCCCTGCTTGAAAAATTTTATGATAAAGTTATTGAATCATACAGTCATCCGGGAAATTATCTGATTCTGCTGATTAATCAGGTGTATGACGTGCCGGGACGGACCAGTGACGGCATTGACATGGAAGATGCATCAGATGAGGTGTACAGTTATCTGCTGTGCAGTATCTGTCATGTATCGCTTTCAAAACCGGGACTGGGATATTTTGAAGAAGACCATGCCTTTCATGACCAGCAGCAAAATCACATGGTGGATTTGCCGGATATCGGATTTTTATTTCCGGCATTTAATAACAGGAGTGAAGACGGGGAAGGCGTGTTATATTATTCAAAGGATGCCAATGCGTTTGAACAGCTGTTTCTGGCACAGGTTTTAAACTGTGAAGTGCCGCTTTCTGCAGGCAGCCAGAAGGAGAATTTTCAGGTGCTGGTAGAAGAAACACTGGGCGAAGAATGTAATTATGAAACAATTAAAAATATTCATGAGAATCTTAATGAGATGATTCAGGAACAGAAAGGAAATCCTGAACCGGTGACAATTGATAAGACCGAGATGCGGGATTTGCTGGAAAAAAGCGGTGTAAAAGAAGAACGTTTACAGGATTTTGAGGAACATTTTGAGCAGGCGATAGGAGAAAATACACGGCTGATGGCAGCAAACATTGCGGAAACACGCAAGTTTGAGGTAAAGACACCCGATGTTGTGGTAAAGGTCAATCCTGAAAGAACCGACCTGGTTGAAACCATGGAAATCGAAGGAAAGCAGTACCTGGTCATTCAGATTGACGAGCATCTGGAAGTCAATGGGATTTCAGTCAATCCCGAAACAGGAGAGGTGCAGTATAACGAATAATATAAAAGACAGAAAGGGGCAGATACAGCAATGAAAGAGCGGGTTACGCAGCGTTTTTTAAAATATGTGGCAGTAGATACGCAGTCCGATGAGGCTTCAGACACGTTTCCGAGTACAGAAAAGCAGAAGGTACTTGCAAAAATGCTAGTGGAGGAATTACGCCGGATGGGCGTGCCGCAGGTAGAAATTGACGAACAGTACGGTTATGTCTATGCAAAGATTTTATCCAACAGGCCAGATGGAGAAAAAGTGCCGGTGCTTGGATTTATTGCACATATGGATACTTCTCCCGAAGTATCGGGAGCGGATGTAAAACCGCAGATTATCCGTCAGTATGACGGCAAAGACATCGTGTTAAATAAAGACAAAAATATTGTCTTATCGGTGGAAGAATTTCCGGAGCTTGTGCAGTATACCGGACAAACGCTGATTACGACAGACGGTACAACACTGCTTGGCGCAGACGATAAAGCCGGTGTGGCAGAGATTATGACGATGGCAGAACAGCTGTGCAGCCATCCGGAGATTGTACACGGGGATATTGCCATTGCATTTACCCCCGATGAAGAAGTGGGCGGCGGCATGGACCATTTTGATGTGGGACGGTTCGGTGCAGACTATGCCTATACTGTTGACGGCGGGGCACTCGGCGAGCTGGAATATGAGAACTTCAATGCGGCGAAGGCAGTTATTCATGTAACCGGAAGAAGCGTTCATCCGGGAGATGCCAAGGATAAGATGAAAAATGCCGCAGTTATGGCAATGGAATTTCACAGTGAACTGCCAAAGCAGGCATGTCCTGAACGTACAAGCGGATATGAGGGCTTTTTCCATCTGACCGACATGCACGGCAGTGTGGAAGCGGCACAGTTATCGTATATTATCCGTGACCATGACCGTGAAAAGTTTGAAAAGAAAAAGCAGCTGGTGGAAAGCATTTGCAGTAAACTGAATGAAAGACATGGTGGAGTGTTTTTTGCGGCAGAAATCACGGACCAGTATTACAATATGAAAGAAAAAATTGAACCGTATCTGTTTTTAATAGAAAATGTAAAGACATGTATGAAAAAGCTGGACATTGAACCACATATCCAGCCGATACGGGGCGGAACAGACGGCGCAAGACTTTCCTTTATGGGCATTCCGTGTCCGAATCTGTGCGCAGGTGGTCACAATTTTCACGGACGGTATGAATACTGTTGTGTAGAATCTATGGAAAAAATCACGCAGCTTCTTATATTGCTGGCACAAAAATAGGAATTTAGAACCAAAAGTCCGCAGGCAGATTTGAAAAGAATCTGTCTGCTTTTTTTTATTTGTCGGGTTTTGGCATACGAAATGCACAAAAAAATGTCGAAAACTTAACAAAATGAACATAAACTTATCAAAAATACACAAAAATAAAAGACGATACCAAAGTATCATTGACTAAATGCCTGAAAAATGTTACTTTAATAAAGAACTTAGACAAAATGTTTATGTAAAAGCATTTCAAAAAACTCCTGAAAATATTGTAATGTAGATTTTGCATAAGCATTTTTTTAAGTGGAATATAGAATGTATTGGGATTATCTGTGGCTGGGCGCAGATAAGAAAGGAGTGCTATGAGAAGAAGCTTGAAGAAAATGATGGCTGTCGGACTTACGGCTGCGATGACAGTCGGTTCTATCAGTTTTCAGGGGCTGTCAGTAAATGCAGCGGGATTGCCGACAACCGACGGACATAACAAATATGTCAACAGTGAAGTCTTTAATGTGATTTCTGATGATAGTTTTGGTACAAAGGAATTGGAGAACCCTTTATTTGACAAGACAACGGGAAGCAGTGACATCAGTAATTTACAGGTTCCAACACTGGCATATGACGATACAAGCATCGCACTTGTATGGGATAAGCCGGAAAAATATGATAATGTAGCAGATTATAACGTTTACGTCAACGGCACACTTGATGGAACAGCAAGAAAGAATTATGAAGAAAATGCCAAATGGGCAGATACATATATGAAATCCTTCTATGAATACTATGAAACCAATAGTGACGTAGATATGGTAAATGTGGATATTCATTCTTATCGTGCAACAGGTCTTACACCTGACACAGAGTATACCTTTAAGGTTGTTGCAGTTGATAAGGACGGAAAAGAACTCGGAACGGCAAAGGAAATCAGTCAGAAAACGACAGTTAAGCCGGAGGAGTTTAACATTTTAGATTATGGTGCAGTGGCAACAGAAGGTTACACTTCTTATAATGATGAAGTCAATGCACTCGTAGAAAAGAATACAAAAGCAATCCAGGCAGCAATTGATGCCTGTACACCGGGCGGAAAGGTTGTGATTCCGCAGGCTGAGGACGGAAAGGTCTTTGTATCCGGTGCACTTTGGTTAAAGAGTGACATTACAGTAGAATTAGACGGTACACTCTGGGCATCACCAAACAGTGACCATTTTGAAATCGGTTTCTTAATGTATCCGTTCTACACCGATACAAGAGGCTGGGGCTTACTGAATGCCACAAGTGCCGATGGAAATGCTCCGCTTGAGAATATCCGTATTACCGGTAACGGTACACTTTACGGCAACGGCTGGAAGTATGGTGCAGACGATAAAATGTATGAAGACGGTTACACCTCCAATACCGGTGTAAATACGCAGGCAGGTGATCCGTCAGATACAGAAAACTATGGTCTGCCAAGATACATGGGCGGCAGTAATACAAAGGTTTATTACTATGGTATCCAGGCTGCCGATTCTGCAAAGAAATATCTTACCAACCTCACAAACGAAGACGGTTCAAGAAAGTATTCCGATGAACTGATTGATTCGCTGTCAGGCTATATTGAAAAAGATCTGGCAGATAACGGTAAGGTTGATAAAAACGGAAAGGATAAATTTATCGATGTAGAAACGGGAAATAATGCAGGTATTGAAAAGGCAGATATTACCAATGCTTATGCGACACGTTCCAGCCTGTTAATTATGAGAAATGTCAGCAACGTTTATGTAGGTGACATTACCGTTGAAAATCCGGCAAACCACTCTGTTAATATTCTGGATTCCAGAAATATTTCAACAGAAAATGTCAAGGTATTCTCTTATGACGGCAACAACGGTGACGGACTTGGATTTGGCTGTTCACAGAATGTAATCTGCTGGAACAACTTCACAGATACAGGTGATGATAACTTAGGTTTCGGTGCATCTGTTGGTGAAGGCGCAAGAGACAGCGATATTCAGACCAATTCAGAAATCTGGATGTTTAATAACTTCCTTCGTGAAGGTCACGGCGGTCTGGCAGCAGGTTCACACACAGGAAACGGTATTCAGGACGTATTATTTGAAGATACCGTCATGAACCACATTGATATGGCATTCCGTTTCAAATCTGCACCGACGAACGGTGGTTTTATTGCCAACATTACAATGCGTGACTGCGCAGTTGCAGATACAAATCAGGCATGGGTACTCACAACAAGCTACAGTGACCCGAACAGTGCATCTACAACAGAATTTGCAGAAATCGGAAAATTCTACAACTTTGCATCGTACAATGTGTCCGTATACGGCGTACAGTATAATACCGTACAGGTACTTGCAGATGTTGATCCGGTCAGCAATCCACAGAAACCATGGCATACACACAGCCACTTATACTTCCAGGATATTACCTTTGGTAATGTCGGAACAAATGGCGGCTTTAAGAATAAGAACGGCTGGGAATCATTAATCGGCTGTGAAAATTCAGTATTCTATAACTTTAAGACCGTATCTTATGCAAAGAAGGCAGTAGATAAAAAGACGGATAAGACATGGAATAATATGCAGTATTGCAAAGACATTGTATTCCAGGGCACAACATGGGATTCAGTCAACAACTGTACCGATAAGATGCAGAACATGATGTCAGGTATTGCTGTAAAGGATTCAACCGTAAAGGCAGAAGTTGTTCCGGCTGTTACAGAACCGGATTCAGGTTCTACGGGTGGAGAAGGTGAAGAAACAACCGTTAAGGCAGCATGGGATGCAGCGGCAATCGCAGCAGCTACAACAACTGCCAACGGACTGACAGCACATGCAGATGCCAATGATGCAAACGGCGGCTGGAAGACTGCAACAGTAGCAGAAGCCGATACAACAGGTGAAGGTGCTGTATGGCCGGTCGGAACAGAATATGTCGTATCCGGTAAGACGAAGGCAATGGATTCAGACGGTAAAACACAGTCTAAGGGAACCATTCCGGTATCAGGATGCTTCCTTACATATGAAGCTGCAGAAGACGGCGTATTAAGCATTGACCAGAAGACGCTTGCAACCAAGAGATTTTATGTAGTGGATTCAGATGGTAAAGTTGTTGTAGACTATCAGAATACCAATGCAAAGGATACAGCAGCAAAATATGAAACATTAACTGCACAGGTACAGGCTGGAAAGACCTATTACATTTATGCAAACGGCGCAACAGCAAATATTTTAAAGATTACATTTGCTACAAAGACAGCCGGTACAGCAGCGCAGACAGCAGTACAGGCACAGACCGCCAAGGCTTCTGACGGACGTCAGGTAAAGCTTTCATGGAATGCGGTTGAGAATGGAGCAGAAGAAGTATTCTACGGTGTAGATACTTATGTAAATGGTGAAAAGGTTGATATTACAGATGGTATTACAGGAACAGAAACCATTATGGACAGATTATCATCCGGTGTAACGTATACATTTAAAGTATATGTAAGTGAAAAAGGTGACAATGCAAACAGCATGAGTGTTACAGGACAGAATAAAACATTACTCGGCGAAGTAACGGTTACTGTAGACGGTGAAAAAGATACAGCAGATATTGAAGCACCGGAAAATGTGACATCAGAACTTGCAAGTGCAGTTTATACACATGCACAGGGAACATGGACAGCAATCAGTTCAAGTGATGCAAGAATCAGAGGTTATAAGATTTACGCAAACGGAAAGCTTGTCAATACAGTTTATAACTATCAGATTCCGAAATTTGCAACGGCAGAAACCGTATCAAAGCAGATTGGCAGACTGACACCGGGTACAGAAAATACCGTTGAAATCGTTGCATTTACAGATGCAGGGGTTGAATACAAGTACCCGCAGGCACAGATTACAACACTTGGCAGCTATGATTACAAAGCACCGGTATTTGCAGAAAATGCAAAAGTAACGGCAGAAGTAAAGGATAACGATGTTGTTCTTACATGGACAGCAGCAACAGATGACACCGCAGTCGGCGGATACCGTGTATATGTTGACGGAACACCGGTTGTACCGGAAGGTAAGGACTTCAATCCGGTAAACGGCGATTATACAACAGCTGAAACAACTTATACAGTAACAGGTCTTGATTTAACAAAAGACCATACATTTACAATTCAGGCAGGCGATACATGGTGGAAAGCTGCACAGACTATGGGAACATATGATAAGATGGCAGGCTTTAACTGGACCGTAGAGGGCATCAGCACAACACTGAGTGCCAGATATGAGTCGGATTCTGCTGTAACAGATGCTTCCGGTGCAAATATAGCGGTTGCAGTAAAGGCAGATGCAGGTGTAATTCCATCAGGAAGCCAGCTGAAAGTAACAGCATTGGGAGAAGGAAATGCATATGATGCAGTAAAGAAATCTTTTGACAATAAGAAGTTCTCACTGCTGGATATCAGACTGCTGGATACAGAAGGAAATGTCATTCAGCCGGATGGAACAGTTACAGTTACGATTTCAGTTCCAAATGGTTATGACTCTGCAAAAACAAAAGTATTCTATGTTGCAGAGGATGGAAGCATGGAAGATGTAAATGCAGTTTATGCAGATGGTAAAATGACATTTACAGTGGCTCATTTTAGCAATTATGTAATTGTGGATGAAACAGTAGTCAAGGATAATGACAATTCAAACACTGGTGATGACAACCAGAATAATGGTGGACAGAATAACGGAAACCAGAACGGTGGCAATCAGAACAACGGTGGACAGAATAACGGAAACCAGAGCGGTGACAACCAGAATAATGGTGGACAGAATAACGCAGACCAGAACAGCAATAATCAGAACAACAGTCAGAATGGCGGAGCAGTATCAGATAATACAGATACAGGCGTAAAGACAGGAGATTCTTTTGCAATGTGGTTCTATGTAATTCTGATGGCAGCTGCAGCAGGTTTTGCAGGATGCCTTGTTATGAAGAAAAAGAAACTTGAAAAATAAAGAGCAGAAAATTGTATAATTAAAAGGCAGGGACACCGCATAGCTTGTGTTCCTGCCTTTTGCTGTATGATGTTAAAACTTATAGCTGTGGGCTTTGCCCTGGCAGCATTATAAAGCGGTTGTATAAATAGCAACCATGTCTTCAACAGACAGGTGTTTTACTTTTCCGGCATTGTGGTGGGTGGAAATGTCACATTTTTCAGCCATAGTGCGAATCTGCTCCGGTGTCGGGGTAACGCCGAGTTCGGATAAAGAAACCGGCATATCGATGGAGTGATAAAAGTCTTCCATGGCTTCTATGCCTTTTAAAGCGGTTTCTGTATCATCTGCACCGGCGGTTACGCCTAAGACATGTGTGGCAAACTGCGCAAAGCGGGCAGGACGGGCATCCAGTACAAATCTTGCCCAGCTGCCCCACAAAGCGGCGAGTCCGGCACCGTGTGCCACGTCAAACAGACCGCCGACTTCATGCTCCATTTTATGGGTTGCCCAGTCACCGCCGTCCGTGCCGCAGCCGGTCAGTCCGTTGTGGGAAAGACTGCCGGCCCACATGACTTCTGCACGCGCATCATAATTATCAGGTTCGTCTTTTAAAATCTTTGCATTTTTCATAACGGTGCGCATTAAAGATTCACTGATACCGTCTGTCAGTTCCATATTGTCACACTGGTTAAAATAGCGTTCCATGGTGTGCATTAAAATGTCAACACAGCCACTTGCCGTCTGATATGGCGGGAGTGTCATGGTCAGCTCCGGATTCATAACGGCAAAGCGGGCACGGCTGAAATTACTGCTGTAGCCGCGTTTAATCTGACCGTCTTCTTTGGTGATAACAGAAGAACCGCTCATTTCACTTCCGGCAGCAGCAATGGTAAGCACTGCGCCGATTGGAAGACAGCCTTCTGCCTGACGTTTAAAATCATAAAAATCCCAGACATCGCCGCCGTTGTAGACACCGTAACCGATGGCTTTCGCAGAGTCAATGACACTGCCGCCGCCGACAGCAAGAATAAAATCTACATTTTCTTTTTTACAGAGTTCAATACCTTCATAAACAAGGGAAAGACGCGGATTTGGAACAACGCCGCCCAGTTCTACGTAAGAAACCGCTGCTTCGTCAAGGGATGTCTTAATGCGGTCGAGCAGACCGGAGCGGACAACACTGCCGCTTCCGTAGTGAATTAAAACCTTTTTGCAGTGCTGTTCTTTAACCAGCGCACCGGTCTGATTTTCAGTGCCTTTGCCGAAAACAACCTTTGTCGGTGTATAATAAGTAAAATTTTCCATAGATAACTGCCTCCAAATATTTTAAAATAAGTATGTATTTATAAAAAATACATGACAGATGAGAATGATTTCAGTATTATTATAGAGAAAGATTTTTTAAATTTCAAGAATGGAGCAATGTGAAGCACCCTTAAATTTAAGGCGCTTTACATGGCATTTTGTGCTGCGGGCATCACAAAATGCTTTTATCGCAGAACTGAATGAATTCAGATGAGAAATCGCCCGTGCGAATTGCTCATCGCTGGATTGCGATAAAAGGGCGCAAGAAAAGGAGAAGAATATGACAACAATTCAGACGATTGCTGCAACGACGGAATGTAATGATGTAATTCCTGAGCAGATGAATACAGAACTGACAATTTTAAGCGGCAAGTTTGCCGGTACGTGCTATGCAAAGGAAGGGTACCAGACGATTCGTACCCAGCCGGTGGAGCGTGCGGTAAAGAGAGCAGAAGGCACGGCGGAACGCGGACATCATTCGGTATTCCAGCACTGTATGGTGACAATGGAAATCCAATGTCCGAAAATCATTGCCATGTTGTTAAATTCTATCGGTGTATCCAATACATCAGAAAAAAGCGCAAGATACACCAAAATGCAGCCGCAGACCGAAAAAGAACGGGAGTTCTATGAAAAGTGGCATACACTGGTATTAGAACGGATTTGTGAGGTGTATCCGGGAAAATTTGATGAAAAGGAAGTGGACAAGCTTGCCTATGAAAATGCAAGATATATGATTTCTGTTTTTTGTCCGACTGCAATGGTCTATTCCCTGCCGTTCCGTAACATTTTCTATGTGCTGGACTGGACAGAGCAGATGAAGAAAAATCTGGAGAAATTATCCGGCGGCTTTAATAAAAGACTGCATGACGAACTGGAATCCTTAGAGGAGCAGTTACTTTTAGTTGTCGGCGGAAAACAGAATTTCCATGACAATAAAAATGAAGCCTTCCGCTTTATGCCGGTACAGGCTTACGGGGAGGACGATAACGACAACCGTGAATATTTTGGTGATGTCTATACGGCAAAATTCCTTGCTTCCTTTGCACAGGTAGCACAGGAACAGCGCCACAGAACCTTGCGCGTAAAAATTCATTTCAACGGGGACGATGCAGAAGAATATGGTTTTTACGTACCGGAAATCCTTCGGGGAACACCGTTAGAGGAACAGTGGCTTTCGGATATGCGAAGCATTAAGGAAATATATCCGCAGGGAACACTTGTATCCGTTACGGAACAGGGCTTGTTTGAAGATTTTGTATTAAAAAGCAAAGAGAGAATGTGCGGCAGGGCGCAGCTTGAAATTATGCGCATTACAGAACAACTCACACAGAAATTTGTTGAGAATGCAGATAATCTGTCCACTGCCAATAAGAAACGTTTAAAAGACACCACAGAAAGCGGGAAACCATGCGCCCGCTGTGGATTTGCGGACTTTACCTGTACGGAAGGCTGTAAATGGGGCAAAAACGGCGCTTTAACACGCACAATTTAGGAATACAAAAATATAGAATAGAAAGCTGTCAGATACAGAAATGTAAAACATTTTCTCTGACAGCTTTTTTGTATATTTTTTTAAGAATCCGCCATACTGAAATTGTGATGTTAAAATGGAGGAGCTTTATGAAAAGAAAATTTGGTATGGCGGATAAGCTTGGGTATATGTTTGGCGATTTTGGCAATGACTTTGCATTTATATTATCGTCTATGTTTTTGTTAAAATTTTATACGGATGTGATGGGCGTATCGGCGGCAGTCGTTGGTACGATGATGATGGCAGCACGGCTGCTTGATGCGTTCACGGATGTGACGATGGGGCAGATTGCGGATAGAAGCCGCGGAAATAAAAAAGGCAAATTTGCACCGTGGCTATTAAGAATGTGCGGACCGGTGGCAGTATCTTCATTTTTAATGTATGCTTCGTGGTTTGCAGAAATGCCGATGACATTTAAGATTATCTGGATGTTTTTTACGTATCTGCTCTGGGGCAGTGTGTTTTATACGGCAATTAATATTCCATATGGTTCGATGGCATCGGCAATTTCGGCAGAGCCAAAAGACAGAACGGCGCTATCGAACTGGAGGACAATCGGCGCTACGCTTGCGGCAACGGTTATTGGTGTTGTACTGCCGTTAGTGGTTTATTACACTGATGAAAACGGGAATGCCGTGCTTTCCGGTACGCGTATGAGCATTGCAGCATTCTGGTGTTCTGTAGGTTCAGTTATCTGTTATCTGTTGTGTTATTTTATGGTAACGGAGCGCGTAAAAGCAGAAACAACAAAGCAGAAATTCTCATTTATGGGACTGATTGGCAGTCTGATTCAGAATCGTGCGCTCATCGGAATTGTGGTAAGTGCATTGCTGTTACTTCTTTCCCAGTTGTCGTTATCCAATATGGGTGCATACATTTATCCGAATTATTTCGGTGATGTCAAAGGACTTTCGCTGGCTTCACTGATCGGAACGGCGGTCACGCTGGTGCTGTCTGCCTTTACGGTGCGGCTGGCTGAGCGGGTCGGGAAAAGGGAAATGTCGGCGGCCGGATCGCTTATCGGTGCGGCGGCATTGATAGCGGTATATTTTGTGCATACAAAAAATGTGTATGTGTGGCTTATTTTTTACGGCATTTCCTATATCGGACTGGCAATGTTTAATCTGGTGTGCTGGGCGATGATTACAGATGTCATTGACGATACACAGGTGCGTACCGGACAGCGCCCGGACGGAACAATTTATGCGGTGTACTCCTTTGCAAGAAAGTTGGGACAGGCGGCATCATCCGGGCTTGTCGGTGTTTTGCTGTCAGTGATTGGCTATAATACGGCAACGGCATATGACGAAAAGGTTGTAAACGGCATTTATACGATTACGTGTATTGTACCGGCAGCAGGATTTGTTTTACTTGCACTGTCCTTATGGTTTTTATATCCGCTTGGAAAGACTAAGGTGGAAGAGAATGCACGAATTTTAAAAGAACGAAGAGACAGAAGCGGAATGTAAGGGACTGGCAGTCCGTTGTTTTGGTATAAAAACAGGAACAATTGCTGATATTATTTACTTTTACACGGTAATGTGGTACAATCAGAATTACTTAAATAGTGTGACTTGATGAAAATTTTAATTAATAGATACGAAAGGTGGAAAAAAGGTTATGGAAAGAGTACACAAGGCGAATCTGCTGGTGATTCTGGCATGTGTCCTGACAATGTCTGTTACAACGGTCATGTCATATGGAATGTCAACGCGGACAATCAAAGGATGCGGTGTGTTATGGGCAACGCTGATTATTGTAATGATTGTCCAGTTTTTACAGGTCAGTGATTTTGTCAAGGCAATGGTAATTGTTTTATGCCCGTCTTATGCAGTATTAATTTATTCAGGCTTGGTGAATGGCAACAGTATTGCATTTCTGGCAAATTTCATCACATTATGTATGGCAGTCCGGTATTTTGATAAGAAAATTATCAAGTATTATGCGATTTCGTTTACGGCGACAAGTGTTGCCTGTCTGTTTATTAATGTTAAGATTATTGATGAGGCATTTGTTGGTGCAATTTCAAAAATTTGTTTATTTGCAGCAAGTGCAGTGCTTTTATATCTTGGGACAAAATTTGGGGAGAAAAAGACAAGGCAGGCAGAAGCGGCACTCTGCCAGGTGCAGGAAAATACAGCAGTTGCCAACCGGATTGCTTTTAATCTGAACAGGGAAATTGTTGAATGTGGCACACAGGTAGAAGAAGTGACTTCCCATGCACAGTCTGTTAAGACATCCGCAGAACAGATGGAGCAGGTTGTGGATGAATCCAGCCGTGCGATTCAGACAGTTAGTGAGAAACTCAATACAGCCAAAGAACAGATTGATAAAAATTATGACTATGCACAGCAGCTGGAGCAGAGCTTTGCAGAAGTGACACAGGCAGTCAATGACGGTAATAAAGAAGCAAAGACAGTTCAGAAATCGATGCTTGAAATGTCTGAAACGGTCGGTCAGGCAAGTGATGCCACGGCAGGGTTGTTAGAACAGATGAATACGATTACAGGCATTTTAAATGATATTAATGCAATTGCCGGACAGACAAATCTCCTGTCCTTAAATGCTTCAATCGAAGCCGCCAGAGCCGGTGAACATGGAAAAGGATTTGCGGTGGTTGCAGACCAGATTCGTGTTCTTTCAGAAGACAGTAGAAAATCGGCAGACAGTATCAAAGAAATTATTCTGACACTGACAGAAACCGTCAATGGTGTGGTAGACAAGATTTCAGCAGGTGCTGATGCGGCAAAGAACAGTTCCGTACAGATTGAAGATTTAATCGGTAAGCTCGATACGGTTAACAACTCCGCAGAATCCGCAACAGTAGTTGTCAAAGAAGAATACGATGTTATCGGTGAGGTCAAAAGACAGTTTGACGATATTCAGGAAGAACTGGATACCGTAGCTGCAACTTCAGAAGAAAATGCCTCAATGGTTGCGGAAATCGGCAATAATATTGTCAATCAGACGGATTATGTCATGAAGCTTTCCGGTTCAATTGACAGTTTAAAGGAGTCTTCTAAGAAGCTGGAAGAACATTTTAATGAATAAAAATACAGATTTAGTAAATTATCTGGCGCAAAAGTATAGACAGAATAAACAGTTCTGTATAGATGAAAGCCGCAGGGGCATATGCTTCTGCGGCTTTTGGTATTTCAGCTATCTTTATGCGGGGGCTTGAACGGAAGCCCATAGTGTTGTGCTTATTACAACTATAAAATGTAAACAAGAATAGATACAACCGTACTTGTCAGTCCGCCACCGCCGATGAATCCGCCGATTAACGCACCGAGAATAAGACTATATGCAGGGTGGACTTTTTTAATAATTAAAATAATTGCAATCACGAGCCCAATCAAAGCTCCAATTTTTCTCTATAATGATGAAAATGTCCGTATTGTGCGGAATACCTGCTCTGCGGTGTCCGCCATATTCTGACGGGCGTTGGCAGGATTCATGGCATCTTCTAAAGAAACAACATTTCTTAAAACCGGGAAAAAGGCATCAATGCCCTCGCGGTTGCAGGCAGTGGCATCTTTTGTGACACAGCCTGAGAACGCAAGTACCGGTTTGTCAAACTGCTTGGCAATCTTTGCGACACCAATCGGGGCTTTTCCCATAACCGTCTGACCGTCTAACCGGCCTTCTCCGGTTACGACAATATCTGCATCTTTGATATAATCACTTAACCGGGTTTCTTCAAGAACAATCTTAATCCCGGATTCAAGCGTGCCGTTTAAAAAGGTCATAAAGGCAAAACCGAGACCGCCTGCGGCACCGCTTCCTGCCGCTTTCGGATTGGCGTGCGGGAAAATTTCCCGTGCCAGTGTGGCATAGTAAGCCAGCCATTTATCCATTTGCAGAATCATGGCCGGCGTAGCGCCTTTCTGCGGACCGAAAATAGCACTGCATCCCTGCTCACCGCACAGAGTATTGGTTACATCACAGGCAATACGGAACGTACAGTCTTTTAATTCCGGCAGGACATTGTCGGTGGTAATTTTATCAAGGACTTCAAGACCCATAGCGCCGAAAGGAACCGGATTGCCGTTTTTGTCAAGCAGTCCGAAACCGAGGGCCTGTAACATACCGGCACCGCCGTCATTGGTGGCACTGCCGCCGATACCCACAATAAAGTGGCGGCAGCCTTTTGTAATCGCATCGCGGATGACTTCGCCGACACCGTAGGTCGTTGTATAGAGCGGGTTGCGCTCCGTGTCGGAAACAAGTGTAATACCGGCAGCACCCGACATTTCAATAATGGCAGTCCTGGTGCTGTCAACAATGCCGTACTGGCAGGATACCGGCTTGCCGAGCGGTCCGGTGACGGTAACGGTTGTAAGCTGTCCGGCACAGCCGAGTGTCAGTGCTTCAACCGTTCCCTCGCCGCCGTCTGCGAGCGGACGGACTTCAATCTGCGCATCGGGATAGACGCGCCGGATACCTTCTGCGGCGCTGTTTCCCGCTTCAAAGGAAGATAAGCTTCCTTTAAAAGAGTCAATTGCAATTACTGCTTTCATAAAATCAACCTCACAATCTTTCAACTTATTTATCATTTGGTTTGGAATCATCTGTTCATAGTGTTTTGTATCACGCGTGTTTTTGATGATGTTATTATAACAGGGCATTTTTTAAAATGATATGTTATATAGAACAAAAAGAAATATAAAATGATATAAATTTATGTCATACTAAACAATATTAAAGAGAATATAAAAAAAATCTGCATTTAAAATGTGACTAGGAATCACTGCATTTGTAAAAAATTAGAAAAATCAGACGGACCAATACCGGTTATATAAAAGCCGGAGAAACCATCGAAGTAACAGATGATGACAGCTTTTTCGGCACAAAAAGGGGCATCAATATCCCGATTACATATAACGGGAAAATATGAATACAGCCTATTTGTCGGATACGCTTAAAGAAAACGGCTTATCAGAGGATACGCTGTGCCGGGTGGTAATTGTACGCCTGAATGTGCGCTATAATCCGAATAATCTGTTTATGATACAGTCGGCGATTACACAGGCATTTGCACAGATGAACTGCAGCTTTTACAGATACAATTATCCCAATGAGTATATTTTAATTATTGAAAAGGAACGGCTGGAGAAAAACAGGCATATTTTAAAAAGACTGGCAGATACATATGAAAAGGTATTGTGTATCGGTGTCGGCAGTGTCAGCACGGTCATGGCAGGAGCGGCATCGTATGACTGACCGGCTACAATCCGCGTAAATTTACCGATGCCGTCGTCTTATACAGTGCTGTGCGGCTGGAAGATATCCCGGAATCATAAAAACGATGGACAAGTAATTAAGAAAATTTCTCAAAAAGTTCTTGACTTCTAATGAACGTTAGCATATACTAACGAAAGTAGGAAAGAACTATCAAAAGTTATTTATGATACACAAGAAAGGAGCTGCAATGATGCCGTTATCAATGGTTAAAGCGGGGGAAACAAATATTATCAGAAAGATTGGCGGAAAGGAAGAAGTCCGCAAGTTTTTGGAAAATCTTGGATTTGTGACCGGTGGGGAAGTTACTGTAGTATCTGAGATAAATGGCAATATGATAGTCAATGTAAAAGATTCCAGAGTTGCAATCGGTAAGGACATGGCAAACAAAATTATGGTTTAGTCATGCTTATATAGAAAACATTTCATGAGGAAAGAAGGAACAGAGTTATGAAAACGCTGAAGGAAACAGCTTGCGGCCAGACGGTGAAGGTGAAAAGACTTCACGGTGAAGGCCCTGTAAAAAGACGGATTATGGATATGGGCATTACAAAAGGTGTCGATGTGTATGTACGCAAGGTTGCACCTTTAGGAGATCCTGTAGAAGTAACAGTAAGAGGATATGAGCTATCGTTAAGAAAAGCCGATGCGGAAATGATTGAAGTGGAAGCATAATTTTCTTGCGGGGTGATAGACAGAAATTTTTTTTACATAGGGGTTAGAAAACGCTAACAAAAATAAGTTATATGAAAGGAAGCATTGAAATGTCGATTAAAATTGCACTTGCAGGTAACCCAAACTGCGGTAAGACGACACTGTTTAATGCACTGACCGGTTCGAATCAGTTTGTAGGTAACTGGCCTGGTGTTACAGTAGAGAAAAAAGAAGGAAAACTAAAGGGACACAGCGATGTAACCATCATGGATTTACCGGGTATTTACTCATTATCTCCATACACACTGGAAGAAGTTGTGGCAAGAAATTATCTGGTTGGGGAAAGACCGGATGCCATCTTAAATATCGTAGATGGTACGAATATTGAAAGAAACCTGTATCTTTCCACACAGTTAATGGAACTGGGAATCCCGGTCATCATGGCTGTCAACATGATGGATATTCTTGAAAAGAACGGGGATAAGATTCATTTAGATAAGCTTTCAGAAAAGCTTGGCTGCCCGGTTGTAGCAATTTCAGCGTTAAAGGGAACAGGCATTAAGGAAGCAGCAGACAAAGCTGTTGATTTAGCAAAGAAAGCAGCAACTGTAACAATTGCACATTCATTTGCAGACAGCGTAGAAGCAGTGATTTCAGCAGTGGAAGCAAAAATCGGAAGCGATGTGGCAGACGAACAGAAGCGTTTCTTTGCCATTAAGTTAATCGAAAAAGATGATAAGATTAAAGATATGATGAAGTCCGTACCGGATGTATCCGCAGAGGTACAGAAGTTAGAGGATGAATTTGATGATGATACGGAAAGTATCATTACCAATGAAAGATACCAGTACATTTCATCCATCATTCATGACTGCTGTACAAAGAGCAAGAAATCAGAAGGCGGCTCTGTATCCGATAAGATTGATAAGGTTGTAACAAACAGATGGGCAGCCCTTCCAATCTTTGCAGCGGTAATGTTCCTTGTTTACTATATTTCTGTAACAACAGTCGGTTCATGGGCTACAGACTGGGCAAATGACGGTGTGTTCGGCGATGGCTGGCATTTATTCGGAATCGGTACATCTGCTTACAACGATGCAGCTGATGAATATGCTCCATACGATGCTGAAATCAAGGGCTTCTTAGAAGCAGCAGAAGAAAAAGCACCGGATGTCACAAAAGAATTTACAGAAGTTTATGATGACGAAGATGCGCAGGAAGCAGATGTCGATGCAGCAATCAAGGCATTTACATCAAACAGTGCAATCAAATCTCTTACAACAGAGGTTAACATTGCAGGAGAAGACGAGGACGAAGAACTCGTAAATGTGAATGTAGCAACATTTGAAACAGCTTTGGAGCAGGAAGAACCGGACCCGGCTGACTATGGTGTATGGGTACCTGGTATTCCGGTATTAATCGGTAACGGACTGGATGCAATCGGCTGTGCTGACTGGCTTTCAGGATTAATCCTTGACGGTATTGTAGCCGGTGTCGGTGCGGTATTAGGTTTCGTACCACAGATGCTTGTATTATTTATTTTCCTTGCATTTCTGGAATCATGCGGCTATATGGCACGTGTTGCCTTTATCATGGATAGAATTTTCCGTAAGTTTGGTCTTTCAGGAAAGTCCTTCATTCCAATGTTAATCGGCAGCGGCTGCGGTGTTCCGGGTGTCATGGCTTCAAGAACTATTGAAAACGACAGAGACCGTAAGATGACCATTATGACAACAACATTTATTCCTTGCGGTGCAAAGCTTCCAATCATTGCTTTAA
>OHST01000144.1_pt1 | contig 53021 bp, 29 predicted proteins | sample 1578841 | NCBI WGS metagenome assembly OHST01 (sample SAMEA3879593, study PRJEB24766) | human gut metagenome | biome: human-associated habitat; feature: feces | place: USA | collected 1985/1987 | reverse complement strand
AGGGATTGAGAACAAGCACTTTTTTTGAAAAAACATACTTTTTCTACAAGCTGAACTGACCCTTAGTGTACTCGTTGTACACCAAGGGTCAGTTTTATCTGACGGGTTATTTATAGCTAACCCGGTAGCATTGATTTAACGCTTTTTCAAATCAGAGAGCCAATCCTATTGCCCATGCGATAAGTCCCGCAAGAGCCGCAACGGGTACTGTCATAATAAGCAGCTTCAGCATCTTTGTAGCCTTATACTTAGGATCGTGCCAGGTGTCAAGCAGATCTTCTGTGCCGGGGATTATCCACCATTTCGACTTTGCTACCCAAAGGTAGTCAACGAAGAACCAGTCGAAAAATTCCATTCCGTAGAACAGGACGTAATACTGCCACGCACACTCGAAAAAGCCTCTTGCGCCGTTTATAAAGAGTATCATGACTATCGGGAATATCAGATCTCCTATCAGAAGCAGGGTCATTGAAATGACAGTACGTTGCTTAATTTTCTTTGCGGTCGTAAGCCCCATTTCTATAACTCTGTCCTGCATTACCTTCGGATAGAATATAATTCCGCCTACAGGCCCTTTTCTGCCGACAAGCGCAAGCATAAAAAGCGCAAACCATACCCACAGGATAAGAATTTCTATAACCAGTTTAAGTATCAGCATATTTTCTCCTCCTTTTTATTTATTCCGAATTTGATTATACGCGACTAACTCATTTGTGTCAATATAGGAAATAAACAAATCCGCCTGCCGTGTGACAAGCGGATTTCAATATTATTTCTTCTTGGCTTTATTTTTCGGCACAGGTGTTATCCGTTCGAGAATTTCGACCGCCTTTGCCGTAAGCTCCCTGTCCTCTATGTCAAGTATATAATGCTCCTTTGCACTGTCATACGGCACACCGCACTCAGCACCCGACATAAGTTCTTCGATTTCGGGGAGTTTTTTAACATATACCGTATTGTCGCAGACGAGCAGGACAGGCTTATCATTGACATAAACCATATATTCGCCGAACATCTTTTTATACCGCACGTTTTCTATGCTGACAAGCTGTTCACATACGAACTCTATATATTCCTGCGATGTTGCCATTTCTCAGCTCCTGCTTTCTTTTCTCTTTACAAAAAATCTTATCGCAAACAGTACCGCCAGCATAAGTGCTAACGAGAAGCCAAGCACTATGAATACGTTATGCACAAAGCCCGACAGCAGATAGCCGACAACGCACACTGCCGCAACTGTCAGCGCATACGGAAGCTGTGTCGAAACGTGATTGACGTGGTCGCACTGTGCGCCTGTCGATGCCATAATGGTGGTGTCCGAGATAGGCGAGCAGTGGTCGCCGCACACCGCACCCGCAAGGCAGGCTGAAATGCAGATGATGACCATTGACGGAATTTCTCCCGTCTGCGAAACATTCGCAAGCTCCGCATCAAACACGCTCGTAACGATAGGGATAAGTATGCCGAACGTTCCCCACGATGTACCCGTTGCAAAAGCAAGCCCGATAGCCACCACGAACAGTATTACAGGCAGAAGCACGCTCAGCGCCGTTGCACTCTGTACCACTCCCGAAACAAAAGCACCTGCTTCAAGGTGGTTTGTCATCGTTTTAAGCGTCCATGCAAAAGTCAGTATAAGTATCGCGGGCACCATCTGCTTGAATCCTGCGGCGATAGAATCCATACATTCGTTGAACTTCAGCACACGGCGGAGCATATAATATGCGATTATAACTATCAGCGCCGAGATAGAGCCGAGCGACAGACCGTAAGCCGCATCGCAGTTTGCAAATGCCGTCACAAAATCCGTACCGGAGAAAAATCCGCCGGTATAGATCATACCCACAACGCAGAACACGATGAGCACAGCAACAGGAAGTATAAGGTCTATAACCCTGCCACGCTCGGTCACCGGCTGTGCGTCCTGCTCATAAGTATTGTTTTTTGTCGTGAAAATATCACCGTTCTTTGCGTTATCCTCGTGTATTTTCATCGGTCCGTAATCCGTATCGCTCACCGATATGAATATTACCATAAGTATCGTTAAAAATGCGTACAGATTATACGGGATAGTATTTATGAACAGCGATATTCCGTTTACGCCCTCGACCGTACCGCTTACCGCCGCCGCCCACGATGAGATAGGTGCGATAATGCAGATAGGTGCGGCTGTCGAATCTATAAGATAAGCGAGCTTTGAACGTGATATGTTGTGCTTGTCGGTTATCGGCCTCATTACCGAGCCTACCGTCAGACAGTTGAAATAATCGTCAACGAATATCAGCACACCGAGGAAAAACGTTGACAGTGCAGCTCCACGTCTGCCCCTGATATGAGCCGCCGCCCATTCACCGTAGGCACGGCTGCCGCCCGCCTTGTTCATCAGTACAACGATTATTCCCAGTACAACAAGGAACACCAGTATTCCGACATTGTATGCGTTTGAAAGATTTGTTATAAGACCGTCCTGCACGACCGCCTTGAACGTTCCCTCAAATCCCGTTCCCGATGCCGCCGCATAGATTATTCCGCCCGACAATATTCCGACAAACAACGAGGAATACACTTCCTTTGTGATAAGCGCAAGCCCTATCGCTATGACCGGCGGAAACAGCGACCACAGCGTACCTTTGGCTTCGGTTATCGGTGCGGCAATAATACAGCATACCGTAAAAGCCACGATAAGCAATCCGAACACCGCTTTGCTCAGATAAGATTTTTTCTTCTTTTCCATTGTTACTTCCTTTTCGCCCGTAAGCCTGTCACACGGGCGGATTTACATTTTAAGATACTTTAATGGTACATTATTTCGGCTCTGTTGTCAAGCGTTTACAGCTTAAAACCGCCGTAAAAAAGCGTATTTCCTGCACTTGCAACCAAAAATTCCGCCCCGATGATGCGGGACGGAATAATCCTGTATCGGTGCGTCACGAATGTGCTCTGCAATAAATCTCAATTGCCTTTGCGGTGAATACCGCCGTGCCTGTTCCTCCGTACCTGTCGATATTATCGGTAAATTCACCGCCTGCCGCATACATAGTGCCGAGAGAGGACAGTATATCCGTATTGCAGTCATAATAATTATCCGTTATGAACCGGCGCAAGGTTTCAACCTGTTGCTGTACCTCTTTGCTGTCGGGTAACTTGTCTTTCAGTTTGCCGAACTCAGCGAATATCATCATAAATCTCTTGTTGACGTTGCTTTTTTCATCATCGGACATACTGCTCGTTTTTTCTTCGTACTGTTCGTACTGTGCGGTGTTTCCCCACTGCTCTTTCGCTTTTGCTTCGTATTCTTTCATCTTTTTCGTGTCAAATACAGAAAAATCCATTATATCAACTCCTGTTGTTCGTATTTTACGGGCAAATTCTATCAGATTGTCGATACGTTCTCTTTTCATTGTCAGAAGTTCTATCTGTTGTTCAAGTGCCTTATCCCTGTCAAAATTGTCGGCACTGATTATCCTGCTTATGTCTTTCAATGAAAATTCCAGTTCCCTGAACAGTAAAATCTGCTGTAGTCTTTCGAGTGCCGTATCGTCATACAGCCTGTATCCCGTATCAGTACGTCCGCTCGGTTTCAAAAGCCCGATGTTATCATAGTACTGAAGAGTGCGTATACTCACTCCGGTCATTTTGCTCACGTCATTTACTGTCATCATCTGATTTCCCTCCCGCAAGGCACATTATAAACTATTACGTAGCGTCAGAGTCAATACTTTTCTGAAAATTTTTTAAAAATTATTTCGATGGAAAAAACTTATCTGTCACCGTTTTCTTTTATTGCCGTCTTTGCTTATGATATGATCCTCTTGCACAAACAGCTTTATAAGTCGGGGGTATCTGTCCGCATTGCTCATTATATAAGTCGATGCAGCAACATACAATATTGCAAAAACAAAGTAAACTCCCGATAAAACGAATAAGGTCTTGCGGTTTTCGTCGTTTACACTGTTTACATCGTCAAGCGAAACATAACGGGTGTTGCCGCAGGAAAACAGGCGTATATCGGTTTCTTCGTCGTTTTCTTTATCAATGTACCCTATCTCAAATTCCCTGTTCTTTGCTATATTTATCTCAATATCTTTATATTCCTGCGAATTATCTTCTATAAATCCGGTCGAAAACGTCCGCTTCTCACCGGCTCTATCCGATACCGTAATTATAAATCTGCCGCTGTTATCGCTTTTGTCAAAGTGATATTCCGTAATTCTGCCCATATATATTGTTATTTCATCGGGCATTATATCTGGGGTTGCAAACAACGCAACAACGAGCGAAAATACAGGTGCCGCCATAACAATAATATCAACAAGAATAAACCCTCCGGGGTTGCGGATATTACCACGGAACAGCTTTGATTTCTCAGAATTTATGACCTCGGCATTTTCCGAACGCTGTATCAGCTCCTTTGCAAAGCCGTCAATATTGAAAGCATTTTCATCTATCAATATAAGCCTTTTACCGACAGTGATAATCAGATTTTCGCCGTAACGTATTTTCTTCACTTGTGAATATTCATACCTGTGTGTTATCCTCAGCATATCCCGATAAGTAAAGTCCTTATCGGTGTAATCTACCCTCTGGTTTACAGTAAGTACAAGTATAACGCCAAGCACGACAAATACGCCGAATACGATACAGGTAGCTATACCCGCACCGCTTATTGCCGCAGCTACCGTCGCAACGCCGGAAAAAAGTGTGCATACAAGCCCGATAACCGCTATCTCTCTGCTGTTTATTACCATCCTGTAATCTATTTTGTTTTTTGATTTATATTTCATCGTTTCCTCTCACGAGTACATCTCTGCATTATCATCGTTCATTATATGATCTGTTTTTCATACGCAATACGGGGTGAACCGTCAGAAACATAAATGATACCGCATTTTGCAAATCCGTTTTTCTCAATAATATGCCTCGTTTCTTGTTATCCTTATGCGTATCTATCGCACAGGAGTTATTGTCAGCCGAGACATCTGTTTTCTCCTTGCCGTTTATTCTTATATGAATTTATTATACTCGATTTAACTTCTTCGGTCAACCAAAAATTCCGCCCCGATAACCCGGAACGGAAAAATCTGTATTCAATATGCTATCCGAACCCGTCAATCTTCCCTGTACTCCATAGTATACAGATACTGACCGGATTTCAGTTGCTTTTTAGCGGTATTCTTCATTCCGCATTTAGTGTATTTAGCTACCTTAAGTGCAGTGTCGGTATCAAGCACGCATGGTATACCCTCCCTTGCCGCTTCGGAAAAAGGGTGTTCCAGTATCCTTTTCATATATCCTTTTCCCTGATATTCACGCAGAACTACCACCATCGACACCGCTACATAATCCTTTTCCTTTTTGTAGACTTTGGCATAAAGCTCCTCGCTTGAGCCTGCCACTATTCTCACACTGCGGAAGGACATCTCCCTGAGCATTCTCCCGACCATATGCAACGCAGGCTTCAGCTTTATTTTAGTGCTTTTGCGCCAATACGCAAGAAACCCCTCGTGATTGTCGGACGTAGTGTACAAAACCCCCGAGTTATAGAAATACTCCGTCATTATCTCAAACGCCTTTATAATATCCTCACGAGGCGCAGTTGTGGCAATACCGTCGCCCTCTGCGGCGAAGGCTTCGCCGATAAGCGTTCCGTAATGCGCCAGTTCTTCCTTTGTCATACTGTTTACTTTCTGCATGGTTTTTCCGCTCCTGTTCTAAAGTTAGTTATCGCTAATTATATTATAACCGATTTCAGCCCGGCAGTCAATCAAAAATCCCGCAATTTCCAAAGCAGACCGCTTTATATCAAAAACAGCGTTTTACCTGCGTGCCGAAAACCGTCAATAAAATCAGCCGTATATTATGCAAAAACTGTTTTCGCATTTTTTATTTCGGCATTTTCCATCCTTTTCGCATTTTTTATTTTGCTGTTTTACTCCTTTTCCGCACTTTTTGCAATACCCATCCCCGTTTTTGCATAAAAACCCCGCCCCCGAAACCTCGGGAGCGGGGAAATCGCCTATATCTATCGCTTCACTTACGCATTCTTGTCAAGACCTGTGATTTCAAGTGTATCACGGGCGATAAGAAGTTCCTCGTTTGTAGGAATTACCCATACCTCAACCTTGCTGTCGGGAGCAGAGATCTTTGTGAGCTTGCCCTTTAATCCGTCGTTTACAGAACTGTCGAGCTTGATGCCGAGATATTCCATATTCTCGCATACGCCCTTTCTTACTTCCGGAGCGTTCTCGCCGATACCGCCTGTGAAGATAACAACGTCAAGACCGTTCATAGCGGCTGTGTAAGAACCGATGTACTTCTTTATCTCGTATGTCAGCATATCTGTAACAAGCTGTGAACGCTTGTCGCCCTGCTGTGCGGCTCTTGTAATATCTCTGTTGTCGCTGAACTGACCCGAAAGTCCGAGGAAGCCCGACTTCTTGTTGAGATAGTCGCTCATCTGTGCGGGAGTGAAGCCCAGCTTGTTCTGTACGAATTCAACAGCCGAGGGGTCAACACTGCCCGAGCGTGTACCCATGATGATACCGTCAAGAGGAGTAAAGCCCATTGATGTATCTACAGACTTTCCGTCCTTGATAGCTGTTATGGATGAACCGTTGCCGAGGTGGCAAGATACGATGTTAAGACCTTCAAGGCTCTTGCCTGTGACCTCGCCGTACTTCATTGATACAAAGCGGTGTGATGTTCCGTGGAAGCCGTACTTTCTTACGTGGAACTGCTCATAGCACTCATAAGGCATACCGAACATATAAGCCTTGGGAGGCATTGTCTGGTGGAACGCCGTATCGAATACTACTACCTGAGGAGTTGTTTCGGGGATAACCTTCTTGCAGGCTCTCAGCGCAAGTGCGTGTGCGTGGTTATGTACGGGAGCAAGGTCTGCAAGACCGTCTATCTGATCTATAACCTCGTCTGTTACGATTGTTGTCTTTGTGAATACCTCAGCGCCCTGCACTATTCTGTGACCTACAGCGCCTATCTCGCTCATATCCTTGATAACAGCGGCATCGCCCTTTGTCATTACCTCAACCAGCTTTTCAAAAGCCTCTGTGTGAGTGGGGAACGAACATTCCTCTACATATTCCATGCCGTCAAATGTCTTGTGAGTGATCTTTCCGTCTATACCGATACGCTCGCAATTTCCCTTTGCTATGACCGACTCATCCTTCATATCTATAAGCTGATACTTCAGTGATGAACTGCCGGCATTTACTACCAGAATTTTCATTTAAATAAGATACCTTTCTGAATTTATTTTTGCTGAACGCAATATCATTATTATTTTAAACCAAACCGCCCGAAAAATCAAGTGCTTTGACGAAAAATACGACTGCTTGCCGATATTTTTACACCGTGAGGAGAAAACAAGAAAAACCGCCCTATTTAAAAGGCGGTTGATTTTTAACTCAATCTTGGGAGCGGCTGTTTATGAAGTTGCATTTCCCCCGATAATATGCTAAAATACTCTCGAGGGAAACCTTGGACGATAGGCGGTCAATTCATCTCCCGTAAGTGCAAAAGCACTTTGAAAGGAGGTGAAGCTGTGTACATAACGCTAAGTGATTTAACACAGATAGGAATATTTCTTACTGCTTTCACAGTTATGATATTCACAATCTTTTCTTTTAACAAAAAGAAATAACCGCCCTATGTTGCAAGCTGAAGGCGGCTATTCTTAAACCTAATTCAGGGAGCGACCGTCTGTCGTTTCCCTCTTTTTGTATCTATAATATAACATAAAATCAAGCTGTTGTCAAGTCCGGACAAGTTGCATTTCCCCCGATAATATGCTAAAATATCCACGAGGGAAACCTTGGACGTCAGGCGGTCAATTCATCTCCCGAAAGTGCGTTGCACTTTGAAAGGAGGTGAAGCTGTGTACATAACGCTAAGTGATTTAACACAGATAGGAATATTTCTTACTGCTTTCACAGTTATGATATTCACAATCTTTTCTTTTAACAAAAAGAAATAACCGCCCTATGTTGCAAGCTGAAGGCGGCTATTCTTAAACCTAATTCAGGGAGCGACCGTCTGTCGTTTCCCTCTTTTTGTATCTATAATATAACATAAAATCAAGCCGGTGTCAAGTGCATCGCCCTGCATAATCCGAAGAACCGCCCCGATTAAAAGGCGGTTTTCCGTTTATCCGGTTTTCCTCACAGGCCTTATATACTTCCAGTATCTCCTGCAGTCGTGATAGAAGTAGAACACTCTGCCCTGCGTTTTGTCAAGCTCATAGCCCGACTTTTCATAGTCAAAGTCCTTCATAGCCTGTTCTATCTTTGCCTCAACCGCACTGTTTTCGGTCTGAAAGTCGAACGGTCCGTGCTCAAACACGATATACTCGCCCTCAGGCACGTCCATGATCTGCATCTGCTTTGGCATCTCTCCGCTGTAGTCGGCAGGAAGCCTTACGCCGTAAGCCTCAGCCAGCGGAATACCCCAGCTGCATATTCTTCCCTCAGGCTCATTTATGTACGCCATCACCTGACCGCTTCCGCTGTTCGCCTCATCGCCGCCCATATCGTCGAGCTTACCCTTGATACTGTCAAGCAGTCCGCATATAGTTGCACAATCCTGTCCGGGAATGTGACTCTGCTTTTCCCAGAAGTCGAAATACCCTATACTCTCGTAGTTTCTGATATGCAGGAATTTATGAGCCGGGATAGTTACGAAATACGCCTTAATATCACTGTTTGTCTGTGCCATACCTGTTCCTCCTATGCCTAAAAGATAGCAGTCGAAAGGTCTTATAGCTGTGCGGAGAATTACAGGTACAGGGTGTAAGCGGTAAGCGCTCGGAGTAATTCCGTATGCCGCTTTGAATGCCCTTGTGAACGCCTCGTGAGATGTAAAGCCGTAGTCAAGCGCAATATCAAGTATGCCCTTGTCGGTATCTCTCAGCTCCCTCAGCGCAAAAGCAAGCCTGCGGTATCTCATATAATCCCTGAGTTTCATTCCCGATATCTCGCTGAATTTCCTTGAAACATAGTATTCCGAGTAGCCAAGCGTCTGCGACAGCCTGCCGAGTGTCAGCCTTTCGTCCTCGCCGCTTTTGATGCATCTGTCAATGTCGTCAACAATATTCTGAATATTCATATACCATTCATTTATCCCATTCATCTGTTTTTCTCCCGTACAGCTTTCTTCCATCTTTTCGACTGTATTCATTTTATCACAAACGAGAAAGCCGAAACTTGATACGGCTTGCTGTTTTTACTGAAGGCAGCACAGTATTTTCATATCAAATCAAGATAAATCTTGAGATCGCCGACAAACTGATTTCCGCACCGTGCAAGCTCACCGAGCACTCGATCGGTTCCTTTTTCGGTCGTATACCAGTTTTCTTTGGTGATGTTATAGCAATGTACGGGGCAGACCGTCATATCAACATTTGGGAAAGCCATTTGATACAGCATTAAGCATCGGCGAGCATGAAAGGCTTTACAAACAATTATACCGCTTTTTATCATTATGCCCTTTTCATCAACGGCTTTACGAGAGAGAAATGCGTTATCACGGGTATGCCCCGACTTGCTTTCTTCAATGATCGCAGTCTGCGGAACGCCGTTTTTTACGAGTACATCTGTAAAAAACTCGCAGTCTGACCGGTAATCGCCACTATAAATTTCCGCTTTTGAGCGGACGCCGTGCCATTTTTCCTCTTTAACGCTTACTCCTCCTGACGGGACTATCCAATCAGTCAAACCTTGTCGGTATAATTCTGCGGCATATTCGGGCTGTTCGGGGTGTGAGCCGCCCGGCAGAAAAATCGCATCGACCTTTTGAGGTTCTCCTGACACAAAGATATAATCTGAAATATCTGTGATGATCCGGTTTGGCATAGGGGTTCTCCTCTTAGTTTTTTTGTAAAAGAAAAATGCGTGATCGATACAGCTTGCTGTTTTTACTACTCTTCCGGCGTAAAGAACACATTCCCGTCATCGTCTGTCGTAAACACCGTGAAGCCGGTATAGCACACATTTCCGTAAATATCGTTTATAACAAAGCTGTATCTGTAGTCGCCTGCAGGCAGATTGACAAACTCTATCATATTGTCGCCGCTGTAGGTGCATTCATCGCCCTCGGCTTTGCCTGCAAAGTTACCCTCGCTGTCGTAAGTATTGAATATCGGCACTATGACATCTCCCTCTTTAAGTGGAACAACGCTTCTTGCCGACTCGCCGTTTTCGTTTACGCCGTCCCATGTTCCAAGCGCCGTTATGTCATACGCATTGCCGTCCTGCGTCATAGCTATACGCAGATTTGTTTCCTTGCCGTTGAGCTTCACGGGAGATGTGTAAACCGAGCTGTTTCCGTTCTTCTCCACTATGAACATAGGGATAAGATTATTCTCAATCATATACCACTGACCGCTGAAATTATCCTCGATCAGTCCCGATGAGAAATCGACCTTTGTACTCTGGTCAACGCCGAATTCGATAAGCTCACCCGTTTCTTCGTCAACACGGTAAACCGAGCAGTTTACGCTCGCAAGGTTGTTTATAGTATCGTCCGTAACATTGAAGTAGAACGTTCCCTCATCGTCAAGCACAGGTCCGACATCTATCTGTACACTGCTCTTATCACCGCAGAAGCCCATGTTGTCGGTCTTGTTGTTGTAATGCTCCCAGTTGCTCTCGTAGTCGGAATAATCCCCGTCGCTCCAGTACACCGCACCGTCCGCAAGCCATGTTTTTTCACCGCTGTACCCGTCCGTACTGCCGTTTTGTGCGCCGTATGCGATTCTGTCAACAAACGTCATATAGTACGGACTTACGCACACCTTGCCGAATGTAGCAAGCTCGGTAGAGCCTGAAACGCCGAACGGATAGTAGGTCGAAAGCCCCGTTGAGCCGTCCTTGTCCTCGCCGTAGATGTTATACACTACCGCCTTTTCAAGTGCCGACATAACCTTGTCTGCCTTGTCGTCAGATACCGTAGCCGCTATCATAGAGCCGAGATCCACCATATTGGTATATCCCTCTGTATCGTTGTTACTGCCGTATGCTCTTACGGTATAGATGCTTCTTACCGCATTTGCAAGCAGTGCAGGGTCGGAAGAAATATCGTTCATTTCCTCGGCGGCGTCATTCACTGCCTTTACAAGCTCGTCTATACGGCTGAGATCCGTTATCGAAAGCGTAGCCTCGCCGCCTGCGCCGATAGCCTCGCACGATGCCATAAAGCTGTCAGCGACCGTCTTTCCGAGTTCGGCTGTATCCGCTGTCGGATTACTTTCCATAAAGCCTGCTATCTCGGTATAATCCCAGCCGTAGCCGGGTTCGGTTTCCTCGGACGCAAACATATAGTCAGCGTGCGGAACAAGCATATTCGCCGTTTCGACCGTTGCCATAAGGCAAGCGTCAAAGCCGATGAACGCAAACTTATCCGTCATCTTATCGTATATCGAGGTAAGCGCAGTGTCTATCTCCTCAAGCGACAGCGAATCGTTCTCGTTAAGTTCGTCGAAGCACACGCCGCTGATACTTCCTCCGCCGTGGTTCCAGAAGATAAGCCCCATTTTAGCCGCCGCATAGTTTTCTATACCCCAGCTTAAAAAATCGACAAGCACATCCTCCTTGCCCATATTGACAGACTCTTTTTCTTCGATAAGGCTTATTTCTCCGCCCGTTACAACATAACGCTGTGTCTTTTCGGCAGAGATGCCGTATGTATCCGCCCACGCTCCGGCACCGCCCGTCTGAATGACGAACTTCACGTTTTCGCTTTGTGACCCTGCGATCATTTCCTCAATGTCGCCGCTCGCAAGCCCGTTCTCGCTTTCAAGGTCGCTTCCGCACATATAAACGAATACCGTCTGTGTGCCGTCCTCGCCCATAGGCTTTTCGGCTTCACGCTGTTTTCTTGCAATGCTTATCCCGTCCGAACCGCTGAACGTCAGCTTTGACGCACGACTGCCCGTAACACTTCCGTCATATTTATTATCACTGCCTTCACTGCCTTCATTGCTTTCCGAATTACCGCCGTCACTCGTCTGCCTGTTGTCGCTTGGCGTGCTGTCGGAAATCTCATCCTCATCGTCAAGGCAGCCGCTCGAAAGCACAGCCGTTGCAAGTACCGATACCGCAAGCAGTGTCCGTAATATCTTTTCACTTGTTTTTCTCATAAGCTCTCCTTTTCTCTTAGCCGTAATTATAACCATATTCTCACATATTAATTATAATCGTTTTTCTCGGCAATTGCAACGAAAAGGCACAAACGGCATTTAATCGGCTGAAAACGGTAATTCTCCTCCCAAGCCGCCCAAAGTAAGTCCTGACTAACCTAATTTTTACAAAAAAATTTTCAAAAACCTCTTGACAAACGCCGAAGTATCGGTTATAATAAAATCAACAAATCAGTAAACGTTACTGATTTCGCTAACAACAATAAGAAAATAAAGATTTTATCACTATGAAAGGATAGGTAATTTACTATGAAAAAGTGGGTATGTCCGGTATGCGGTTACGTTCATGAGGGAGATACACCTCCCGAGTTCTGCCCCCAGTGCAAGGTTCCCGGCAGCAAGTTCACAGAGCTTAAGGAAAACGATAAGCTTGTATTTGCAGACGAGCACAAGGTAGGCGTTGCAAAGGCAGTTGAGGATGAAGAGATCATCGCAGGCTTAAAGGCAAACTTTGAGGGCGAATGCACAGAGGTAGGTATGTATCTCGCTATGGCAAGAGCCGCTCACAGAGAAGGTTACCCCGAGGTAGGCCTTTACTACGAAAAGGCAGCTTGGGAAGAGGCTGAACACGCAGCAAAGTTCGCAGAGCTTTTAGGCGATGTTGTAAGCGCATCGACTAAGGAAAACCTTGAAAAGAGAGTTGCCGCAGAGCACGGCGCTACACAGGGCAAGCTTGACCTTGCTAAGAGAGCAAAGCAGTTAAATCTTGACGCTATCCACGACACAGTTCACGAGATGGCTAAGGACGAAGCCCGTCACGGCAAGGCTTTCGAGGGTCTGCTGAACAGATACTTCAAGTAAACGGCGGCTGTAAGCCGCACCGGATTCGCCTTTTTCAAAATTCTGCTTACCGCAGGACAGCAAAACGGCGTATCATAAAAAGCAATAAGCAAACCAAGCCGTAAGCACTCTAGCTTACGGCTCAGTTTGTTCTTATAGTAAAAACGTATCTGATACACAAAAAAGAACACCGGTCGCCCGGTGTTCTCTTTTTTTACTGTCAGCTTATTTGGCAGTATTCACATTCGCATAAGTATAAGTGCTTGTATTTGCACCCTTATAAGACGCAATCCTTACCTTATACACACTTCCGGCCCTGAGTCCGCCAATAGTGACAGTAGCATTCGTACTGCCCTTTAACGTCTTTTTGACCCACTTGCCGCCTTTGTAAATTTCAACCTTATATCCGTCTGCACTGGCGTTTTTACCCCACTTAACGGTTATCGAGTTGCTTTTTGCCGATACAACCTTGATATCGGTTACCGGTGAAAGCACTGCAGTAACCGTAGTATAGCTGTAATCGCCGTACAGATTGCCCTTATACGCTCTTACCCTTACTTTATATGTGCTGTAAGGTGTAAGTCCGCCAAGCACAGCCATTGCTGTCTTATTATCGGTTATGGTCTTTTCGACCCACTTACCGCCGATATAATATCCTACGTTATATCCGTCAGCGTTTGCATCCGCATTCCATATAACTACTGCCTTTGAGTCAACCGCACTCTTTACCTTAAGACCGCTGACCTTTGTCGGAGCGGTAGTGATATAAATATCGTCGAATGCACTCTGAAGCTCACCCTTATAAGCCTTTATTCTAACCTTGTAGGTTTTGTAGCCCTTAAGCGAGCCTATTGTAACGGTAGTTTTGTTATTGCCGGTCAGCGACTTTTCGTTCCACTTACCGTCTGCATAGTACTGAACGGTATAACCGTCCGCACTTTCGTTCTTATCCCATGTAAGCGTAAACGAAGAAGATGTTACTGTCTGCGTAATACCCGTAACTTTTGACGGGAGCGTATCAATATAGCCGTATGTATACGGGCTGTAAAGGTCTCCCTTATATGCGCTTACCCTTACTTTATATCGTGTTCCTGCACAAAGTCCGTCTATAACCGCCGCTATATTATTGTTGCCGGTAACAGTCTTTACGGACCACTGATTATCAATGTACCACTCTACCTTGTAGCCGTCCGCTCTGGTGTTTCTGCTCCAGCTTATTCTTACCGTTTCATCGGTAGCCTTCACCGTATTTATATTCCATACGGGAGAAGGAACGGTATCAACATAGAAACATCTGAACTTGCCGGTGAAGCTTCCTGCATAAGCCGCTATCCTTACCTTATATTTAAGGCCTGCAGAAAGACCGCTCAGCTTTGCCGCTACTCTGTCGCCGTCCGTGCTGAAGCCGATCTGCTTCCACTGATTGCCAACATAGCATTCGACATAATATCCGTCAACACCGCTTATATTCTTCCAGCTTATATCGACTTCATTGTATGTCGTCTTTTCAACCGCTATTTCTTCCACATCGGGAATAGGCTTTACGGGAACACGGTTTCCGATATATGAATCCTTACATCTTGTGCATTCAAATACGCTGTAGCCTTCGTTGCAATAGTCAGGCTCAACTACGTTGATTACAACATAGTCGTGACCGAGAGGTTCGCCATACTCCGCACCGCATATTTCACATTTTGCCTTTTCGGTGCAGGTAGCCTCTCCTCCGGAATGCTCACATTCGGTTATCGTAGCCGTTACAACGTCCGACTTCATCGAAACTCCCGCCGTTGCAGCATTGCTGTAGGTAAGACGGCAGTAGTACCTGCCCGTTGTGAGATTTTCGAGCGACAGCTTTCTGTCTGTAGCGCCCTCTATCACTGTTTCGTAGCCGTTTTCATCAATGGCGATCCACTGATAAGCAACTTTTGCGTCAACCTCGCCTGAATACCACGGCTCTGCATTTATTTGAAGTGACGGTATACCGTCGGGATAATAACCGTTGGTGTAATATACAGTATCAATCGGCTTGATTATCTGCATCGGACACACCCGTACCGTAAGGCCGTTTGTCGATGATGCCGTTGCCTTATTAAGACTGTATATATCTATCCACTCTTTTGTTCCTCTGTCCTGTACCCAGAAGCCGTGATCGATATAATCGGCTATCACCTTATCACTGACCGTAGTTACGATTTCGGCAAACCCACCTGACGAAATGGATACATTACCGCCGTTTATAGTAAGGCAATTTATATTGTTTGCGGCCATTGTAACATTTCCGCCGTTTATGGTCACATTGCTGCCTGTTGCAAGCCCGTCAAATGTGACATCACCGCCCCTCACTATGAATGCGTCTTGATTCTCAAACGCTGTCACCGCACAACGTCCCGTAACCGTCAGCTTTGCCTTGCCGTTTATGATGATCGGACGTGAGAACGCTGTACGAACTGCGTACTTGAGCGTGAAGTTACCTTCGGTTATGACTAACTGACCGCCGTATCCGTTCTTGTTATAAAGCGGATATAAGGTACAGCCCTCGTTTTCGCTCTTCTGAGCGTCTTTCGCAGCCTCGTCAAGATCGTTATAATACTTGACATCGTCGCCCTTTGTTATCTTTGCATTGAACTTGCTCTCGCATATCTCGCAATATGTCGGCGTAGTAATATTACCTGCGGTTTCCTTGTCCGCTGTAGGATCGACCACCTGAGAATGATCACAGTCAACAAGGTCTATGCTTACAGTGTTCGACTTTATTTCATAGCCGTCACCGGTAGTAACTACGTAGTATATCTCAGCAACATCGCTGTCGCCTGCCTTATCAATTATTTCGTCTGCCGACAATTTAGCGTCCTTTACAAGTGCGCTTAAGCTGCTATAAATTATATCTCCGCTTACATAGGAGTTTATACCGTATCTCTTACTTACATACGAGTCGTTCAGGTTCGAGCCGTGAGCAAGAGCAAGGTTGAACTTCAGCGTGGGGTTTGCGTTGCTGTTGCGATACAGCTTGTTTATTTCTGTGCTAAGCGTTGCTTTTACTATCGGCGCCTTAGTAACGGTAACACCGCTTACTTCCGACACCTCACGTTCTTTAAGCGTCAGCCATGCACCGCCCTCTGTTTTCTTATACGCATAGCCGTTGCCGAGAATATCTGTTATCTTGCCATCTTTTACCGTAATGTTATCATATTGTCCGCCGCTGAGCTTAACATCTCCGCCGTTTACGGTGAGATATGCGATTCTTGTGGCTTCTTCGGCAGTCAACCTGGAGCCCGGCTCGGCAATTACAGCGAAAATATTGGCGTTGCCTCTAAGTGTCAGCTTACCGCCATCGGCGACCTTTACTGTATTATACAAGATGGCGTTATCGCCATTTGCAATAAGTGTAACATCACCTGTAACAGGGAGGTAGTCTGTATCATAAACGGAAGACATCAGCATTGTTATTGTTGCACTTGCAACGCTGTTTGCCTTGGCAAACGCCTTTCCCAGATCTTCCTTAACAAAATATTCTGTCTTTTCCGCTCCGTTCTCGGTATAGCTTACGCTTGCAGCGATCAATGAATTGCAGTATATGCAACGGTTATCTCTGCCCACACCGTCCGGGTGGTCGCATCTTATTATTCTTACGTTATCGAAGTTTGACGAAGCGTTTGCTTTCAGATCGCTGTACAGCTGAGAATCGACACGGCTGCCGCTCGCTAAAATTTGATAAAGATAAATTTCACTTGAGCAGTCTATATTAGCGATATTAGCATTCGTGATACTTGCCAGCTGTTTAAGCAGAACACCGTCTTCTAAAATCAGCGTGTCAATTTTCAGCGTTTCAACATAGGAGGAGAAGTATGTGGCATTTAATTTCACATTCCGGCAAACTACGCTGACCTCTCCCGAGAAAGTAACAGTGCCGCCGTCCATGCTGAATTCATTTTCAACCTCAAAAGTACACTTACTGTCACTGCGTATAGTGATTTGGGTTCCGGATCCGTTAAAGCTATGGATATTGACACCAAAGCCGTTCATATCGACAGTAAGTACTCCGCCGTCTACGTTAATGTCAGTATTGCTATCGGAGAAAGCTCTGAGCATTTTCAGCGTACAGCCCTTGTTTTCGTTCTTTGCCGCAAACTCAAATGCTTCCGTAAGTTTTGCAAAGTATTTTACCGTTGTTTCGGTCTCACTCTTTACAGTGATTGCAGCGTATATCTTTGTGTTACACTCTCTGCACACGCCTGCTTCGGTATCAACGTCATCGTGTGCGCACTGATAACCGCATGTGCAATAGCCGTACTCGTCAAACACATGCTTGCTGTGGTCGATTACCGTAAGTGAATTATCGCTTTCCGAAACCTTGCTTGCGTCAAACAGCTTTCCGTCGCTTGTCGCAAACGCCTTGTTCTCGCCGAGCAGATCTTTCAGTGCCTTGCCCTCTGCGCTTACATCTATGCTGCTGAATGTACCGCTGTTTATAGTGACCGTACCTCCGCTGACGCTCAGCTTATTATAAGTACCGCCGTTTATAACAGTCTTGCCGCCGCTTACGCTGATACTGTCATCGTTGATAGTTATGTCATCAAACGTTACCGTGCCGCCCGTTACAGCTATGAGATATCCCACCGAGCTTCCCGGATACTTCGATAATGTACAGCCGTCATCTCCCGTGATCTTGACATTTCCGCCGCTTACTTTGATCACAGCAGATGCACTTCCCGTTTTCTTGAATAAAACGGTAAAGCTGCCCTGTGTGATCTCACAGTCTCTGTTCACACCTCTGTATAATTCTAATGTACAGCCGTTGTTCTCCTCAAGCTGTGCCGCTTCAAATGCTTCGGGCACATTGTCGGTATAGCATGCCTTGTCGCCGTTTGTTTTAACAAGTATCGCATTTATGCTGGCATCACATAACGAACAACGATAGTAATCATACTCGTCTGTCGTTAATGCGTCATACGGATGCGTACAGGTCGCCATTTCAAACTCGACATCATTCGTCACATACTCATATCCGTTCAGCTTGATAACAAGATGTGCCTTTACAGTGCCGTCAGTATCGGAAATTTCACTTGCATTTGCAAACGTAGATGAATTTCCGCCGAAGTCGCTCTCTCTTATTAAGGTATCGCCTACATATAAACCGACTGTGACCTTATTGGCATCGCTTATCGTGTATCCGTCGCTTGTATTAACATTGAAGTTAAATAAGATCTGCCGTGCACCTCCGCCGTTGCGGTACAGTACAGTCTTATCTACTGTCGCCGTTGCACTCTTTATCGGCGCTGTCCTTACTTCTACATTAGTTATATCCTGCTTTTCACGCTCTGCAATAGTAGACCAGATGCCGGAATCGATAATACTCCTATAGGCATAGCCGTCCGCAAGAAGCTGTCCTACGTTTCTGCCTTCGCCTGAAACCTGTAAGCTGTAGAATTGACCGCCTTTAATTACAGCGTTACCGCCGTCTTTAATTATGAAGTCAGAGAAAGTACCACCGTTGATTTCCGCATTGCTGCCGTTGCAAACGGCAACACGTTTTATTAAGCCACTGCCGTTAACGGTCAGCTTACCGCTCGTTACTTCTATGGAATACCATACATCAGTACCGGGTTGTGAGAGCCTTTTACCGTTAAGTTCAAGCGTAACATTGCCTGTAACAGCTATCGTATCTGTAATATCGTCCGTGATGTTCTTCTGCAGCGTTACAGTAGCCTTTTCTGCCTCATTAGCCTTGGCAAAAGCGTCATAAATATCGCTGAACAGATCTGTCATTTCGCCGCCGTCAGCCGTATAGCTTACAGTTGCAACAATTTCCTCATTGCAGTAAGGACAGGGATTTCCGTCAAGCACATAACTGCCGTTTTTGTCCTTATGGTTGCACTTATCAACAAAAATTCTATAGGTACTGGTCATGGTCTGAATAGCTTCGTATGTGTAAATAGTAAAGCCATTTATATTATTGCCGAAAACTACGCTTCCTCTCGCAATTGCCATACCTAAAGTATAACCGCTGTCTGTTTTGCAAGTGGTGCTGCCGAACTCGCCGGTTACGATAGAGATGCTACCGGACCCGTTGATATTCACGCTTAAAGAATCGGCTGTAACATAATTGATGACCGTGTCTCCGCCGTTAGCTTTCAGTGCATCAATATTTGCACCGTTTACAACAGCCTTTCCGCCATTTATTGACAGTTCTTTAATATAACTCTCGGCACTGTTTACTGCAAGCGCACCGCTTGTTAATGTTACACTTCCCAGCTTGATTTTACCGTCAATTGTAACCTCAGCGTCAGTTCCGTTAACTGTGATTCCGCTTGGCAGATTTTGATTGCTCACGTCCTGTACTGCCGAAGAAGTGAAAGTCACGTCACCGCCGTTGACAGTGAACTGATAATATGCCTCTTTACCGTTAAAGTCAACAGTAAACTTACCGCCCGTCACGGTAATGGACGCAGGTACTCTTTCCGAAATCAGCTTTACAGTGCTGCCTTCGTTCTCCTGCGCCAGCTTTATGGCTCTATTAAGACCCGCATAGCCTAACGACTTGCCGTCAGCATCTACTACCTCGGCTTCTATCAATAAATCACATATACCGCAGAATACCAAACCGTCGGTTTCGTTATTAAAGCTATCCTCAGGGTGCGAGCAGGTCGCAAGTGTAAACTTAAGCACATTCGACTTATATTCGTATCCGTCACACTTCAGTACAGTGTAATATTCAACCTCACCGTCTTCCGCTACAATCTCACCGATTTTATAACCGAATACCATATACCAGTTAACAGAAAGCTTAGAATCTTTACTGCGATTATTGCCGTTTACGAAATCCGAATAGGTTATCCGCTTTGAAGTGTCCGCCACATCGCATGTAACATTGACTTTTAATTTTTTCGCTCCGTTACGGTATATAACAGGCGCTTCTCCGCCTGCCCACGAAATACTTGCGCTCTTTATGGGTGCTTCTTCTACGGATAACGCTCCTTTAGAACCGCCCAAATAGCTATCTTTTTCACGCTCATCAATCGAAAGCCAAGTGCCGTCAGCATTTTTATACGCATAACCGTCAGCCAGAACAGATTCAAGATTGCCGTTAAATATCTCGATGTCGTTGAATTTACCGCCGCTGAGTTTTACGTTACCGCGAACGGACAGACCTCGTATAGTGCCGCCGCCTATTTCTGCGTTGCCTCCTTTTTTAACTGACACAGAATTGAAGTATCCACCGCCGTTAATGACTAATTTTGAGTTTTCATTAACGTAAATAGGTGTATCCATATCGCCATCGCCGTTTACAGTAAGCGTACCACCGTCAGATACCGATATACGCACTATGCCATAACGACCACCCAGTGTTTTACCGTTCAGTTCAAGCGTTACATTGCCCATAACGGTAATCTCCTGTGTACGTTCGCTGTCTGTAATATCCTTATACAGCGTTACTGTAGCCGTACCTATCTCATTAGCCTTGTCAAAAGCGTCGCATATATCGCTGAACAGCTCTGTCTTTTCGCCGCCGTCTGTATAGCTTACGCTTGCGGCAAACTCAGAGTTACAGTATTTGCATATACCGCTGTCATTAAAGGCATAACTGCCGTCCTCATTCTTATGGTCGCACTTGACAAACCGATAGTCTTTGTCATCATCAACGCCCAAGGTGTTTTGTTCGGAAACAATGCTGTATAATAATTCATTAGTAGCTATTATCTCATCAGTCTCCTGCGAGTATTCAACGCTTATTAAGCGAGTGCCGCTTGCCAGTATATCCTTAAACGTATACTGTCCGAGTTTGATCTCACCGTAAATACCGCCGCCTATAGTCACCTTTGCGTCCGTTGCAGTGTCTGATATAGTAAATTTATTAGCACCGAAGTTTTCACTTACGCCGTCACTGATATTTAAAGTACCGCCAAATACACTAATACCGTTAATGCAAACGGAGGTCGAGCCTTCAGGGTATGTAAGAGAACCGCTATATAAACCTACAAAGCAATTAAAAGCGCAGTTCTCAACAGTAATTTCTGCACCCTTAATATTGATCTTCCGTGTATAAGCGTTGATATAATTGTCGTCGATCGCGGTAATAGTAAACTGACCGCTTGACAATGTAATATCGTTCTCAAGTCCACCGGTTGTTACAAGAGTGAAAACACAGCCCTTGTTTTCAGCCTTATCCGCATACCGTAAGCCCTCGGTTATGTCGTCGAAATACTTTACCTTTCCGTCGGCAGTAGTTACCTTTGCGTAAATTTTCGCACCGCACTCACTGCACACCTTGTTGGCGCTGTCTTCATTTACCTGACCCTCGCCGTCATGCAGACACTTATATCCGCAAGCGCAGTTGCCGTGATCATCGTATGTATGCTTCGGGTGAGCCGTAACAAATATATTATCGCCTGCTCTGTATATTTGTTGTACGCTTGCATTCAGTATTTCTCCGCTTTCACTTGCAAGCGCCTTACCGCTACCCAGTATTTCAATTACACTTCTTCCCTGAACATAAATGCTCTTGAATACTCCGGCATTGATCAAAGCGTCGCCGTCTTCAAATGTTGCAAAAGTATCGAATTCAATATCTCCGTTTACAGTTACCATTCCATAGGAATAAACGCCGGTGGCGTTTATAACTGCACGGCTGCTTCCGCTGTTTTCAAAGGTTACATTTCCGTAAACCGCTACTGCGCTTATTTCCTCGGTACCGACCGAAACATTCAGCGTATGACCGTTCATGTCGATCGTTTTATTGCCGTTTATTATTATGCCCTTAACAATACAATCTACATCGCCGGTCAGCTTTAATACACCGTCAGCCTCATTTTCCGCAATATTTTTAAACTGTGTTTCGCTTTCAATAAATGTATAAGTTTCAGAGCTTTGTGTTGTCTCGGTAAATATAGCAAGCGCACAAACGCCGCACGGACACTTGCCCGTTTCCACGTTGTATCTATGCTCATGCGCTACAACCATGACATTTGTAAGTCCGTCGCCGATCGTCTTCGCACTGCCGTCAACTATACTTTCGGGGAGAGTTGTGAATTCTTGTACGGTCGCAAATGCATAACCCTTTGCAAGCAGATCGTTTACAGGTGTGCTGTTGCTTTCCTCGCCGCAGATGGTGTTGTACCTTCCGCCGTATAAAGCTACACCGCTTGCGTGTGCAATATAAACATTCTCAAATATGCCGCCGTATATTTCGACACGCTTAGCACTGTTAATGACTAAATTGAGTACATCTGCGGCTGAACTGCCGCCGTCTGCAGTACCGTTTATAAGCGTACCGCCGTTTACACTAAAAGGTGCGTCTATGCATCCGTAGTAGGTGCTTTTCCTGCTGTCCTTAAGGTACAGCACACCACCGTTATTTACACTTATATCTGCCTCTCCGCCGAGTGAACATCCGTTCACATCGACAGTAACCGTTGCATTGGTGATTGTTGCGGACGTCGAAAGCGAGCAATCCTTATACAATGTCAGCGTACAGCCGCTGTTTTCCTCCGATAATGCCGCAGTAAAAGCGTCGTCTATATTATCGAAATACTTCGCTGTTCCCACGCCCGAAATGCCCGCAGTAAACTGATATTTGCAGATAGAGCATACACCCGTTTTGCTGTCAACATCGCTGTGGGGGCATACATATCCGCAGACGCACTTGCCCGTTGCTTTGTCGTAGCTGTGTTCGTAATGATCTACAACAGTAAACGAATCGTGTATAATCTTTGATGTAAACTTTTCATAAATATCAACATACTCACCGCTGTTGTCATATTGCAGTGCCTTACCTTCTCCAAGCAGAGAATAAAGCAGCAGGTTGCCGGAGCCGGAGTTGCGGTCGAGTTCATACATCAACGTACCTATTCTCATTCCCGTAGCAAGCCTTACAGATGTTGTTGTTCTTCCGTAAAGCTTTAAAGATTCCTTCACGACCAAAGTATTTACAGTTACATTTGCACCGTAGCTTACTTCGAACCGCGCACCTGCCTCAACAAAAATTGTTTCGAAGTTTATATTTGCGTCGCTATCAATTTTAAATGTTCTACCTCCGCAAACATCCACTTGACTAATATAGCTGTCCTCTGAGCCGGTCAATGTAAGATTACCGGCACCATTGTCGTTGTTGACCTTGAGTTCGATATAATACAGCTTATGACCGTTAAGGTCAACAGTAACAGTATGATTTACATTTATAGTTGTTCTATCATCGATATTCTTATAAATCTTTACATAGTTTTCGCTGTCTTCTGAAGTCTTGCTAAGGCAATCGCTCAGTGAATCAAAGCCGGTTACCTTGTCGCCTACAGTCAGCGTAGCAACGAACTCATACTGACAGGTTTTGCACATACCCGTTTTGCTGTCAACATCCGTATGACCGCACCGCTTACCGCAAATCGTACACTTACCCGTTGTGCTGTCGTAACTGTGACCTTCATGTGGTATTACAAAAACAGTTGTTGCAAAACCGTCTTTCAACAGTGTTTTTGAGCCGTCTATCGGCCCACCGGAACGCCACATAAACATACGGTTCTCAGCCAATAAAGTCAGTATTTCTGCGTTTGCTCTGTCCCCGCCGCCGTTATAGCATATTTTTTGGAAAGTTCCGTCGTGAAGAATTACGTTACTGCTTGCATCGTTTATATTGAGTGTTGTGGCAAATGAACAATAGCAGTCAAATGTACCTGCACCTACCGACACAGTTCCCATAGCGCCGCATTTTTCGTCAAATGTCAGCTTACCGCCGTTCGCTACTTTGAAATCGCCATAAAAACTATTATTTTTTCCCGATCCCGTAACGGTTATATCTCCCGAAACAGTTAACGTACCTACATTGGCTTTCTCAGCGATCCACAGCGTGAACTTACCGCTGAGTGTTGTATAGCTGCCTGTATAATTCTTGTATACTTTTAATGTACAGCCGGTGTTTGCGTCACTGTCAGCCGCTCCAAAAGCCGCTTCCATCTCAGTTTTCTTATAAACAGAAGCTACAGCCCCGTCCTTTACGATAACAGCCGCATACTGATATTCACACTCGTTACACTTACCCGTTTCGCTGTTAACATCGCTGTGAGGGCAAACATATCCGCAGCCGCACTCGCCGTCAACATAGGTATGGCTGTGGTCTTTGATTGTCAGCGTTTCACTGCTTGATATTTCCTTAACATTTGCATTGAAAAGAGTTCCGTCAGTCTTGAAGAAAGCCTTACCCTCTCCGAGCATATCGTATAATGTCTTGCTGTCCCTGGCGTAAAGTCCGGCTTGATATGCACCGGCTTTCAATATAACCGTACTCGAATCATATACATAGATCGAAGTGTCTAAAACTACATCGCCGTCTATTATAAGCGTACCGCCGGCGTATGAAGCGTCGTTTGTCGGATATACATTACAACCGAGCATAACCGGATTGCCGCTGTTTTTGATCGTAAGCTTTCCGCTTTTGCAAGGAGTAATACTCCGGATTTTAAATTGGCGTCCGTTTAAGTCAATTGTAAGTTCTCCGTATAAGTCATACTGAGCGCTTGGTTTAGAATAATCCTTAAACAGCTTTATCGTACCGCTTCCGTTGTATTCATTCAGTAAAGAGTCAAGCTCATCGGTATCTACATACTTTAAGCTTCCGTTCTTGTCTGTATAGAGTGCGACAGACACAACCGCACCGCAGATTGAGCAGATGCCGGTGTCCGTGTTTATATCACCGCCATGCTCGCAGGGCTTTCCGCACTCCTCGCACTTGCCTGTTCCACTGCCGTATTTGTGGTCAGCGTCAGTATGCTCAACAACAGTAAGCGCAACGGAATAACCCATACTTCCATATTCTTTATAAAGATCAAGATAATTGCCGTTATCTTCACGTCGCAGTGCCTGCCGGGTAACATCAAGAAGATTGCCTAATTTCAGAGCGCCGGAATTGTTTTGGCGATGATATGTCAGCCCACCTAACTTCATTCCCGTAGCGAGCTTTACAGATGTCGTTGTAGTTCCGTCATCATTCACGGATGCTATCACAGTCAACTGCTCTGTAGTTACTTTTGCGCCATCGTTTACAGCAAGCCGTGCACTGTCCTCAACAAAAATTGTATTAAATTCTACATTTGCTTCGCTGTCAATTATGAATGATCCGCCGCCTTTGCGAACATACACCTGCGTAACATAACTGCCCGCTGTGCCGGTTAATGTAAGCGTGACGTCTTTGTTGACCCCAAGTTTGTTGACCCCAAGCTTGATATTGTTCAGCTTGTGACCGTTAAGGTCGATCATAGCATTGTGTTTTACATCTATAGTATCTAAAGTTGCAGTTGCCGATGTATCGCCGATATCCTGATAGATCTTAACATAGTTTCCGGTATCGGCAGTAATGCTGTTAAGGCAGTCTGCGAGCGTGTCATAGCCTGTCGGTGCACTGCCGTCTGTGCTGATCGTAGCAACGAACTGACGCTCACACTTGTTACACTTACCCATGCCAATGTCAATATCGCTGTGATCACATAACGCTCCGCAGTTTGTGCATTTACCGTCGGAATAACCGTTTTCATGTGCACATTCTTTATATGTAAATGTAAATTTTTCTGTAACAGTTTCTGTGCTGTCACCGTCTGAATAGGTTATATCGCAATACAGAACATAATTTCCGGCAGGAATATTATCCGCAAGCTTGAATTCGCCGTTGCTTCCGGATACTGCCGCACCGAGCTCATCTGTACTGTATGCACTGTTCGTACTGTACCAGTTATAGCTTATGCTTTCACTGTCAACCGTATAGGTGCTTACAAGCTTGTAATTGTCCTTCTCTTCCTGCGAAGTGTTTGTATAGAAAACCGTTCTGTTTGTGTTGTCACCCTGTGTAACCTTGTTGAAACGGTTTGCATTCGACTTTACCTGAACGGTATTGGATACAATATCTCCGCACTTTATTGTAAGAGTATTATCAGTGTCGTATGTAACCGAAAACTCGGTATCGCAGACCATGCACACCCAGCCGTAATCGGTCTTGATTATGCTTGCTGATAAATCGGGTTCATCACCGCCGAAATAGCCTCTTGCGTCTGCAAACTCTTCATCGCTCATATTCTTCAGAGTAATATCAAAGTAAACCGTACCCTTGAGCTTGGTATCAGTCATGCCTTCAATTATTTCATACTCTTCCGTCTTGAATATTCCTGTCTGCTTTCCGAGTATTATACGGGGAGAAGTATCAGGCTTTATAACTACCGTCTTAGCGTCCGCTCCGCCAATCTCATAATAGCCGCTGTTATACTTGACCTCGCCTGTCACAGCACTTTCCGAAGCCTTGAACTCGGTCGAGCCCTTTATTACAAATTCATTCTCGTCTATTGTCGGTACAGTTTGACCGATAGCGTATGAACCGCCCGTAGTGTAAACCGAGCCTGTACCGCTCATTATAAGGTTTACTTTGTAAATGCCATACTTAGCACCATAAGCAGTGACCTTACCGCCGCTTATTTCGGCATCCATTCCGTCGCCGTTGTTTCCGCTGTAGTATATTCCGACTCTTGCTGCATTGCCTTCAGGCACAGTAATACTGCCGTTTTCGCTGACGGAAATTTTGTCACCGAAATTACTGGTAAGCAATATTGCACTGTTTAACGTAGATTCATTAGCACAACCTACTGCAGTAAGACTGCCGTTGCCGTCAACAGTAATGCCGCCGCTGACATTGACAGCCACACCCTCAAAAGATGCAGTTGTCGCATTTGCGTTCAGCACACCGTCATTATGTATTTCAAGCGAATTTGTCTTTACAGTACCTGTTGCGTTTACTGTACCGCCGTTCAGGATTATTGATCCGCCGAGAGAGCGTGCCATACTGTCTGTAGAGCGGTTCTCTGCATTCAGCACACCGTCGCCGCTGATCGTCATTGTGCCGTCACAATTGACCTCTTTATTATTTACGGCACTGAGAACGTATGTATCGCTTTCGAGGGTATCGGTCTGTACGATAGTGTTTTCACCGTTCAGCACTATTTTCGTACCGTCGGGGACTGTTACGACGCTCATCATATTCTCTTCTGTTGTCGCCTGAATGTTCACTCCGTTAAGCGTCAGCGTCTTTGTGTCATGATCCCAGCTCCAGCCGACACCGTTTTCGTCCGCCGTCTTTTCTCTGAAATCAAGCGGTGTCGTGATGACATTGCTCTCGCCGTCATGCGTATGTGCCTCGCCCTCGGCAAATGCCGATAACGGTACAGCCGTCAGCGTCATTGCCGCAGACAGCACCGCACTTATGAGCCGTACAAATTTTTTCTTCATGTTTTTCCTCCTGTAGATTTACCCGTGCTTATGCCATGCACCTGCACTTATGCAGTGCTTCCTTCAGCTTTTCAAGCGGTATCGGCTTCTTGTGGAAATAGGTACAGCCAAGCCTGTATGACTGTGCCCCGAATCCCTCATCGTCCGACAGCCATATTACAGGCGTATCCCTGTCGGCATTCTTCGCCGCAATAACGCCCTCCATACCGTCCGCTCCGTCGGCAAGCACGATTATAAGGTCAGCCGTCTTACACTCCGTCACAAAGCTCTCATACCTCTGACATACCCTGTAGGCAATTCGTCGATATGCCGCCGTTGCGATTTGTGTTATTTTCGCTTTCAGTATCTCCGCCTCGTTTGCGGTATCGTAAACGCAGATGAGCATACTTCTCCCCCTTATAATTTTATAATTATATCATAACTCATTTGCTTTGCGATTTCAACTTTTTGGCACGAACGGTTGTTATAACGGCGCAAACGGTCATAAATGCGGCATATAATACAAAAAACGGCGCCCTACAGACACCGGTCAAGTGAAATATATCGCCAAACACTACCCCTCGAAAAGCACTATCACACTTGCCTCCCTTGTCAAAGGGAGGTGGCTTGACGGCAAGGCACAAGCCTTGATATTGTTGCTTTCTGTTTGTGACACGCCTACCTTTTTTATTTATCAAACTTTTCTGCTGTCAAGACGGAGGGATTGCTATACCATCCTTCGCCTCGCACTATCCCACCCACTTTTCGTAGGGCGAGCGTCTGTGTGTGCTTGTACGGCTTCGTATTTGCACTATTCCTCTCGCTTTTCGTAGGGCGAGCGTCTGCGTGTGCTTGTACGGCTTCGTATCCGCACTATCCCTTGCTCAGCACCACGTCCTTGCCTCCCCTCGAAAAAGGGGAGGTGCTATCACCCGAAAAAATTCGTGCGACTACCGGAGGGATTGCTCCCCATCCGCACCATCAATGAGATTTTCCGCACTATCCCTTGCCCCGCACCATATCCTTGCCTCCCTTGTCAAAGGCGAACTTCTGTTGCCCGAAAAAAATTCGGGCGACTACCGGAGGGATTGCTCCCTATCCGCACCAACCCTCTCAAAACCGCACTGTCCCACGAAAACCGCCATCACCCTCGCCTCCTTAAAAGCATACAGACTAAACTAAAAACCGCTCCCGTAACACTCCGGGAGCGGTTTAACTGTATTCTGTTGTGATTTATCAGTTTGCAACAATGTTTACGAGCTTGCCGGGAACAACTATCTCCTTGCGGATCGTCTTGCCCTCAAGCGACTGTGCGATAGCTTCCTTTGCCATCTTCAGCAGTTCGTCCTTGTCGGCGGCTGTAGGCACGTTTATACGAGCCTTTATCTTACCGCACAGCTGAACTACTATCTCAACGGTGCTGTCAACGCAGAGTGCCTCGTCGTATGTTACCCACTGCGCTTCGTTCAGTATGCCGTAGCCGAGCGAATTGTACATTTCCTCGGTGATGTGGGGAGCAAAGGGATTCAAGAGTATCAGCAGCGATTTCATCTCGGCATCGTTAATCTTGCCGTTTGCGGTAATCTCGTTGATAAGCGACATCATAGCGGCGATAGCCGTGTTGAATCTCATCTTCTCAATATCTTCGCTGACCTTCTTTATCGTCTTGTGCATTGATGTTCTCAGCTCGTCTGAGTATTCATCGCCACGGACAAGCATATTCTGAAGATTCCATACACGGTCAAGGAAACGCTTACAGCCCTTCATACTGCTGTCGTTCCACGGAGCCGCCTGCTCATAGTCGCCCATAAACAGAACGTATACACGAAGAACGTCTGCGCCGTATACGTCAACAACGTCATTCGGGTCGATTACGTTGCCTCTTGACTTGCTCATCTTCTCGCCGTCAGGACCTAAGATAAGACCCTGTGCAGTACGCTTTGCATAAGGCTCGGGAGTGGGAACTTCGCCTATATCGTAAAGGAACTTGTGCCAGAAACGTGAGTAGATCATATGACGGGTAACATGCTCCATACCGCCGTTGTACCAGTCAACAGGAAGCCAGTATTTGAGCGCTTCCTGTGAAGCAAATTCCTTGTCGTTGTTGGGGTCGCAGTAACGCAGGAAGTACCAGCTTGAGCCTGCCCACTGGGGCATTGTATCTGTTTCTCTGCGTGCGTCCTTGCCGCACTTGGGGCATTTGCAGTGTACGAATGAATCTATCTTTGCAAGCGGGCTTTCGCCGTCCTGACCGGGCTGGAAGTTCTCAACGGGAGGAAGCTCCAGAGGCAGTTCCTCATAAGGTACGGGAACAATTCCGCAGTCGGGGCAGTGTACTATCGGGATAGGCTCACCCCAGTATCTCTGACGGTTGAACGCCCAGTCCTTCATCTTGTACTGTACGCCCTTTTCGCCGCAGCCGAGCTTTGCAAGTACGCCGAGCATCTTTTCGATAGCGTCCTTCTTGTTCGTAATGCCGTTCAGCTCGCCCGAATTCACCATCTCGCCGTCGCCCGTGTAGGCTTCCTTCGAGATGTCGCCGCCCTTGATAACCTCGATTATATCAATGCCGAACTTCTTTGCAAATTCATAGTCACGGGTATCGTGAGCAGGAACCGCCATTATAGCGCCCGTGCCGTATCCCATCATTACATAGTCGGAAATGTATATCGGAATTTCCTTGCCGGTAACGGGGTTTACACCGGTAAGACCGTCTATCTTTACGCCCGTCTTGTCCTTGACAAGCTGTGTTCTTTCAAATTCGCTCTTCTTGCTGCACTCCGCCTTGTAAGCGTCAAGATCGGCAATGTTCTTTATAGAATCCCTGTACTTCTCGATTATAGGGTGTTCGGGAGCAATAACCATGAATGTTACGCCGTAGAGCGTGTCGGGACGGGTCGTGTAGATGCGGAGCTTCTCGCCGTTTTCCTTGATGGAGAAGTTGACGAAAGCGCCTGTAGACTTGCCTATCCAGTTCTCCTGCTGGAGCTTTATGTTAGGCAGATAGTCGACCGTTTCAAGTCCCTGTAACAGCTTGTCAGCATATTCGGTGATACGCAGGTACCATACTTCCTTGGTCTTCTGCACTATCTCGCTGTGGCAGATGTCGCAGTGACCGCCCTGTGAGTCCTCGTTTGAGAGTACGACCTTACAGCTTGGGCAGTAGTTTACGAGCGTCTTATCCCTGAATACAAGGCCATGTTCGAACATCTTGAGGAATATCCACTGAGTCCACTTGTAATAACGCTCTTCGGTGGTGTCGATGACCCTTGACCAGTCGAATGAGAAGCCGACACGCTTGAGCTGGCTGGTAAATTTTACTATGTTGTTATCGGTGACCTTACGGGGATGAACGCCGGTCTTGATGGCGGTGTTCTCGGTGGGCAGACCGTAAGCGTCAAAGCCAATCGGGAACAGTACGTTGTAGCCCTGAAGCCTTCTCTTGCGGCTGACTACCTCAAGGCCGGAATAAGCCTTGATATGACCTACGTGCATACCTGCGCCGGAGGGGTAGGGGAACTCTACGAGAGCGTAGAATTTCGGCTTGGTACTGCCGTTTTCAGCCTTGAATGTCTGATGCTCGTCCCAGTATTTCTGCCACTTACTTTCTATGGCAGAAAAGTCATATTTTTTCTCTTCCATTTTGCGAGTTGTCCTTTCATACGCCCGATATGGCGGTATAATTCAATTTCAACCTTTATTATAATACAAAAACTGCTGTTCTGTCAAGTAAAGCGGCAAGTAAAGCGGTAACAGCAAATAAATGTAAAATAAAGGCGAAATATGTCATTCACAGCGTGATGATTTATGATGAACCGGTTTTTACGTCTGAGAGGGCGTAAACCGTTATGTTATCGGGGGTGACGGCGAATCAAGGCAAGAATAACCGAATGATGATTTTTGATGAATATAGATTTTTTCGGCAGAGAGAGGGTTACATCGCAAAAACTTGAAAATTATGGGAGGCTTTGGGGGCGGATTGCTTCGGGCGGATAATGCGGTTTGGCTTATCAGTGATAATGTCAAATATATATGATTGCTGTATATCGGATTGCTGATAGTTGAATTGAAAGTGTCACGAAAAGATGGGGAGGAAAAATCGAAGAGGGCAGGGTTTTGTTTTGTGGAAAAATGAGGGGGCAGGGATGATGTTACGCTTACAATATAATTGATATGAATAATTGTAAAAAGCAATATAGCGATTTAAGTATAATGAGTTGTGAATATCGGAGGTTGAACTGTAACTGACGGAGGGTGCGGAAAGGGAAGCGATTGCTGTGTTTAAAGTGCTGTTTTCTTGACAAATGTACTTTGCTGTGTTATTATGATTATATAAATATTTGAAGTGGGAGGAAATGATAATTTATTATCATATGACGCAAATGAAAAAATATAAGATATATTCTGCAATAATGAGCGTGTGTATTTTGCTGACATCCTGCAGTTCAGGCGGCGGAGGTTCAGACGAAACTAAGTCAGAAGCTTCTTCCGATGCGGCTGTGACATCTGTTTCTTCGGTGACCGCCACAACGGCTCCGGTTACAACTGTGCAGGTAACAACGGCGCCGGTAACAACAGTACCCGAAACAACAAAAGTTACAACAACGGCAAAGCCCGAAGCTGCTGTACCCTCCGCTTCAGCTACGGCAACCGCCGCAACAGAAAAGCCGAAATGGAGCGAAAATAAAGCAGACGAAACGCTGTATGTAACGGTGGACTGCTATGAACGAACGGGTGCGTATATCGGTGCGCCTGCCGGCTCGATACTGAAGCGAGGCAGTAAGATAGCTGTTACAGCTATGACCGATACGGATTATTATAAATTGAAAAACGGCAGATATATCCACAAGGATTATACGAGCAAGACAAAGCCTTCAGAGGCCGGTCAGCCTGCTTCAAACGTACCTACCGCCGGCTCTTTTGAAGAAGAAGTAAACAAGGTAACGCTGAAGCCGGTCAGAACCAACACAAAAAAGCTGGACGATCTGGTTGACAGAATACTGGCAAAAATAATCACCAAGGGTATGACCAACAGTCAGAAGTTGAAAGCGATATATGATTACATAATTGCAAACTCGTCTTATGAAATGAGAATAATTGATTATGATGAAATGATGACTTTCGGAGATAATGCCTACTTATCAGACGAAGATGCAATAACCGCATATTATGCCTATCTGATTCTGTCTGACGGATATGGCGTGTGCGACAATTATTCTTCCGCATTTACGGTGCTTGCGAGGGCTGTGGGATTTGACTGCTACAGCATAGGCGGAAATGTTGCATATTCCGGCGGAGGATATACCGGACATAAGTGGAACAACATCAAGGTCGGAAACACCTGGTATGAATTTGACACACAGATAGAGGACAAGTATAACGAGCTGAACGGATATACAAGCTATTTTTATTACGGCAAGATAAGAAACAGCAACCCGACATTATACATCTATCCCGAAAATCTTGACGAGGTTATCGGCTGGTACAAGGGATTCAGATTTGCCGATCCGATGAAATGCGTTGCTGATATAACAGTCGGTGACAAAAACCTCAAGCTCCGTTATGAGCAGAAAAAGTCAAATCTTGAAATCTGGGGAAACGCTGATTATACCGACGATTATATCAAGTATGAAAACAAGAAGCTGCCGACGCTTACCGTAAAGCTGAGCATAAACGAGGGTACAGCGCCGTATGACTATGAAGTAATCGTTTGTCACGAAAAGGACGGAACACAAACGTATCTTATGGATGAAACGAAATTTTCGGTAAAGGACAAGAGTGCGACATTCTCCCTTAAGCTGCCGGAATACGGAGAATATACCGTAGAATACAGGATGCGTGACAGTTCCTCAAGAGAGATATTCAAAATGGCATCGGTGTCTGCGTATGACAATTCTGCGCTTAAAGGCGAGCTTACGGTGAAGAAGGAAACAAGAAAAGACCGGCTCGACTACGGAAATACATATGTAAAGCTGAATTATACGGGCGGAGGAAAAGTAAATTGCTTTGACTGTATTGCCTATGGCGATGAAGAAACGGCTTATGGTGTATTCGGCAATGACGAGTGCTGGTTTAATCTGAAAAAGGGGAAGAAATATCTGATTATCGCGAGCATTACCGATTCTAAGGGCAAGGTGCATGATTTCTCGAAGGAATTTACCTATAAATAATAAAGCTGACCGGTGTCTGTAGGGCACCGGTCAGTTCAGCTTGTATAAAAAGTCTTTTGTTTAATGTGCTTCTATTATATCATTCGGCTTCGACTATGATAACAGGCTACCGATAGTTCTGTTTATGGGACAGCACTTCTCGGGTTCGCTGTTCAAATTAATACACTTGGCGATTTTCGAGGGATTATTGCCTTTTTGCAATGGTTGTGGGGGATGGCAGTATTAGGTGCAACGGGAGGAGCAAGCAAGGCAAGGATGCCTTAAGCGTGTGTGCCCAAGGGCTTTGCAAGGACGCAAAGCTAACTAAGCACACACAGACGCTCACCCTACGAAAAGCGGGTGGGATAGTGCGGAAAATCTCATTGATAGTGCGGATGGGGAGCAATCCCCACCGTCACGGCTCGGAATAGTTTCAGAATCGTAAAAGCAGGACTATCTGAATACTGTACAGCAAGTCGAAAAACCTCTACAGCCGTGCCACCTCCCCTTTTTCGAGGGGAGGCAAGTGTGATAGTGCAAAGCAAGGGATAGTGCGGTTTTGGAAGGTTATGCGGTGGAGAAGGGGGGTGTGATAATAATATAAAAAAGCGGTCACAGCTTGCCGCTGTGACCGTTTATCTGCTTTATTGGTTTGTGTAACTCCGCCGGTAACGGTGGTTGAGCCAAGATTAATCCATCGGAACGGCGAATTTGAAACGGCTCACAGCCGTAGGCGGAATCTGAAGCGGCTCACAGCCACCCACATTATATTGATTATTGCTTTGTTTAATCCCGCCGTTCTGCTAATCTTAGCTGACCGCCGACAATTCCAAAGGCGGAATTGTCAGCGGCGACTCGCCGTTAGGCTCTGGATTTTATTATGTCGACCATTTCGCCGACGTTCTTCATCGAAGAAACCTCGCCCATCTTGAAACGGATGCCGAATTCGTCTTCTACAGCGGAGATGAGGTTGATATGCTCGAGGCTGTCCCAGTCCTCTATATCATCTGCTGTTGTGCCTGCTTCGACCTCGATATCGTCATCGTCGAATACGTTTCTGAAAACCTCGTTTAATCTTTCGTAAATTTCCTGCTCGCTCATTTTACTTGTTCCTTTCTACAGTAATATACTTGTTTTTAGGCTCGTAGCCCGAAAGCGAAAGCTCCCATACGGTGTTGCCGTCTGCGTCCTCGCTGACCTTCGTAAAGCCGAAGTCGCCGTACAGCTCTTTCACCATTTTATTCTTTGCGGTGGGGTAATAATATCCCTTTACCGTCTTAAGTCCTCGCTGTTTTGCTCTGTCGCAGAGATTGTCGAGCATTGCGTATTCCATATCACGCTTAAGCACACGGCAACTCATAAGCCATAAATCTATGTCGAGCGTATCGCCGTTCACCTTGCCGATAACTACCGATACTATGCCGTTGTCACCGAACTTATCGGCAAGCCTGCCGTACAGCCTGATATAGCTGTCATCTGCGAATACCTGCTCCATTTCTGCGGTCGTAAAACGCTTTGTGGTGAGGTTGAACTGGTTGCTCTTGTTTGTAAGCTGTGTTATGCGGGGGAGATAGACAGGCAGGAAGTCATCTATCACAGCCACCATCTCAAGACTGTGAAGATACTCGCCGTAGTCGGTGAACTGTGCCTGCTGTGCGACTCTTACCGCATTCTCCTTGTACATTTCGTTACGCTTTAAATCATCGCTTGAAAAAGCGGTTATCTCAAAGAAGCGTGAGCGGTCTACCACTCTTATATAATCCTCCGGACGCTCCATTTCGGGAACGGCTACTGTAGGCAACTGTGCGGAAACTATCGCACGCTCGGCTGGGTTATCATCAAGGAATACGAGCGCATCCTGTCCGATGTTAAGTCCTGTCGCTATTGCCTCGATGTTTCTGTCCTTGTTATCCCAGTTTGCCTTTATCATTATGAAATCATCGGGTTTTAAACTGCCCTCGGGGTGATTAAGACCTGCAAGGGCGTTTTCTTCATCGTTCTTAGAGCAGACGGTCAGCATTACGCCTGTATCCTTCACAAGTCCGAGATACTTCTGAAATTCGGCATAGACCTGTCCCATGTGAGTTTCCTGTCCGATTTCGATGCCGTCAACGCCGTCATCTCCGACAACTCCACCCCATAATGTATTATCAAGGTCGAGTACAAGCGCTTTCTTGTTCTTGCCAAATACCGACTTTATTATTGCCGCTAAGTTGAAAGCAAAGTCGGGTATCGCAGGAACGCACATTGCGTACTTGTACAGGTGCCAGTAGGACGGCTCGCTCCACTTGTCAAGACCGTAGCAGGCGCTGACATAGTTTATATCATTGATATAAAAACTCTCGTGCGATGCGGCATAATCGGCAAATGCTGTGTTCAGCCTGTTTATGAAATTCACTCTGCCTCGGCAGTCAAACGCATCACGGTTGCCCATAAGTCTGAAATACGGCTGTTCGAAGTTATTCTGGATCACGGGGCAGTGGTAGCGCTCGGCTATCTTTTCCCACATCGTTTCAAAATATTTCATCTGCTCGGCAAAAAGAGCGTCTGTCTGCTCCTTGCTGTCGGTTATCGCAGGATATTTCAGAATATTGCGGTTTGATGTGTGAACGAAAATAAGGTCGGGTGAGAAGTTGTCGAGCTCCTCATTTCCGAATACCGCATCCTGCCAGTAACGGTTGTACTCCGACTCATAGAAGGTCGGCTCGATGCCGTAGTTCAGCAGGAATAATTCGAGCATATTTATTATATCGTTCGTGGTTGAGCCGCCGAGAACGGCGATTTTTTTCTTTATACGCACACTGCCGTCTGACAGGAGCTGTCTTTTTATAGAGCGTTTCTTTTTCAGCAGATAACCGCTGTCGAAGGGGTATTCAAGTTCTTTCATAGGTGTGTCCTTATTTCAAGCAATTAAATCATATTATCAATTATCTCATTGAAGTGCTTTTTATATCCCTATCCCCCTGACCCCCTTTCCCCCGTGAAAGGCTGTGTATGCTCGGTTGGCTTTGCGTCCTTGCAAGCCCTTGGGCATACACGCCCGGCATCCGTGCTGGGGATAAGTCGGGGGCTGACGCCCCTGCGACCCTTTCCGGCTTCACAGAAGCCGGGATTACAATCATTGAAATAGTGAATATAAAAACACTTTTTAAATGTTTCTTATATATGAGAAATAGTCGCAGTTGCCGCCTGCAACGGTATAGGCGCAGTTTGCAAACAGCAGATCGGTCGCATCGACCTGCTTACAGAATTTTATTGCGTTTACCTCGCAGTAGCGCAGGTCAAGCACATAGATATTATCAAAGCTCTCAGTGAAGAACGGGATAAGCCCGTTGCCGTAGCTTTCCTTGATAACGACCAGATTTCTGCCTGTCTTTGCGTTGGTCTTTATATGGGCGATGAGATCGTCACTGCCTAAAAACGACAGGTAGTAATAGCTTGCGTTGTCGCAAAGGAAAAGGTTGCTGTAATAGCCGTTGCTGTAATAACGGTCGTAATATGTGGTTTTCAGCTTATCCTCGTTCGGAGAATAGTAGACCGCATAGGTTTCGGGGTCATTGTTAAGGTGTTCGTCGGAAGAGTAATAATACATCGAGCCGACATAACCGCCGCAGGTTTCCTTGCGGTAATTCTTTATATCCGGCACTTTTACACCTGCCGTTTTGCAGAACACCTGTGCGGCATAATATGCGCCGAGTGGCATCCAGTGGTGATCCGTCCTTGAGTATATCTCCTCTGAGGTGTGCTTTGACAGAGTATCATACACGCTGACATTTGTAACGCCTGTGCTTTTAAGTCCGCTTTCGATATAATCTATCTTATCCTTCTGAAGCTCAGTGTAGCCCTTGTATTCGGTCGGATTGTAGAAATCGACAGATGTCGGTATTACCATAGAATATACCGTTACTTCGGGAAGTGCCGACTGGAACGCCTTTACATCGGTCATATATTGGTCGCAGTAGCCGTATGTACCGCCATAGAACATAATTCCACGGTAGTGATTATCCATTCCTGCGACTAATATGCCGTTGTCGCCTATCGCCCTGTAGCTGTTTATATCGCTGTTGCTTGCGGGGGCGGAGCTTTCTTCGGCAGAAGTGCCGTCTGTTTCGGGAGCGGAGGTTTCTTCGGCAGAAGTATCCGGCTGTAACGTTTCGGGAGCGGAGGTATCGGGCTGTTCGGTTTCTTCACTTTCGGTGTCCGAAGGAGCTTCCGATGATACGGGGTCGGGTGGTAGGGTGTATGCCGATGTGTCCTTGCCGCTTGCGTTGCTGTTGGGGAAAACCTCCGAGCATCCGCAGGCGAGCGATAATGTCAATATAAGTGCTGTTATCTTCGGGAGCTTTTTCATACTGCTCCTCCTTTCAGAAAACCTGTCAGAGATTTACTTTGAAAGCAGGTTGTTCTTTATACCTTCTGCATTTTCACCGACAGCGGAGAATGTACACATTGTGAACAGAACGTCGGTAATGCCGTTATCCTTAATAAAGTCGGGTGCGTAAAGGTCAAAGTAGCGGATGTCGCAAACGTAGATTTCCTCAAAGGAATCTATAAAGAAGGGAACTTCGGCATTGCCGTAGCTGTCCTTGAAGATGCAGAGCTTTCTGCCGTTCTTGTTTGCGGTTTCTATCTTTACTATCTTCTGATCGCCGCCCATAAAGGTCGAATATGCGCCGCTTGCGGGCTGATCTACAAATATGCTGTGGAACTGTGTGAACTGCTCGTCAGCCTTGAAGTCGGTGGTATAATAGGTGGCGGTGTAATCTGTAGAGGGGATATAGTAGGTGAAGGTGTCGGGGTCGTTCTTGATACGCTCGTTATACTCGGTAAATGCGTACATTGTTCCGACAAAGCCTTCTATCGTTTCCGTCTTGTAGGTCGAAAGCTCCTTTACGGGTACCTGTGCCATTTCACAGAAAGCCTTTGCCGCATAATATGCGCCGAGGGGTTCCCAGTGATGATCGGTACGGGTATAGATGTACTCGTTTGTGTGCGCCTCAAGTGCGGCGTATCCGTCAACGTTTATCACGTTCACCAGCTTGTTTGCAATGCTGTTTATCGAATCTCTGTGGCTTGCGTTGTATTTTTCGTAGCCTTCGGGGAGGTAGTATGCGCCTGCTGTAGGCACTACCATATTGAATACATTTACCGATGAGCCTACCTTTTCCTTGAACTCGTTGAGGTATGACGCATAGTTTGCGCCGTCGCCGCCGCCGTAAAGGGAGATGCCCCATGTATGACCGTCTATGTCAACGACAAGCTGGCCGTTTGTCTGAACGCCGTCAACGCCGACAGGCTTCTTGTTTTCGGACGATGATTCATCGGAAGAAGCTGTGCTTTCTGAAGTTGCGGATGAATTATCACTTGTCGTATCGCTTTTTGTATTATCCTTGCTTTCTGTAACGGAGCTTTCCGTTATACTGCTTTCGTTTTTGCTGTCCGTAGCGGAGCTTGTATTCTGTGATGAGCAGGCGGAAGCCGACGTCAGAATTGACGCACAGGCAAGTATTGCCGCTGTTAACCTGATATTTAACTTCATAGTATGTCCTTTCTTTATGCGGGGGGTATTTTTATATTGCCCGTAAATGTAAATTCTTGTCCTATTGTAGTATATCACACTATCGTGTCAAGTTCAAGGATTTTCACTTAAGTTTCAGTCGGCGAAACATTATATTTACTGTAAATGTCACGGGTTATGACTATTCCGCCGGGGAGGGCATATTCGCTCTGCATATAATCGTAATAATCGCCGGGGGTGATTATGCCTGCGGTCTTTACTATATCGGTTCCTGCCTTGCTGAGTATATAGTCCGCAAGGAAAACGCAGTTTGTACTCATAACGAAATAGGTCTTGAATCTGCCGCTTTTAAACTTATAGAACCGTGCGTGTGTGCCGTTCCACAGCGAACTGCAATAATCGTCAAAATCCGCAATATCGGCGGTGGGGCTGTTTTCGGTTGCAAGCTGATAGGGCGGTTTCCAGCGGGTGATGTTTCGTTCAAGCTTTGCTATGCCTTTTCTGACTTTTGCAAGCTGTTTTTCCGACAGCTTTATGCCAAAGTCAAACACCATCTGCAAATCGTGATAGACGCAGAAATTTATATACTTGTCAAAGTCCGCTTTGAAAAGCACACCGTCACCGATGCCTCCGAAAAGCCTTTCGGACGCTTTGTCGTAATTTCCGTAGGATAATACCGTGCCGTTCAGCACAAGGTCGCAATGTCCTATAGAGCCTACTCCGTCGGCGCTGACGTGGATAAGGACGTGAATATCGGGGGTGTCGCCGCTGTTTTCGTAACGCTCCTCGTTTTGCAGTTTTTCAATATCTATCTCACGGGAATCAAGTCGCTCGGTATAACTGCGCAGGGTTTTCAGCGGTATGAACGTGGTTATGACCTGCGGAAGCGAAAAGCGTATCCTGCGGCGGATAATGCCTTTGGCTTTATTCGGAGCGGCCTCACGGATAAACAGCCTCAGCTCGCCTGCACCGTAAATTATGCAATATAGTCCGATGACAACAAGCATACCCTGACTTCCCATAAGGGTGCCGAAAAGCATAATAATGCCGAAAACGGTGAAGAATATTCCCGAAAAAAAGTCATAGAACGCATCGGGAACGGCATTTTTAAGGGCTGTGCCGAAGTCGATGAATTTCACAAGGGCATTAAGAAAAACGTAAAGCGAGAATATAAACGACAGAAGCGCAAGAGTAGCGGCGGGAAAGAAAACGGATATAAGTCCTATAATAATGTTTCCGATGCCGCTGAACACGGGCAGTCGCTGATGTCTTGCGTAAGCACGGATAAGGCGGTGGATACCGTTTGCAACGATAAAGATACCGCCCAGCCTTGCGGCAGGCTCTACCACTATTTTTCCGTTTACAAGTACAAGTATACCGACAGTGATAAGTCCTGCGCCGTACAGGAGCAGCCACGTTATATTGAAGTTCTTTTTTATATTCGGCTTTACGGTCATAATATGCTTTTACTCCTTGAAATAAGGCAATAATCGGGGGTTTTGTATTGTTTGTATTGACAAATGCAACACAAAATGATACAATAACTATCGCAACTTTACTGTGCGGTCACGGGGTGAAAACCGTGAGGAAAGTCCGAGCATCACAGAGCAGGGTAGCTGTTAACGGCAGCCGGAGGCGACTCCAGGGCGAGTGCAACAGAAATATACCGCATTGTTTTTACAGTGTAAGGGTGGAAAGGCGAGGTAAGAGCTCACCACGGGGCAGGCGACTGTTCCTGTCTGTAAACCCTATCCGATGCAACACCGATTGGTTTCGGGGGTAAACCGTCTGCTCGGCGGTCCCGATTTAAGGTGGCTTGAGGTCTGCGGCGACGCAGGGCGTAGATAGATGATCGCACACGACAAAACTCGGCTTACAGGTAAAGTTGCTATATTGATATTTTGCCGGCCTTTTATATAGGGTCGGTTTTTTGTTTTTATAAAGCCGCTCGGTTATCGGGCGGCTTTGATCGTATTTACTTGCTGATTATCTTTTCTGCGGCGGAGGCAAGGTAGAGCGAGCCTGTTATCATCGCTATATCCTTTGTTCCTGCCTTGAGCGTTGCCTGTGATATTGCGCTGTTAAGGTCACCGCAGGCGGTAGCACGTACTCCCTGCTCTATGGCAAAGCGTGTAAGCTGAGAAGCAGGTACGCATCCGGGCATAAAGCCGTCAACGAATATTACATCTTCGAAGCGGGGGAGAATTATTTTAAGGGCGGTCTGCCAGTCCTTATTTGCCATCATACCGACTACGGCGTGTATTTTTCTTTTGTCGCAGCTCAGCAGTTTTTCGGCGGCTCTCATTGCGGAGGGGTTGTGCGAGCCGTCTATGATGCAGGCGGCGCCGTTCACGCTTACCTCCTCCATTCTGGCTCTGAGGGCGGATCTTTCAAGTCCTGTGAACACACTGCTGTACTCTATATTCAGTATACGGCAGGCCTCTATGGCACACAGAGCATTTTTTATCTGATGTTCACCGGACATAACGAGATGATAATTCATACCCTTGTACGAAAAGAACACATCGGTAATATCCATATGGAGCACCTGCACTCTTGACATATCGGGGATAATTTCTTCGCAGTTATACTCACGGCATTTATCATCAATGACACGCATTACCTCTTTTGCCTGTTCCGGATATACTATGCACGGAACGGACGGCTTTATTATGCCTGCCTTGTGACGTGCTATTTCGGTAAGCGTATCGCCAAGCACATCGGTATGGTCGAAATCTACCGCTGTGATCACACTTACAACGGGATTTACAACGTTAGTGCAGTCAAGAAGTCCGCCTATACCGGTTTCTATAACGGCAACGTCTACCTGCTCCTTATAGAAATAAAGCAGGGCTATGGCACAGAGTATCTCAAACTGTGAAAATCCGTCAAAGCCTGTCTGCTCTACGGCATTTTTCACCTGCTCGCAAAGAAGTGCAAAGGCAGGGCGTGAGATATATTTGCCGTTTACCTGTATACGTTCTTCGATGCAATCAATATAGGGCGATGTGAATTTTCCTACGCTCTTGTTGCCTGCTTTTACAGCGTTGCTTATATATTCGCATACGCTCCCTTTTCCGTTTGTTCCTGCAACGTGAACTATTTTAAGCTCGTTTTGCGGATTGCCGAGAAGCCTCATAAGAATAACAAATCTTATAAGGTCCTTTACCGGTTCGCCCGATTTAGTGAAAGAACTGACGTATTCAAATGCCTGTTCGTATGTCATGTGGGGTTTCCTTTCGTATTTTCTTCTTTTACTCAAAACACAATTTCTTCATTTCATAAGTGCGATAAAGCTCTTTGCCTTATTGACTATCAATTTATCATTATCATAGACAAGCAGGTTATGCGCCTGTCCTATACCTACCCAGCGGATATCCGAAATTTCTTCAAGCTGAGGGGTGTAATCATAATTTCTTGCACGAGCGACAAAATATACAACTTCCTTTTTTGCGTCCTTGCGTGGCGAATATGTAACTGTTTCTCTGAAGCCCGAGTCAATATAAACGTCTATGCCGGTTTCCTCTTTGATTTCACGTTTTGCGGTTTCTTCTTCGGTTTCGCCGTTTTCAACGTGTCCTTTCGGGAATGACCAGTAGCCTGATTTAACGTGCTTTATCAGCAATATTTCGGTATTGCCGTGAAATTTTCTGTAAACTATTCCTCCGCAGGACTTTTCATAAGTCATCTGCTACGAACACCTCCTTGTGTCTGCCCTTCGTTTATATGGCGCAGTTATTTATAATCGTTTATATTATAGCACATTTTTCACTAAAAGTCTATAGCGGAAGAGTGTAAATGATTGTGGGGTTGGAAAAAAGAGGTGGTTTTTAGTTGGTGGGTGTGGGAAAAAGCCACGGCAGTTGCCGTGGCTTTAGTTTAATCTTCGGTTTTTGTGAATCTGAACGATTTCATATCGAACTGTGTGCCGGGCAGGAATACGAATGCTATGTTGTTCTTGCCTGCGATATGCTCGATGTCAAACGTTACCGGCGTGTACTCGTCTGCGTGGGGGAATTCGAGCAGACGGGTGGTCTGGCTGCCGTTCTCATCATTTACTCTGAGCTGAATCGTGCAGTTATCAAGCGGCGTTCTGCCTGTAACGGTTATCTTATCCGTACCGCCTTCGAAATCGAGGTCGTTGAATTCGATAACAACGTTGTTGCCTATTTCCTCAACGCACGAGCCGTTTACCTTGTAATCATCGCCGTACAGATTATCGTTGTCTGCCGCAGAGTTTTCCGCATAGGTACGGTCGTACTTTTCAAACTCAAAGCCGCCGAATATGCAAGAATTATTGATAACAAAGCTGATGTCGTGCGTTCCGCTTATTCTGCACGGCAAGTCGAAGGTCTGGGGGTATGCTCTGTCCCAGCCGCCGTTATTCTTTATTGCGAATGTGCCGATATATCTGCCGCCGTTGTCGGCATCGCCGAGATACAGCTCTACGGGATAATCTTCACCGCCGCCGCTGTTTCCGACACTTATCGTTATCTTCTTCGTGCCGCCGCCGAAATCAACGGAACTGAAGCCGACGGTCGTTCTTCCGTTAAAGCCACCGAGCGAGCCTCTGTCTATCGTGGTAACGGGTACATTCGAGAAATCGCAAAGGCAGCCGGCAATAAAGATATAAGGATCTTTTTCCGCTTTTCCGAGTCCCTCTGCCGTATATTCAAGCTCGGAGATAATCTTCGGAATGTCGGTACCGTTCTTTGAATATGCTCTAAGGCGGAATTTGCCGTCACCGAACGCTTTAAGCGTTGCCGTCTTTCCGTCAAACGAAACTACCTTGGCAAAACTTATCTCAACTCCGTTATCGGTACAGCATCTGAACTCTATGTCACGGAAGGTTGCGTTTTCGGGGAATATCTTTACCGAAATTTCGGCAGTATCACGTTCCTTTGTAAGTGTACGAGGCTCACTGTCGGATAGTTCGATTTTTCTTACGGGAATTTCATTTGTGTAGGGCGTGGTTACTGCGGGGAATGCGTTTTCAGTGACAACGCTTACTCCCTGCGGCTCTGTTTCGGGGGATACCGCCTTTATAGTTATCGTTTTAGGCTTCAGACCCTCGCTTTCGGCGGTTATAACTATGTCGCCCGTTTCAAAGGTTGATTCGATTATAGCAAGTAGCTTTCCGGAGAACAGCTTTCTGTGATTACCCTTATAGCTGTCATAGTCGGTGCTGTCGCCGTTATCAAGTCCTACAAGTCTGCCTGCGCCTTTTACGGTGAACTTTATTCTGTTTACCGCATTCTGAACTTCCTGTCCCATTATATCGTCAACGGTTACGGTAATAAACGCAAGCGATCTTCCGTCAGCCGCTATTTCGCTCACATCGGGAGTCATATTCACGCTGTGAGGATCGAGAGAGGTGAAAAGAACCTCTTCCTTTTCGTAATCGTCAACATCGCAGTCGGGACTGAGATAGCCTCTTACCGCAAGCGGCTTGTCCTTATGGAACGGCACTTTGAAGTGGGCGCAGAGCTTGTCTTCCGTGAGGTGATCAATCACCTTGCCGTCATACATCTCTCCGCAGTAATGAAGCCTGATAAACGGAAGGTCGGAATAAACAAGCACGTCTATAAGCTGACCCTCGTTGAAATCCCAGCAACAAGGGGAAACGTGAATGAAGGATTCTTCCTCGGCTATATCCCATACCGATTTATAGAACCAGAACGAGTCTTTTTCAAAGCCGGCGGTATCTATGATGCCGAAGTATGAGTTCTTGGTATTGTAGGGGGTAGGCTCGCCGATATAGTCAAATCCTGTCCATACGAACTGTCCCATAGAATATTCTGCGGCGGCATCCATTGCGAAGGATCTTAGCGGAGATGCTCCCCAGTTTACAACGCTGTTTCCGAGATCGGAGCATTGCAGATCGTCATATACCAGTAAGCCTGTATCATAGGGGAAGTGGTATATGCCTCTTGAGCGTACCGTCGAGGCGGTTTCACTGCCGTAAATGACCCAGTCGGGATGCTTTTCGTGATGCTCGTCATACAGCTTTTCCGTATAGTTATAGCCTGCAATCTTAAGATAATCGGCAACGTTCTGTGCGTTTTCCCACTGCATATAGTTTGAGGCTATCGTGGGCGGGGCATTGTGCATAGGGTCGTTCTTTTCGACCTCCTCGCAAAGCATCTTCGCAACCTCAAGTCCTCTGGGGCTTTTATGCGTATCGTATATTTCGTTGCCTATGCTCCACATTATAACCGACGGGTGATTACGGTCACGTTTTATCCACGCTTCAACATCCTTCTTATACCAGTCGGGGAAGAAACGGTGGTAATCGTTCTCGTTCTTGGCAAGCTCCCACATATCGAATATTTCGCTGTCAACGAGGAAGCCCATTTTATCGCAAAGCTCCATAAGCTCTCTTGACGGGGGGTTATGGCTGGTGCGGATAGCGTTTACGCCCATACCCTTCAGCTTTTCAAGCTGTCGGCGGGTAGCATCGTAATTTACCGCAGCGCCGAGTGCGCCTAAGTCGTGGTGCATACATACACCGTTCAGCTTCAGGTGCATACCGTTTAACAAAAAACCTTCGTTTGTGCTGAATTTTGTGGTTCTGAAGCCGAATTTTTCAACGGTATCATCAAGCCTGTTTCCGTTATCGTCATAAAGTATCACAGACAGGGTATATAAATTGGGTGTGATTATATCCCATAATTTAGGAGCGTCCATATAGAACACCAGCTTATCGTTCTTGCCGCAAAGTCTGCGTTCGCAAACATAAACCTCTCTGTTTTCGGGATCTCTTAACGTATATGAAATCAAGCCGCAGACCGTGTCGGAAAGGCTTATCTGTACAGTAGTCTTCCATTTGCCGTGTTCTCTGCGATCCGAATCACTGCACTTTGCGCTGATATAGACACCGTTTTCAACGATGTTACGGCGAGAGGTCTTTCTGAGCCACACGTTTCTGTATATTCCGGCTCCGCTGTACCAACGGGTATTCGGGGATTTATGGTTTACTCTGACTAAAATGCGGTTTTCGCCGTTTTTCAGGGCTTCGGTTATATCAAAGCTGAAGGATGTATAGCCGTACTTCCACTTGCCGACTTCCTTATCGTTTACATAGACGGTAGTATCCATATATACGCCGTCAAAAATCAGGATATAGCAATCATCCTCTCCGAGAGCGTCTACCGTGAAATACTTCTCGTACCAGCCACAGCCGGACTTGTAGAGGTTTGCCGTATCGCCTATAAGCCAGTCGTGCGGTATCTCAACATTATACCAATGTGCGTTTTCGAGCGTCTTTCCGTCACTGTCCGGTTCTGTGAGGGTGAATCTCCAGTTATCGTTGAATAAAATTCTGCGTTTTTTCATATCTGTGTTTCCTTTCGGCGTCAAAGCTGAATATGAATTGTTAGTCTTATTGTAACAGTTTGAACAGTGAAAATCAAGCCAAAAAGCAATTAAATAAAAAAAGATTTTACCCCATCGGAAAGCGACGGGGTAAATATATAAGAGAGGAGAATCTTGCTGCCGTGCAGCGTTACTGTGAAGTTTTCTGACGTTTTCGGAATGTTCGGAAAATGTTACTATGTGTTATAAAGACGTTTTTGTAATTATGCAAAGCGTAAAACGAAAAGTATACGGGATCTTATAAAGCGTTACTGTGATGAATCTGTTGCGTTTTCAAGTGTTGGAGAAATGTTAGGAAAACTTGCGATAAAAGCGTTTAACCCACTCTTACAGCCTTTAAGAAGTTGTCGATATAATATACCGACTTCAAGTTTGCGGTGCGTACTTTCTGACCGGGATAAGGACTGAATACCAATGTATCATCACCGGTATATACACCGCCGAAGAACGAATCGCCGTCTTTGATGAATACTATATCGCCCTTTTGCAGAGCGTCAAGCGTGACTTCCTTGCCCATATCTTTCTGTGCGGTAAGACCTCTCGGGCAATCAATGCCGTTGCTTGTCAGAGCATAATAGATAAGTCCGGAATTGTCAAAACCCGTTTCAGCCTGATATCCGCCCTCGGTAAACGGTTTACCGAGCATATCATAAGCCGCTTTTGCTATGCCGTCGCCCTTTTCGGACGGTGCAACGGGTTCGCCGCTGTCTGACGAAGTATCATTGGAAGAGTTATCTTCACTTGATGTATCGTCGGAGGAATTATCTTCGCTCGATGTATCGTCGGAGGAATTGTCCTCGCTCGATGTATCGTCGGAAGAGTTGTCCTCGCTTGATGTATCATCGGAAGAATTGTCTTCGCTTGATGTGTCATCGGAGCAATCAGCTCCACTTGATGAATCATCTGATTTATCGTCCGATGTATCGGAGCCCGGTTCCTGTGAACTCTGAACGTTATTCTGCGACTGACTGCTTTCTTCGCTTGCGGGAGAATTGTTCCCCGAGCAAGCTGTCAAAGAAATCAAAGCCGCTGTGGTAAGTATCGCTAAAATCAATGATAATTTCTTTTTCATAATATCACGACCTTTACTATAATCAACGCTTTGTCGTTCCCTGTCCTTGATTTAAGTATAACATAAAAAACTCAAAATGCAATTAAAATTCGGTTACAATATGGTAACAATTCGGTTACAAATGGTTACAAAACGGTTACAACGGTTACAAAAGGGTAACAAAATCAAGTCTTTTCGTGATTGGTTTCCAAAATATACAAAAACACCGTCTGCAAAGCAGACGGCATTCCTGTAGTTTTATATGAAGGACAATGTCATAATCGGTTTTAAGCAACTCTTACGGCGCAGCTGAAGCAGTTTTGCCAATAAGAGCTGTTAAGGTCGGCGAACTTTACTTTTTCACCCGGATAAGGGCTGTAAATAAGTCGGTCGTTGCCTGTATATATTCCGGCGAAGTCGATCATCTCGCCTGTTTCTGAATCTTTATCGGTAAAGAAAAGGATGTCGCCCGGCTCAATCTCGCTGAGCGGTACGGTTGTACCCATTTCTTTCTGTGCGGCTGTTCCTCTCGGACAATTGATAAAGCCGTTTTCACGAAGGACATAATATATAAGTCCCGAATTATCGAAGCCCTGCTCAGGCGTTGCCATACCACTGACATAATCAATTCCGACAAGAGCCTCGGCGGTTGATACTATCTGAGTGCGAAGGTCATTTATTGTACTGCTGTTATCAGAGCTTTCGGGGTGCGATATTATATCCGATACCGTTGTCTGCTGTGACGAAGGTTCTGAGTCGGTACTCTGCGGTGTTGTTGATGTTATGTCTGGTGTTGAATTGTCCGATGATGTGTTATCCGAGCCGCATCCGCTTAAAGCCGGCACCAAAGCTAAAGCAAGCGCCGCAATAAACAAAGTGACTGCGTATCTTTTCATTTTTACCCTCCGTGCGACAGTAGAGTAACGCTGTACTGCTGTCGTCTGAGATGTACTGTTGTTTCTTTGTACACAATATAGTATATCCCAAAAAGCACAAAAAGTCAAGCGAATATTTTCCATTTTATGCTGATAAACAGGGGGATATGGTGTAGCTTTGCTGAAAGTTTATGGTGATATTGTGAAAAGAAGAACGAGCCTCCTGTGTGGGAGGCTCGCAGATTGTGGGAAAAGTATGTTTTTTCAAAAAAGTGCTTGTCCTCAATCCCTATCCCCAAACCCCTTTCCCCCGGAAAGGGGCTATATTACTGGGGCTACCGCCCCTAGTCCCTGTCGGGGGCTTCGCCCCTGCGACCCCATTTTTATCAACGATAGAAGTTTTTCGACAGACTGGAGCGAGCCTCCTGTGTGGGAGGCTCGCAAAGAAATTACTTATTCTTTTTCTTCTTACTGAGTACGGCTGTTATAATGCCTACGGCGATAACAACTGCAAGAGCAACACCGCAGACAATATATATTGTCGGGTCGAACTGAACGCCTGTGTTTGTGTTGCCGCTGCTTGCTCCGACTACTGTGCTTGCGCCGATCTCTTCGGCAAAGCAGGTAATACCCAGTAATATCGACATTGCTGCGGCTGTAACCGCAGAGGTTAATTTCTTCATAATAAGTATCATTCCTTTCTTCTTTTTGTAAAGACTACTATACTACATTTCTTCCGAAAAAGCAAGCGGAAAATTATACAAATTTTTTCAGTCTTCGGCTAAATTTATTCTGTAGGTGCGGCGGGTGCTTTTGTCGCCTGGGCACCGTTTATTATGCCCTTGATTATTTCGGGCTGGGTTACTGTGCACTTTGTGCGGTCGAATAAGCCGAAGCCGTGTTTACCGTTATAACCGTTGTCCCAGTAAACAGTAACTATATTTCTCTGATGAGCGGCATAATTCACATACTCTGCGAAATAAGCACGATATGTAGTATTGCTCTTATCCTTGTGCGTTCTGTCAATTGAGCCGTACTCGCCTATTACAACGCCGTAACCATTCTTGATAAACGCATTGTAGAGTTTATCGAACTGTCTGTTTACGAGCGTTTCACTCTGTCTGCGCTTTACAAATTTCTTGACCGAGTCGCCCCATTTATAGAAGGTATCATAGCCTTCTTCTCCGCAGAATTCCCACGGGGTGTAGTAGTGGACGGAAATCATTATCCTGCTGTCATTCGGGATAACGAACTTTGCTTCCATCGTATATGTATCACAGTCGCCTGTTGTGAAGTTTATATCTGTGTTCCAGCCGGGGATAAGCAGATAACGGCTGTTGTTCTTGCCGCCTGCTTTTCTTACCGTATCAACGAAAATCTGGTTGTATGCGTTGATGTTGTTGTAGTATTCGGGATTGGGGTTGTTGTATGTTCCGTCGTACTCTTCGTTCATTGACTCGAACACGAGGTGATCGTCATAGTTCTTGAAGCGTTTTGCAATCTGCTCCCAGACCTTTTCGTACTTTGCTTTTATAGTCTTCTGCTCGGAAGCGGATTCGCCGCAGAGAAGCCAGCCGCCTTTTACGCTGTAGTAGCCGTCGCCGTGAATGTTGATTATAGCATAAAGTCCGTTATTAATGCACATATCGACTACTTCCTGCACTCTGTCGAGCCACTTTGAGTCGATAGTGTAATTAGGACCTGCGCCTATCTTCGAAAGATATGATACGGGGATACGGATAGACTTGAAGCCCTGTGCTTTTACCTGCTTGATAAGCTTTTCGGTAATTACGGGGTTGCCCCACGTTGTTTCGCTCGGTGTTCCGCCTGAGTTTGCCTCAAGCTGATTACCGAGGTTCCAGCCGGGCATAAGGTTCTGTGAGAACTTGACAGAGTCACCTTTTGTTGCGGCAGGTGCAGGTTCGGTTTTCTTTGTTGTGGTTGTTGCCGGTTTTGCGGTGGTGGTTTCCGGCTTCTTTGTTGTAGTCGTTGTGGTTGCGGTGGTTGTGGTCACGGTCGTTGTTTCTGCCTTTGTTGTGGTGGTTGCCGCTGTTGTTTCGGCTTTCGTTGTGTTAGTTGTTGTAGTAGCTGTTGTTGAAGCCGAGCTGTTTTCAGATGATGTTGCGGCATTTCCCGAGCAAGCGGAAATTCCCGTTATCACCATTATGCCGCTTAAAATTGCGGCGAGCATTCTTTTCTTCATAGGTACCTTTCTTTTCTGACTGCCCGTTTTTTTGATATGCGGACAGCCGTTTTTTATTGTGTCAATCATATTGTAATGGTTTTCACGGAAAAAGTCAATAGCCAAACAGGCTTATCCGCAAATTTTGTTAAAACGATTACACGGCATTTGCAAAATGCAAAAAAACCGCCTGTAAAACCGTTAAGTCTTACAGGCGGTATACTATTATAATATATAGGAGAAATTTTTACTCGGCTACGTTAGTCGTATCTCCGGGAACAGCGTCGGGCGGTGTGACCGGCTCGGTTGTGCTGTAGTCGGGGTAGTAATCGTACTCGCTACTTGTATCTATCGCAGAAAAATCATCTTTTGAGAAGGAATCTTCTGTTTCGACAAGGTAAACGCCGTCAAGCGCTGTCAGCTTTATCAGGAAGTTGCCGGGGCAATATACCTTTACTGCCGTAATATCCTTAGCGTTCTCCTCGAACAATGCGGCGATAGCCTCGCTGCCCTTTACCTTTGTGTTATCGGAAAGATAAACCTCTGTAACACGGATGTTGCCCTTGCTGTCTGCCTTAGCTAAAATGCTCTGCATCTCTTCGGGCGTTACTGTATTTCTGAAAGTAACGTAAAGGAAAACCTCTTCGGTATTCTCTTCCGCCTTGCTGTATGCCTCCATAGCCATTCTGAAACGGTCTTCCGCACTTATCGAGGTTGTCGGTGAAACAACAACAGGACTGCCGGAATTCAGCAGGGCAACGCTTGAAAATGTGATAGCTACGGCGGCTGCGGCACCTGCCACAGAAAGCCAAACCGTTTTCAGCCTGCTCTTTTTAGCCTGTACAGACTTACCCATAGCGGCTTTTCTTATCTTCTCGTAATCAAACGAATACTCGCTCATCAGTTCTTTGTAAAAATCGTTTGTATTCATCTGAAAGCCCCCTTCCGTAAGTCGTTATAATTTGAATTTTTTCTTTTGTTTTTCTATTGTGCGATAGAGTTTGTTTTTAACGGTAGACAGCTTGACATCAAGCGCCTTCGCTACGTCCTCCAGCTTCATATCACACGCAAAATGAAGATAGAATATCTGACCTGTCATTTCATCGGTCTTCATTATGTCATCGAAAATCTGTTTTGCAACTATCTTGTTGCTGATAACGTCCTCAAGTCTTTGCTGAGGCTTGGACATCTCCCGTTCGATAGCGACCATTTCTTCTTCGGTATAGTCGGAAAAGGAGGAAACCTTTTCGTCCTTCTTCCTGCCCGAAAAATAGGTGCGGCATTCAAACTTTGCTATATTTATAAGGAAAGCCTCGGGGCTTTCAATGTCCTCGTGTCCTTTTTCGCTTATACGCTTGAAGAAACGTGTATAGACGTTCTGAATAATATCTTCCGCATCTTCTCTGTTTCCGCATTTGCTGACTACAAAACGGGAAACGGATCTGCAGGTTTCGTTGTAGACACGGTTGAAATATTCTTCGATATTCTCGTGACCTCCGTGAATCTCTGCGCCCATCGGCTCACCTCACTTTGTCACCTACTTTGTAGTAGGCTGAATTTCAGAAAAAGTTTCACTCGAAATGAAAATTCTGTGTATCGGATAAGTAAAAAAATACGAATGTTTTTTGTGCAGTATAACCATATATTGATTTTTGACTGCCGGGAAACAGAATATATGGCACGAAGTGCGTGCTGTCTGCATATTTTCTCTATTATATTGTACATTAAACGGGGCGATTAGTCAAGGGGAACATATTTATAGAGAGATATGCTGTTCATTGGCAGCTCGCTACGGATACATAAATCATAGGTTTTGCGTATCGTTTTTAACAAGCTGTGCTTCTGTGGCAAAAAGCGACAATAGCAAAATATAGAGAAATAGACAAAATCATCATAAAATTTTGTCTATTTTGCTAATTGTAAAGTAAAAGAATATGTAGTATTATTTATTTTAGCTTAGATAAGCTAAAAATTATATGGAGGATAAATTCATGAAATTTTCTAAGGTTTTAGCAAGCGTTGCTGCAGCTACAGTTGCAGTTTCTACACTTGCAGTAAGCGCTTTCGCAGCAGACGCATTAGTATCTATGACTGTTGCAGAAAGCGGTAAGCCTAGTGATGCCGGTCAGGTTAATTTATGGGAGCTCCCCTTCGACGAGAGTGTTTACACATGGGCAGGCGACGTTGATAAGGCAGTAGCTACAATCACTAGCCAGGCTTACGCTAACGGCGCTCTTGGTGCAAACACAGTTGCAGCTGACGGTTGGGCAGCATCTGCACAGGTTGAAAACTCAGCAGCAGGCACAAATGAATGGGTTTGGGACGGCATCGGCGGTCTCAAGTCAGGTCTTGATGAAGACGGTAAAGAAACCGGCTACTTCAAGGTTGAAGTATGGTGGATGAACGCTCAGGACGACGGTTCAGCTGCTACATTAACAGTTGACAAGGTTGACTTCTACAACAAGAATGGCGATTTACTCGCTACATATCCTGTAGCTGACGTTAACCCCGGCGAATCAAATGCTCCCGTTGAGCCCGGTGAAACAGAAGATCCCGCTGAGCCCGGTAAATCTGACGCAGTTAATCCCGGCGAATGCTCAGGCGAGCCCGTTAACCCTCCTACAGGTGCGGCAGTAGCAGTTATCCCTG